>Ga0316204_10000778_pt1 | contig 103786 bp, 107 predicted proteins | sample 6monrhotite_MG_2_FD_205661 | JGI IMG/M metagenome (GOLD analysis project Ga0316204, IMG submission 205661) | Microbial mat bacterial communities from mineral coupon in-situ incubated in ocean water Damariscotta River, Maine, United States -... | ecosystem: Environmental > Aquatic > Marine >... | reverse complement strand
TCGTTAAATATCTATTCAACTCCCAAACAACAACCAAGTCCTTGACATCAAAATGGTTCTTTGTTATTCTCTTTTACGCTGTCTATACAATATGTTAATGAACTTCTCTAAATCAAAAAGAAAAAAATAAACCCTAAAAAAGGCCTTTCCTCCTCTCTCTTTCAACCCAGCCTTATCAGCTAAGCGGGTGCAAATATAGAGAGGTTTAAATGATACAACAAAACAATTTCAAAAAAAAATCAAAAAAAAATATAAGCATTTGAAAATCATTTACTTAAAACCAAAAAAAGTGTAGTATTCATTATCTTACCCCGTTGTAATCTAAGTACGAAATACACTAAAGTCTTGATTGGAAGCCATCTATCGATTGAACGTCTTATGCTATTGTAAGCATCAACACAAGATAGTATCTTTGCGCACCATCTAAAAGAAGGAGAACAAATGATTGAGATTACATTGCCAGACGGCGCAATAAAGAAAGTTTCTGAAGGTACTACCCCAATGGAGATTGCGAAAGGCATTAGTGAAGGGTTGGCCAGAAATGTTATTTCGGCAAAATTCAATGATACTGTTGTGGAAACCATAACGCCACTTACCCATGATGGCACCTTAACCCTATATACATGGAACAATGATGAAGGCAAGAAAGCTTTTTGGCATTCTACTTCGCATGTTCTTGCACAAGCATTGGAAGAATTGTACCCAGGTATAAAACTAACCATAGGTCCTTCCATTGAAAATGGGTTCTACTATGATGTTGATTTTGGTGAGCATTCTATTTCTGAAAAAGATTTTCCTGAGATTGAAAAGAAGGCATTGGAAATTGCAAGGGGTAAACATGATTATAAAATGCGGAGTGTCTCTAAAGCAGAAGCACTTACATATTATAAAAATCAGGATAATGAATATAAGGTAGAGCTTATTGAAAATCTTGAAGATGGCACCATTACTTTTTGTGACCATAGTTCATTTACGGATTTATGCCGTGGTGGACATATACCCAATACAGGAATCATCAAAGCCATAAAAGTATTGAGCGTTGCTGGTGCCTATTGGAGGGGAGATGAGAATAATAAGCAATTGACTAGAGTTTACGGGATTTCATTTCCCAAACAGAAAGAGCTTACTGAATATCTTGAACTTTTAGAAGAGGCAAAAAAACGAGACCATAGAAAATTGGGGAAAGAACTGGAACTGTTTACTTTTTCTAAAAAAGTTGGACAAGGGCTTCCCTTGTGGCTTCCTAAAGGTGCAGCTTTGCGCGAGCGTTTGGAACAATTTTTAAAAAAAGCCCAAAAAAAGGCTGGTTATGAAATGGTGGTAACGCCACATATTGGACAGAAAGAACTTTATGTAACATCTGGCCATTATGCAAAATATGGCGAAGACAGTTTTCAACCTATTCATACCCCAAAAGAAGATGAGGAGTTTTTGCTAAAACCAATGAACTGCCCTCACCATTGTGAAATCTATAATAGCAGCCCTTTTAGTTATAAGGACTTACCTGTACGCTATGCTGAGTTTGGTACTGTATATAGGTATGAGCAAAGTGGTGAATTACACGGACTTACTCGCGTTAGGGGTTTTACACAAGATGATGCACATATCTTCTGTACACCGGATCAATTAAATGACGAGTTTAAAAAAGTCATTGATCTTTCTTTATATGTATTGGGTTCCTTAGGTTTCGAAAATTTTACCGCACAGGTTTCTGTTCGCGATTTAGAAAAACCTGAAAAGTATATTGGCGATGTGGAGAACTGGGAGAAAGCAGAGCAAGCCATTATTAATGCTGCAGAAGAAAAAGGATTGAATTATGTAATTGAAAGTGGAGAAGCCGCATTTTATGGCCCAAAGCTGGATTTTATGGTGAAAGATGCTCTTGGAAGAAAATGGCAACTGGGTACTATTCAGGTAGATTACAACTTGCCTGAACGCTTTGACCTTACTTATAAAGGCAGTGATAATGAGCTACATAGGCCAATAATGATTCACCGAGCTCCTTTTGGAAGCATGGAACGTTTTATAGCATTGTTACTAGAACACACTGGCGGAAACTTTCCATTATGGCTCATTCCTGTGCAGGCTATTATATTACCCGTCAGCGAGAAACACGAAAAATATGCAGAAAAAGTTTTAAGTTCTTTAGAAAATCACGAAATTCGCGCGCTCATTGATAATAGGAATGAGACGGTAGGGAAAAAAATCCGTGAGGCTGAGCTTAAAAAAATCCCGTTCATGCTCATCGTTGGTGAGCAGGAAGAAGCATCTGAAACCATATCTGTTAGAAGGCATGGAGGTGAGGATGTAGGTAGTTTAAGCATAGGTGAATTTTCCGACTTGGTATCTACTGAAATAAATAGTACCTTAAAGTCGTTTTAACAAAATTTAGTTTAATTAAAAAACACACGTCATAGCAATACGAAGAAGATTTAGGCCCCAACCTAGGAGGGAAAATAAAAACCCTCACAATATCAATGAAAGTATTACAGCTCCAGAAGTTAGGCTTGTTGGAGATAATGTTGAAGTTGGAGTATATCCTACTCTACAAGCATTGGTAAAAGCTAACGAACTGGAATTGGATTTGGTGGAGATTTCTCCAAAAGCCATTCCACCAGTTTGTAAAATTATAGATTACAAAAAGTTTCTTTATGAGCAAAAGAAACGCGACAAGGCGATGAAAGCCAAGGCGACCAAAGTAATCGTTAAGGAAATACGATTTGGTCCACAAACGGATGACCATGATTATGAATTTAAGAAGCGACATGCTGAAAAATTCTTAAAGGATGGTGCCAAGCTCAAAGCTTACGTCTTTTTTAAAGGACGGTCCATTGTTTATAAGGACCAAGGTGAAATATTGTTATTAAAATTGGCACAAGAGCTTGAAGAATTAGGAAAAGTGGAACAGATGCCAAAACTGGAAGGAAAGCGAATGACTATGTTCTTAGCTCCCAAAGCCAGTAAAAAGTAAGCGGGATGCTGATTATTTTCAGCAGTAATATATAAAGAGGAGAAAATGCCTAAGATGAAAACAAAATCCAGTGCCAAAAAGCGTTTTAAGCTTACCGGCACAGGTAAAATCAAAAGAAAGCACGCTTTTAAGAGTCATATTTTGACTAAAAAGTCTAAAAAGCGTAAGCTTAAGTTAACACACTCTACATTAGTACATGAAGCTGATGTTAACAGTATTAAAGAACAATTACGTTTAAAATAATTGTTTGCAATTCGGTACATTAATTATTAACCATGGAGTTAGGCTTTTAAAAGTGTCAAAAATTGACCGCCTACTACAAAAAAATGAAACATTATGCCAAGATCAGTAAATTCAGTTGCTTCAAGAGCTAGAAGAAAAAAAATAATGAAGCAGGCCAAGGGTTACTTTGGAAGACGTAAAAACGTCTGGACAGTAGCCAAAAATGCGGTAGAAAAAGCAATGCTTTACGCCTACCGAGATAGAAGAAACAAAAAACGTAATTTCCGCGCACTTTGGATTACCCGTATTAATGCTGGAGCACGAATGCACGGAATGTCTTACTCTCAATTTATGGGCAAGGTAAAATCCAATGGTATAGAACTTAACAGAAAAGTTCTGGCCGATTTGGCAATGAACCACCCAGATGCTTTTAAAGCAGTTGTTGAAAGAGTAAAATAAGAGTTATTATAAACTTACCCCGCTTATTAAAATCCCGCTCAATTGAGCGGGATTTTTGTATTTTAAGAGATCAATATCTTTTCAATGTTCAAACGTATTCCAGTATTACTCCTTTTACTATTGGGACCTATAACTTCAATTGGTCAAAATGAAAGTATTTTATTTTTGGCTTTAGGTGATAGTTACACTGCAGCTACCAGTGAATCAACCATTAATAGTTGGCCCGAGCAACTAGTTCAAATTTTAAAGAAAAAAGGAACTTCAGTAAATACTCCAGAAATTCTAGCAAAAGCTGGCTGGACCTCAACTGACCTTTTAAAAACTATTGAATCTCAGCAATTAGCCCCTTCTTATGGACTGGTTTCTCTTTTAATAGGGGTTAACAACCAATATAAAGGCAAAGACATCAATATATTTAAAGAAGAATTTCCCAAACTTTTAGACACCAGTATTGCGTTGGCACAAAACAATCCTAAAAATGTTTTTGTCCTATCCATACCAGACTGGAGTGTAACTCCTTTTGCCAGATTAAGGGACAAAAAAAAGATTGTAAAAGAGCTGAATAATTACAACACCATTATTGAAGAAGAAGCTAAAAAACGCAATGTTATGTTTATTGAAATAACACAGTCTTCCAGAAATGCGGCCGTAAATCCTTCGTTGATTGCTTCAGACAGTCTTCATCCTTCCAAGAAGATGTACAAAATATGGGCTAAAAAAATTAGCAAAAAGCTGTTTAAATAACGTTAAGATGGAAGTCCATTGAATATATCATGAACCAAATGCTGTCAATACCAATTTCCTTCCAGTCGCATGATTTCTGTGTTCACACAAATAAATTCCTTGCCAGATTCCTAGGTTCAATTTTCCATTGGTTATTGGGACTTGAACAGAACTTCCCAACAAAGATGCTTTAATATGCGCGGGCATATCATCCGGCCCTTCATAAGTGTGAATAAAATATGGAGCGTCCTCAGGAACCATCTTATTAAAATGACTTTCAAAATCAACACGAACCGTTGGGTCAGCATTCTCATTTATCGTCAATGCTGCAGAAGTGTGTTTAATAAAAGCTTGCAACATACCTGACTGTATCTTCTCGATTTCTGGAAAAGAATCAATAATTATATCATTAATCAAATGAAACCCTCTAGCATAGGGCTTAAGTCTTATTTCAGATTGATAACATTTCATAATCTGTGAAATTAATACAAACTTTACATCATTCCTTATTCAACGCATACCTTTGCATTTCTAAAATACGTAATGGACTTATCAAAGATAAAAATGGTGGTATCCGATATGGATGGCACATTGCTAAACTCCAAGCATGAAGTAAGTAATCGCTTCTTTGAAATTCACAAAGAACTCAAACAGAAAAACATTCAGTTTGTGGCTGCAAGTGGAAGACAATACCAAAGTATGGTGGATAAGTTAGAAACTATTCAAGATGATGTTATTTTTGTTGCTGAAAATGGGGCTTTCGTAAAAAGAAAAGAAGAAGTATTGTTGACTACTCCAATTGATAAAAATAATGTTGACACTATACTTTCTTTAATTACAACAACTATTAATGCGCATCCAGTATTATGCAGTAAAAACAGTGCCTATGTAAACGGCAACTCGGGTGAGTTTTTGGAAATGCTTCGGGAGTATTATACTGAATTTGAGATTGTAGAAGATCAAACTAAAGTGAAAGATGAAGTTTTAAAAGTTGCTATCTATCATTTTGAAAATTCTGAAGAACATATTTATCCAGTAGTAAAACATCTTGAAGATTCTTTAAAAGTAAAAGTATCTGGTTCCAATTGGGTGGATGTTTCTCATAAAAACGCACATAAAGGATATGCGTTGGAAAAACTGATGCAAGAGTATGGGGTTACCTCAGATGAAATCATGGTATTTGGCGATTACAACAATGATTTGGAAATGTTACAGCTATCCAATTATAGTTTTGCCATGGCCAATGCACATCCCAATGTTCAAGAAATAGCAAAGTATATTACCTTGAGCAACAATGATTTTGGTGTAGAACATATTTTGGAAAAAATGCTATGACAAAAATTGAAGAAATAATTGAAAAATTTGATCTAAGTCCACACCCGGAAGGGGGGTACTTTAAAGAGACTTATAGAAGTAGCGGAGAGATAGACAAGAACTCTTTACCTCAGAGTTACCAAGGCAATCGTAACTATGCCACTTGCATTTATTTTTTATTGACGTCTGATACTTTCTCTGCTTTTCATAAAATAAAGCAAGACGAAATTTGGCATTTTTACGCTGGGGCGCCCATCAAACTATATATTATTTCAGAAGAGGGCGTGTATTCTGAGCAAATTATTGGAACCAATTTTTCTGAAGGCCAGATTCCACAATTTGTGGTTCCAGGGAATCACTGGTTCGCTGCTAAAACTATTACTAACAATGATTATTCATTTGCAGGGTGTTCCGTTTCTCCTGGTTTCGATTTCAAAGACTTTGAATTACCCGGCAGGAAAGAGCTAATTGCAAAATTTCCTGAACACAAAGAAATTATCACTGGGCTAACACATTCCTAAACCCAAATGGAGTTACTAAAAAACTGCATATCAAATCAAGTTACTATTGATAAAACTTCTTTGGATGCGGTCTTCATAAATATTGGTATAAACCAGCTATAAAGTCTTCTTGAAATTTCTAGGTCTTTTGTTTCTTTTTGCGTGCTGCAGGAAACAAGACGTTGTTTAAAATGAGTCGATACCCTGGAGAGGTTGGATGCAGTTCCAATTCTGTCTTTGGGTCTCCTACACGATGTTGGTAATCTTCCGGGTCATGGCCGCCATAAAAAGTAAAAAAGCCCTTCCCTTTTATTCCATGAAGATAACGTGCTTCTCCATTTATTTTGTTTTCTCCCAGAACCATTACTGCTGGTTTTACCTCATCTCTTGTAAATGATGTTGTCTGTCCCATAAAACCTTTTACCAAAGCCGTATGATTCTGTGTTAGCATTGTTGGAACCGGGTCCCACTTTGCAGAGAATTCCATCAGGGAAAAATAGTCTGACTCCTTAGGAACATTTCTTCTTTTATTTGTCATATCAATAGAAGAAAACTCGTACCGTAACGGATTGCGTTCAAGAATAAAATTAGTAAAAGCGAAAGTGTTTCCGTAATCCAGCTTGCCCTGGTAATTTGCATCTGAAGGATCTCCATCAAACATGGGTTCACAAATATCAACGTTTTCTGCAGCTAAAGCGATGTCAAAACTGTCTGTGGCCGAACACATGGCGAACATAAAGCCCCCTCCAATAACGTAGTTCCTAATTTTTAAAGCCACAGCTCTCTTCTCTTCAGAAACTTTGGAAAAGCCCAACTTTTGTGCTAAAGCTTCAGCTTCTGCCTTACCTTCAATATACCAAGGTGCTGCCCGGTAGGCACCATAAAACTTACCATACTGTCCCGTAAAATCTTCGTGGTGTAAATGCAACCAATCATATAAAACCAATTTATCACTGAGTACTTCCTCATCATAAATGGTAACATAAGGAATTTCAGCATAGGTAAGGACCATAGTAACAGCATCATCCCATGGTAAATTTCCCTTGGGTGAATAAACCGCAATCTTTGGAGCCTTCTCCAGAATAACAGCATCCTGATTTTGAGAAGGACTGCTAATTTCATCTAAAATAGATTCCGCTTGGGCATCTGAAAGTACTTCAAAAGACACTCCTCTAATCTGGCATTCTTTCCTAATAACTTCTCCATCGGGCAGTAAGAAAGAACCTCCTCGGTAATTCAACAACCATTGGACTTTTTGTTGTTTGGTGAGTACCCAATATGTAATACCGTACGCTTTTAAATGATTTTCCTGACTCTCGGAATCCATAGGAATAAGAATTGCAGAGCCAAAAGATTGAAAATAGAATAAAATAAAAAATATAAATAGAAAACCTCTCGACTGCCCCTTCGACAAGCTCAGGGTCACTGGACAGGGTAATAAAAGAGAGATAGTTTTAAAAAGGTACGTCGTTATCATCTGGATCATCATCACTGTTCATTGCACTACCAAAAGCCTCGTTTGCACTTGGCAGATTTGGTGTAGCAAAGGGATTTTCTTCATCCGCATTCATCTTCGATTGAAATTCGAATGGGGAATCAAAGTCATCCAAGTTATCAAATTTACCCAGTGCACCCACAAACTTTAACCTAATATTATCCAATCCACCATTACGGTGCTTTGCCACAATAAATTCCGCTTGACCTTGCGTTGGGGTACGTTCCTCATCATCCCATTCATCAATTTTGTAATATTCTGGACGGTAAATAAATGATACAATATCCGCATCTTGCTCAATGGCACCAGATTCCCTTAAATCTGAAAGAATAGGTCGTTTACTACCTCCCCTGGTCTCTACGGCCCTTGATAACTGGGAAAGTGCTATAACAGGAACACTTAATTCCTTGGCCAATGCTTTTAGGTTTCTAGAAATAGTAGAAATCTCTTGCTCACGGTTACCGCCTTTTTGACTTCCACCGGCAGTCATCAGCTGTAAATAATCAATTACAATAAGTTTTATACCATGCTGGGATGCCAATCTTCTTGCTTTTGCACGTAAATCAAAAATGGATAGTGAAGGTGTATCATCAATAAACAAAGGAGCTTTTTCCAATGCTTTTACCTTTACATTCAATTGCTCCCATTCATGCTTTTCTAATCTCCCCGTTCTTAATTTTTCTGATGAAAGGCCTGTTTCTGAAGAAATCAATCTTGTTATCAATTGTACGGATGACATCTCCAAAGAGAAGAAAGCCACCGGTATTTCTGAATTCACGGCTATATTTCTCGCCATAGAAAGCGTAAGTGCCGTTTTACCCATACCAGGCCTAGCGGCAACAATAATTAAATCACTAGGCTGCCAGCCAGATGTTAATTTGTCAACTTTATCAAAACCAGAAGGAATTCCACTTAAGCCTTCTTTGTTTGAAATCTCTTCAATCTTCTTTTTGGCCTGGATAACCAAATTTTGAGCGGTCTCTGCTGAACGCTTTAGATTACCTTGGGTGACTTCATATAATTTTGCCTCCGCATTGTCCAAAAGGTCAAAAACGTCTTTGGAATCACTATATGAATCCTCAATGATTTCGTTGGAGATTTTTATTAAGCTCCTTTGAATATATTTTTGAAGGATAATCCTTGCATGAAACTCAATATGGGCAGAAGATGCCACTTTCTGCGTTAGTTTTATCAGGTAAAAGTCACCTCCAACAAGTTCTAATCGTCCATCCTTCTTCAATTGAGAAGAAACGGTTAATAAATCCACTGGTTCGGAAGATTCGAACAATTTGAAGATAGCTTCGTAGATATAACGATGAGCATCCTTATAAAAAGCATCAGGATGTAGGATATCTATTACTTCGTCCACGCCTTTTTTGTCAATCATCATCGCTCCAATGACAACCTCCTCTAAATCAACTGCTTGAGGAGGTATTTTACCTCTCTCTAAGCTAATGAGAGTCGACTTATCAACTTTATGACCAATAATTGGGCTAGGCTTGTCCATAGGTGCGAAAGTAGGTAATTAACCTTTAGTTAACTTTAAATTGACCAGCTGCGATGTTCACAGGTGTTCAACAAAATTAATGTTGATAACTAAGAAAATCTGTTAATAACATGAAAATGTTTGAAGAAAAAAATTAACAAAAAGAAGTAAGAGCTAGTAAACAGTGATTAGCCGTCAAAAACACCCATCTCAGCGTATTTTTCCATTCGGGTTTTTACCAAATCTTTTGGTGATAACTTTTGAAGTTCCTCAAAATGTGCTGAAATTTTATTCTTTACCGTCTCGAAAGTTTTTTCTCTATTGGTATGCGCACCGCCCAATGGTTCACGTACAATCTCATCAACAAGCTTCTGCTTTTTCATATCTGTTGCAGTAAGTTTCAATGCATCAGCTGCTTGTTCTTTGTATTCCCAGCTTCTCCAAAGTATAGAAGAACAGGATTCTGGTGAAATTACAGAGTACCATGTGTTTTCTAGCATCAACACCTTGTCACCTACTCCAATTCCCAATGCACCTCCTGAAGCTCCTTCACCAATAATTACAACTATGATAGGTACTTTAAGGCGTGTCATTTCCAAAATATTACGAGCAATAGCTTCCCCTTGCCCTCTTTCTTCAGCTTCAATTCCTGGATAGGCTCCCGGAGTATCAATAAGGCAAACTACTGGAATGCCAAACTTCTCCGCTGACTTCATCAAGCGTAAAGCTTTTCTATAGCCTTCTGGGTTGGCCATTCCAAAATTTCTGTATTGACGGGTTTTGGTATTGTATCCTTTTTGTTGACCAACGAACATATAACTCTGATCTCCGATCTTACCCAAACCACCAATCATGGCTTTATCATCCTTTACATTTCTATCACCATGAAGCTCCAGAAATGTATTGCCACAGATAGCATTAATATAGTCCATGGTATACGGCCTATTTGGATGCCTGGACAACTGTACTCGTTGCCATGCGGTCAAATTTTTATAGATGTCCTTTCGAGTCTCACCTAACTTCTTTTCAATTTGCTGACAGGTTTCAGTAACATCAACGTCACTTTCTTCTCCAATAATCATACATTTTTGAAGTTGGTCTTCAAGTTCTTTAATGGGAAGTTCAAAATCTAAATACTCCATGGAAAGTTGGTTTCAGAAAAATATAATGGGGACAAATATAAAACTTTAAAGCACACTCTTTAGCACTCGATTTACTAATTATCTAATGAAGAAAAGATGTTTTGTTATCATCGTTTGGCCTTTATAAGTATGTAAACTGCAAAAACACCAAAGATTAGGTTGGGAATTACAACTGCCAATAAGGGTGAAAAACCAGATTGCTCAGCTAGCGTTCCAAAAACTTTATCAAAAAAGATGTAGATAAAGGCCACTCCAATACCAAACGCTAAATTTAAGCCCATTCCACCTCTTCTTTTTACAGAAGAAACCGCAACAGCAATGATTGTAAGCACAAATGCAGTTATTGGCAATGCCCATCTTTTATATTTAACCAAGATGTAGGCATTAATGTTAGATGCCCCTTTTTGCTTTTGGTCTTCTATGAACTTGTTCAGTTCGAACAAATTTTTAGTCTCTGCAACATAAGATACCGGGGTTAAATCCTCTATTTTAAAGGTAAAGAGGGTGTCTAGCCTTCTTTTAGTTTCCATAATCTCAACATCATTACGAAGTTTTCTTTTCACATAATTGGTCAGTCTGTAGATACTATCTTTCTCTATCCATCTAATATTCGTAGCGGAAATCTTGTAATCCAATTTTTTGATTGAATCAAAATGTTCGTATGTAAAATTGTAGCCAATCTTCCTATTTGGATCAAAACTGCTTACATAGATATAATCATCCTCATTTAGCTGATTAAAAATATTACTGGTGACCCTATCCTGTCGTCCTTTTTTAAAGTATTTATACTCAAATTCATTGTATCCTATACTAGCATGCGGAACAATAAACATACCCATCATAAAAATTAGGATTGCCACCAAAGTAGCACCTATAAAATAAGGTCTTAAAAAACGACCATAAGAAACACCAGAACTTAGAATAGCAACTATTTCTGTGTTACTTGCCAATTTAGATGTGAAAAATATTATGGATAAGAAAAGGAAAATTGGGAGTAGTAAATTGCCAATAACCAAAGTGAAGTTTCCATAAAACACAATGACTTCACTTAAAGGCGCTTCGTTGTCTATAATTTTACCCACCTTTTCCGCCAAGTTGGCCATTATACCAATGGGAACAAAGAGCAAAAGCATTCCTAGGAAGGTAACCAAATAGCGTTTTAAAATATATCTATCAAGTATGGTAAGCATTAGAGTCTTTTATCCATTTGTTGTACCATTCTGGTTTTCCACTCAAGAAAATCCCCTGCTAAAATACGCTCTCTTGCCGTACGCACCAACCAAAGGTAAAAACCAAGGTTATGTATTGTTGCAATTTGCTTGCCTAAATATTCATTAGCGGCAAACAAATGTCTTAAATATGCTTTGGAATATTCTGTATCCACAAAAGTGATTCCCATATCATCAATAGGGGAAAAATCTGCTTCCCACTTCTTATTTTTAATGTTGATCGTTCCATGTGCCGTGAACAACATTCCATTACGTGCATTACGAGTAGGCATTACACAATCAAACATATCAACACCCAAAGCAATATTTTCTAGAATATTTATTGGTGTACCTACACCCATTAAATATCTTGGTTTATCCTCAGGAAGAATATCGCAGACAATTTCCGCCATCTCATACATTTCTTCTGCTGGCTCTCCTACGGAAAGTCCTCCTATGGCGTTTCCTTCTGCACCTACAGAAGCAATGTATTCTGCGGATTGCTTTCTTAAATCTTTATAGGTTGAACCTTGAACAATAGGGAAAAAGCTTTGGGAATACCCATATTTATATGGAAGCTTTTCCAAATGCGAAATGCATCTATCCAACCATCTATGGGTCATATGCATAGAGCGTTTTGCATAATTGTAATCACAAGGATACGGTGTACACTCATCAAAAGCCATGATAATGTCCGCGCCAATGACTCGCTGTATTTCCATTACATTTTCTGGAGTGAAAAAATGGTTCGATCCGTCAATATGAGATTTAAAGTTTACTCCTTCTTCATTAATCTTTCTATTAGCAGAAAGGGAATACACCTGGTATCCGCCACTATCAGTCAAAATATTTCTATCCCAACCCATAAACTTATGCAGTCCGCCGGCTTGTTCTAAAATTTCAGTTCCTGGACGCAAGTATAGATGGTAGGTGTTACCAAGTATAATGTCTGGGTTTATTTCATCCTTTAACTCGCGTTGATGTACGCCTTTTACAGAAGCTACCGTGCCCACGGGCATAAATATAGGTGTCTGTATAATGCCGTGGTCAGTGGACAATTCGCCAGCCCTTGCTTTACTAAGATTATCCTTTTTCTCTAGAGTAAACTTCAATTGTTGCTTTTAAAAGGGCAAATATAGCCAACTCATTTCCACAAAGCCTTAACAAAAAAATAAAGTTTGTTTACGCAAAGCGTTTCGTAAAATAATCCACAGTCGCTTGTTTAACAAAGTGAATGCGGTTACTTTTGACACAATAAAATTAACACAATGCCAAGCACTCAAGAATTACAGAATTTAGTGACCCAGGTCCGAAGAGACATTTTAAGAATGGTCCACAAAGTAAACTCAGGGCATCCTGGAGGTTCTTTAGGTTGTACCGAATTTTTTGTTGCACTATATAACGAAATCATGGAGTTAAAAGATGGTTTTGATATGGATGGAAATGGAGAAGACCTTTTCTTCCTTTCAAACGGTCATATCTCACCCGTATTTTATAGTGTCTTGGCCAGAAAAGGATATTTCCCCATTGAAGAATTAAATACCTTTAGATTGATAAATTCTCGTTTGCAAGGTCATCCCACAACACATGAAGGGCTTCCAGGAATTCGCATTGCATCTGGTTCCTTGGGTCAAGGCATGTCAGTAGCTATTGGTGCTGCTTTAGCTAAAAAGTTGAATGGAGGCAATCATTTGATTTATAGCTTACATGGCGATGGAGAATTGCAGGAAGGTCAAAATTGGGAAGCCATTATGTATGCTGCCGGAAACAAGGTAGATAATTATATTGCTACCATCGATTTAAATGGACAACAAATAGATGGATCTACAGATGATGTATTGCCACTAGGTGATGTTGCTGAGAAATTTAGAGTTTTTGGATGGGATGTTTTGGAAATTGAAAATGGTAATGATCTAAAACAAGTCATAGCTGGTTTAAATGAAGCAAAAAGCAGAACTGGAAAAGGAAAACCTGTTTGTATAATAATGACTACAATGATGGGTAATGGCGTTGATTTTATGATGCATACCCACGCTTGGCACGGTAAGGCCCCTAGTGATGAACAATTAGAAACGGCATTGGCGCAAAACCCAGAAACTTTAGGTGATTATTAATTCTTAAGACAACAAACATGACAAAATATATAGATCAAGGAAAAAATGATACTCGAAGTGGATATGGTGCTGGAATGACAGAACTGGGAAGAACAAACCCAAACGTTGTTGCGCTTTGTGCCGATTTGGTGGGTTCTCTTAAAATACAAACCTTCATTGATGAGAATCCAGAGCGTTTCTTTCAGATAGGAATTGCCGAGGCCAACATGATGGGGATTGCTGCTGGTTTGACCATAGGTGGAAAAATTCCATTTACTGGAACATTTGCCAATTTTTCAACAGGTAGGGTTTATGACCAAATTCGTCAATCAATAGCTTATTCGGGTAAAAATGTAAAAATATGTGCCTCCCATGCAGGTATTACACTTGGAGAAGATGGTGCAACGCATCAAATTTTAGAAGATATTGGTTTAATGAAAATGCTTCCGGGCATGACCGTTATTAATCCTTGTGATTTTAACCAGACCAAAGCGGCAACTTTAGCCATAGCAGAACATCAAGGACCAGTTTACCTGCGTTTTGGAAGACCCAAGGTGGCCAACTTTACCCCTGCCGATCAAAAGTTTGAGATTGGAAAAGCATTAATGCTTAATGAAGGTACAGATGTAACCATTATTGCAACGGGACATTTGGTATGGCAATCTTTAATTGCAGCAGAAAACTTGGAAAACCAAGGAATATCTGCTGAAGTAATCAATATCCACACCATAAAACCTCTTGACAACGAAGCAATTTTGGCTTCAGCAAAAAAGACAGGTTGTGTTGTTACTGCTGAAGAGCATAATTATCTTGGTGGCCTTGGAGAAAGTGTTTCTAGAGTATTGGCTTCACATCATCCTACGCCTCAGGAGTTTGTGGCAACACAAGATACTTTTGGCGAAAGTGGAACCCCAGAACAGCTTATGGATAAGTATGGTTTGAACAATAAAGCCATTGAAGCTGCCGTTTTAAAAGTGTTGAAACGAAAATAATTTTTCGGTATCATCTTTGATATTCTTCAATCTATTAAAACGAAACACTTATGAAAAAAACACTTCTAATTGCAGTGTTGACCCTTATGGGGTCTGCTGTATTTGCACAAAGCGGCTCAGGATTTGGTATTAAAGCCGGGCTTAGTTACAACAAGAACGGAGATCTAATTGGGTCCGTTGGTGATGCCGGACAAAACATTTCTGAAGGCGCCGAAGGTAAAGCTGGTTACCACATAGGTTTTTGGGGGAAATTGGATTTTCCAAAGATTTACCTTAGACCAGAACTGGTTTATTCTAAAACCAAAAGCTCCTATGATGTGAACGGCGATTCCAATGACTATGATATTTCAAAATTGGACCTCCCAGTTCTTTTAGGGTACAAACTAATAGGACCCTTGCATATTTTTGCTGGTCCAGCTTTTCAATATACCCTAAAGAATGACCTAGGGGATATAGAGGTAGAAGATGTTGAAAATGATTTTACTGTGGGGCTGAATGCAGGTGTTGGTGTCAACCTTGGTAAAATAGGTGTGGATGTCCGTTATGAAAGAGGTTTCTCAGAAAATGAAGCAAGAATTATCTCCAATAATATTGCCGATATTGATGGTCGTGTGGATTCAAGACCATCACAGATAATCTTTGCCTTATCAGTTAAATTATAAGAAAATAGATTTATAAATAAAAAAGGCCCACTTAAAAGTGGGCCTTTTTTATTTTAATTATTATCTGGTGTTCGTTGAACATCTGGATTTAGATAATCTTCTATACCTCCCGTACTTGGATAGGGAAGAATAATGTTCCCATCTTCATCTGAAATTTCATTTCTAGTGGAAACCCCATCACCATCATCATCAGCATCTTGAAAGTTTGCAAATGATACATTGATTGGTTCATCATCTCCATCAGTATTGTCATCATATAAAAAACCATTCCCGTTTACATCTTCATCAATGGAAGGAATCCCATCCCCGTCATGATCAGTTCTATTCAATGTAAAAAGGTCTATGGTAAACATAAGTGGACTGTATTGAGGAATTATCCCATTTATTCTAGAAAAATTACCTAATCCCGATGGGAAGATTATAAGTCCAACACCATATCCTTCAACCTCCACAGTGCCATCTCCATTTTCAATTACACTTCCTCCTATTTTAAAGTTCGGAATACCTTCAGCAAACCCTCTAAACCCTTGTTGAAGATCCTGCAATCGTGCCAAATCAAACCAAACAGGGTTATTTAAAGAAGCGTCAAAAGAAGTTCCATCAAGAAGTTTCCCTTCATAGCGAACAAATACAGAATCCGCCACAGTAGGATTGGCACCTGTACCAACCCTAGCAGAAAGATAGTATATGGTATGTGGTATATCATTTTCTTCTTCAGTCAACCCATGTTCAGTAGATGAAACATCAATAGTAGCAGATTGAAGTTCATCCCTATCCCATAAAGAGGTTTTATCTGCATTTTCTCCGGCTATAGTATCTATTCTTATTCTAAAATCAAAACCCGCCGGAAGTGATTCAAATTCCTCGTAATTGTAAAAATGAGTTTCTAAAAACTCTCTGATTTCTTCATCATCTTCTGGGGAAACATCTGCCAACAATAAAGGTGGAACAGATTCAATATCTACATCATCATCATTTTTGCAAGAAAAAAGTAATACCACAAAAAACAAAGAAAGAAAAAACCCGTACCTCATCAAGTATATAATTTAGCTGCGCAAGATACAATTTTCCGCTATTTTTGCTTCTTTCGTTAACAAAGATTTGCAGAGTTTATGCGCATTGATAAATACCTTTGGTGTATTAGATACTATAAAACCAGAAACGTTGCTGCAGTTGCTGTTAAAAAAGGCCACGTAAGAGTTAATGGTGCCGTTATTAAGCCTTCAAGAGAAGTTTATCCTATGGATATGTTACTGGTGAGAAAAAACCAAATTGATTACCAGCTAACTGTTTTAGATATTCCTAAAAGTAGGGTTGGAGCAAAATTGGTGGATATTTATAGAAAAGATACTACCCCAAAAGAAGCTTTTGAACATACGGACCTTTTAAAATCTGCAAAAGACCATTACAGAAAGAAAGGATTAGGCAGACCTACCAAAAAGGACAGAAGAGATATTGATGGTTATTTGGATGAATCTGAATGATTGGTTTATTTATCTTTGAATCTTAGTATATTTAATTTATGGTGAACCGCATATTGACCCACGAGCAAATACAACATACAGTAAAGCGTATTTCTTATCAGATTTATGAAGCCAATGTTAATGAGAAGGAAATCATCATTGCTGGTATAGAAGGTGGAGGGCTAAATTTTGCAAAAAAAATAGCTGCGGTTCTCAAAAAAATTACCGATGCTCAAATTGTATTGTGTAAAATAAATATGGACAAGAAAAATCCATTGGCTAGTGGTGTCAATACTTCAATTGCCGAAGAAGCATATAAGGACAAATCAATTGTTCTTGTTGATGATGTTCTAAATTCGGGCACTACTCTGATATACGGAGTCCATCATTTTCTTAAAACACCTATAAAACAGCTCAAAACTGCAGTGTTGGTAAATAGGAATCATAAAAAATATCCCATCAAAGCTGATTATAAGGGTATTTCCCTCTCTACTTCGCTAAATGAACATATTAGGGTAGAATTTCAATCTAGAAATGACGCCGTATACTTAGAGTAAAAGGTCCTTTATTTCATCAACTAACACTTCGATTGATTTTTTATCCGCATTTACAGTGTATATGGCTTGCGAATAAAACTGTCTTCTTTCAAAAAGATGCTTTCCAACAAATTCCAGTAAATCATCATTTTTAATATTCTTTACCAAAGGTCTATCATCCTTTTCTTTGCTGATTCTATCTGCCAAAGTTGAAACTGGCAATTGCAGGTAAATTGAATGGTCAGCATTTTCGAGGATTGTTTTCATATTACCTCCATAACAAGGTGTACCGCCACCTGTTGAAAGAACTACCGATTCATTTTCATCTAGCACCTTGGACAACATCTCATGTTCTACTTTTCTAAAGTAAATCTCTCCTTTTTCTAAAAAAATAGTAGCTATCGATTTTTTCATTTGGTCTTCAATGTATTCATCCAAATCGATAAATCCCATATTTAAGTCACTGGCTAACAACCTACCAATAGATGACTTACCGCTTGTCATGTAACCAACTAAAACTACTTTCATTTATTAGATTTAAAAGTGATTTTAAAAAAACACAAATTTATCATTAAATCACCTTGTAAAATAAATTAATGATATTATATTTGCAGCCGCTTAGAGCAATATATAAGTGTTGTGTTAAGTAAGACCTGATAGCTCAGTTGGTAGAGCATCTCCCTTTTAAGGAGAGGGTCCTGGGTTCGAGCCCCAGTCAGGTCACTTTTAAGAGTCCATAATAATTCAAAAAGTCTGTAAATCGTTGATTTACAGACTTTTTTATTTTTCCTGATTTCATTTGATATCAAATAATTACAACTTTCGCGGTATTCAAATCGGTTTACACTTTAGGAATTTGAAAAATGATCACTTTTAGGTCGTTAAAATCTTAAGTAATTAGGCAGTTACATCTTACCTGAAATATTTATTACAGTTATATTTGGTTTTTAATCTCCCATCAGAATTTCAAAGGTTTGGTTGAAAAAAGGGGCGTAATATGATTATAAAACCAAACTAAAATCGGGGAGAATCATATGTTTCATTAATCCAAAAAAACTACACATATTCTTTCAAACATCTTTAAATGATTGATTTGCTGCAAAAAATAACGTTATTCAACTTTTTACTTTTTACAGGATTAATATGGTACCACAGAAAAAAGTTGGATGATGCCATTTTGGTTTTCTCTTTTTTTCTTTTAGGGAAGGGAATTACTTTAATGAGCAATTTGTTATTGGATGGTTCTTTTTTTCCAGGAAACAGGTTTGCTTATACCTTAGGGATTTTATTAAATTCTTTTCTGTTTTTCTATGCGCCCTTTTTGTATTGGTTTGCTTTGAATATTGTAAAATCAGCGGTTACAATTAAAAAATTCAGTCTTCATTTTGTACCGTTTTTCATTTTTGTTCTGTTGAACATCGGGGTATTCGTATTTTTGGTGACCGGGAACCATGGTCCTGAGTTTAAAAATTTCTTGTGGTTTAGGAATGCCTTTCAAATGTTATATTTCTTCCAAGTAGTGGCATACACTGGCATTTCTTTTTGGACCGTTTATAAAGCAGAATCAAAAAGTCCAGGTTTTGACAAAATGTTGAAATGGTTAAAGCAGGTTCTTTTAATATTCATTGCGATTTGGTTTTTGTTTTTGACAAGCTCAATATTCCAAAGTAATACAATGGTCTCGGATACGCTCACTGCAATTGGTGTTTTATTTCTCTTGATATTATCTAATGTCACCGTGTTTTTGATGCTGGGAAGCCCTGAGGTTTTTTATAACAATTTATCCGTCAGGTTAAAGAAAGAGCCTAATATGGGTGCTATTAACAAAGAGAATTATGATGAGCTTTGTGGTCTGGTAGCTAGCGAGCAGCTTTACAAAAATGCAGATTTGAAGATAGGCGACCTATCAGAGGCTTTGAATCAATCCCCGCGAAATGTTTCTGCTTTGATCAACAATTTTTACAACGGCAATTTCTATGACTTCATAAATTACTATAGGATAGAAGAAGCAAAGTCACTTTTAAAAAATGATGAAGGAGACATGACCATTTTAACGATACTCTATGAATCCGGATTTAATAATAAATCCGTTTTCAATGCGGTTTTCAAAAAAATGGTCGGAGAAACGCCCTCTTCCTTTCGAAAAAACCATATGGCCAAACTTTACGGTTAATCCCTTTTTCCAACCTTTATCTCCAATACTTGCTGTTAAAGTCTCTTAAAAGTAGGTACTAATTTTTGCATTTACTGTTATTCGGACGACTTGATACCATTAAACAGGTAGGTTTGCTTCATAATAAAAGTTACTAAAAACAAATGTTATGAATCGTATATCGCCCATTTGGATATTCCTTTTTATTTCGATTGTAGGGTTACACTCCAATCATGCTCAAACCTTAAAAAGAAAAGGGCTCTTAGGCATCATGATGCAAACATTGAATGATAGCATTGCTGCACAGAATAACTTAGAAACCAGTTCGGGTGTGCTTATCACCACCGTAATGCCCAATTCAACTTTTTCAAATTTGGGTGTCAAACAGGGCAATGTGCTTACAAAACTAAATGGCAGATCTGTTAATACCATTCAAGAGGTCTTGGGCATTACCGGACAATTATACAAAGGAGATATTATTGAATTAGAATACTATTCAGGCAACAAAAAGCAAAATAAATCCACCTCATTATTGGGAAGACCGATAGAAACTTTTGAAAATGCCAATGTTTCTTATGATGAGGTCGTCTATGAAGGCAATGCCTTAAGAAGCATTTTGGTGACTCCAAAGCACAAAACTAAACCACCAGTAATATATTTTTTACAAGGTTATACATGCGGTTCCGTAGAAACAGTATCCAATGATAGCCCAATGAAAAAATTAATGCTCGACTGGGTAGATGCAGGTTTTGCCGTTTACAGGGTAGAAAAGCCCGGTGTGGGTGATAGTCAGAGTGAAAAACATTGTACCCAGCTAAGCTTCGACGAAGAACTTAATGCATTTAAGGAAGGGTACAGAGACCTTTTGAAACAAGAATCCATAGATGCAAACAACATCTTTGTGTTTGGGCATTCTATGGGCGGCGTAATAGCACCACTCTTACACACTATAAAATCACCAAGAGGTATCATAACCTATGGAAGCATAGCACAAAACTGGTATGATTATATGGTAGACTTATATACCATCCAACCCAAACATTTTGGGGTGTCGGACGCACAGATTAAAGAAGACAATAAAGTAAACCTAAAGTTTAACAAAGATTTCCTAATCAATAAATTATCAGGTCCAAAAATATTAGAGAATAAGGCCTACGCAGAGTTCTTTAGTGCTAACGAGTTTAATTTTAGACAAAATCAATACATAGGCCGTCATTTTGATTTTTGGCAAAACTTAGCAGATATCAATATTCCTGAGGCTTGGTCAAAAGTAACTACCAACGTTTTGGCCATGCATGGTGAATTTGATATTCAGGCCATTAGTCCCAAAGGAGCAAAAAGAATAGCTGAGATTGTAAATGAAAATGAGGGGAGCGGTGATTTCATTCTGATAAAAAATGCAGATCATGGTTTTGTAAACTTTAATTCCATGCAACACAATGCTGAAACCTTGGGCAATGGCACCTACATGAACCATGCAAGAGATAATTACAGCAGTGATTTAGGTAAGGAAAGTGTCAAGTGGATTGCAACCAAAATCAAAAAATAATGCATTTAAAAATCGCTGTTTTTTTTAGTCTTATCACACTTTTTTATGAAGTAAATGCCCAAATCGATTCTGTTTTGGTATGCAAAGCGTCCTTCAAGGACTCCAAATTTGATAACCCACATGCAGGTAGTGCATTTTTGCTGAGATATGAAGGTAAGATGTATGCTTGCACTGCCAAGCATGTGTTGTTTTTTGCCAAGACAGATAGTATGAAGACCATAAGTTTTGGCGATGAACTAAAATCTTGGGAGTTTGTTTCAAAAATGAATGAAAAGAACAAAGTTCTTGCTGGCAAATTAATCAACGAAAGTACAAATGAAGCCATAACTATACCTCCCAAAGCCGATTGGTTGGTCTTTGAAATTCAAGGAGATATCCCAAAAGACATCATTACCTATACTTTAAGAGAGAAACCTTTAAGAGAGGGAGAAAAAGTTCACTTCTTAGGCTACCCCTACAATACTGCAGAACCAGTAAATGTGGTTGGATCATTTATAGGCCTTACCCAGGAAGGTAATTTAAGTCTAGATATTCCTAAAGGAACATATGGTGGATGCAGTGGCGGGCCGGTTTTAGATGCAAAAGGCAAGTTGGTGGGGTTGGTATCCATGGGGTATTTCAACCAAAAGGAAAGCAAAATGGTTTTTGAACCTTCCTCCACTAAACATTTTCAATCGATTATCAACGAATAAATTTTAAAACACACAGATAAAAATGAGAACACTAGTATTTATTTTGTTAATAGCATTTATGTCGCAGAACCTTACTGCACAATTTCACACCTTGAACATGCCACAAGGAAGCCCCAGGGTGCAAGAGACCCAAAGGTTGGGCATAACAGAGATCACATTGGATTATGGAAGCCCTTCATTGCGAAATAGAGATGTTTGGAATGATGTGGTACCACAAGGAGGAGATCCCATTGCATGGCGTGCAGGAGCCAATATGGCCACTACCATTGAATTTTCCACAGATGTACAAATTGAAGGAGAGCCTTTAAAAGCTGGCAAATATGGATTCCATATCATTCCTGAAAACGATACATATACATTGCTTTTTGCACATAATTTTGACCAATGGGGGAGTTATTATTTGGATATTGAAAAAGATATAACGCTGAAGGTCACCGTAAATCCTGAACCCTGCGCCATTTCTGAACGATTGGATTTTGAATTTCTAAACAGGACTGAAAACTCCCTGGTCATTGGATTAGAGTGGGAAGAGAAAAGAATACCCTTTAAAATTGAGGTTGATCTGAACAAAACTGTAGTGGAGAGTTTGCGGAGTGAACTCAGGGGAATCAACACATACCATTGGCAGGCATGGAATGATGCCGCTAGATGGTGCCTTGACCACAACACCAATATAGAACAGGCCTACGAATGGGTAAACCGCTCTATTAATGGAGGCTACAATGGTTTTGCGGCGCATAGGGACATTAGAAACCTTGTGACCAAAATCAATTTAATTGCCAAGCTGGGTAAAACAGGAGACTTGCAACCAACCATCGATGAAGCACAAAGTTTGGTCATACAAGATTGGGAAGCAAATTATTTGACCCAGACTTTGTTACGTGATGGCTTTTACGAGCAAGGTTTAAAACTGACCGATCAGAACCTTAAAACTTTTCCAAAAGCATGGTTTTTACATTTGAACAAAGCTTTGGGGCATTATTTTCTTGGGGATAAGAAGAAGGCATTGAGTGGGGCCAACAAGGCCTTGACGTTGGCACCTGAACCCAGAAAATCTCGTATTAAGGAAATTATTTCTGAAATCAATGCAGGAAACTATCAGTTTCCACAATAAACCAATCTTAACTTCTACCTAATTCAAACTCTAATGAAAAATATGAATAAGAAATCGTTTGTGATATTCTCGATTTTGCTCATAGTGGGTCTGGGGTCAAATATCTGGGCACAATCAGAAAAGAGCACAAATATTACTAATAATCCTTTGAATCAATTTTTATCCAACGCCGGTTATGTTGAACTGAAAATGCAAAAGTTGCCATCAGGACATCTACATTTAGCGGGCATTTTAAATGGTAGCCAAGTAAACTTCATATTGGACACCGGAGCAAGTGGAACGGTAATCGATGCAAAAAACAAAGATAAATTTAAAATGGAATCACAGGAATCTGACAGACGAGCAGCTGGGGCAGGCGGGAGTAGCATGCAAATGCAAATATCAGAGAACAACAACTTGATACTGGGAGCATTACTTATAAGCGATACGGATTTAATGATGATGAATTTGGACCATGTGAACCAAGCCTTTGAAAGGCTTGGGCTTGAACCAGTCGATGGTGTCATTGGGGCGGATATATTGAGAGATTATAAGGCCATTATCGATTATGTTAACCTCTCACTATATGTAAAAAGTTAGTGAGTCTATTGGGAATAAACTGTTTACTCTAAAGTGAGTAAGCTTCTTAGGTTTTTTGATGATGGGTTGCACAAATACTGCTGATGTAATTCCGCGGTATGCAACCTCTTTAATTCTATTAAAACTTGGTAAAGAAAGCTTAGCTGTTAACCCTATACACAAGAAAAATGTTTTTGTCTCCGACAACAAACTAAAAACAAATGAAAAAAAATAGTTTAATCTTATTCATTATCAATGTATTGCTTTCATCTTGTTCTGAAAATCAGGTAAAGCCTATTGTTTTTGAACCACAATTAGAAGCAACGCTCACTCCAAAATTGTTTATGCCGGGAGTTGTTACAAAAAGGGGGCTAAGACATTTTGGTTCATCTTTCAGCGCAGATGGGTCCCAATTGGTGTATACCATAAGTGATGGAGAAAAACCATCAAAAGTGGTTGTCCAAAACTTTATCAATGGAAAATTCTCCAATCCAATCAAGATCGTAAATGACACTTTGCATTCGTTTGCCGATGCGAGTATATCATTGGATGGCAGTACAGTAACCCTAACAAGTACCTTGCCCCAAAAAGGAGGACCTGACGATAATTCAAAAAATGGTATCTGGCAATTTTACAAGAGTTCCGGCGGGTGGAGCACTCCAAAGTTTATCGAATTGAAAATGGATTATGACGGTGGATTTGGATATCCAACAACAACCGCGAGCAAAGATTTATACTTTGCTTATATCCCAGCAGATGGATCAAGAAATATGGACATATTCCATGCTAAGTTTAACAAAGGTGATTATGACAAACCTGTAAAGCTACCATCGCACATTAATACAGATAAATTTGAAGGAGATCCATTTATTGACCCAAAAGGGCAGTTCTTGATTTTTGCAGGTTTTGGAGAGGAAGACAACTATGGTAAAAGTGACCTATATATCTCATTTAGAATCAAAAATGGATGGTCCAATGCCATTAATCTCGGTGAGGATATAAATTCTCATGGTTTTGATGGTAGTCCATATGTTACATCAAATGGTAAATATTTAATCTTTACAAGCAGCAGACATCCAGATAATCCAGGGGAGGAAGAATTTTTTAATGTTTTTTATGTCTCATTTGAACTTGATAAATATAAAGCTCTTATTGATGAATAAGAAAGTATGCAAAAGCAGCTGTTCAATTTGTCCGCCAACATTAAATTAATAAAGAATAGATGAGAAAATATTGTTTTTTGATGGCAGGTTTGGTGTTAATGCTGGCTTGCAATAATGCTAAGGGTGAATTTGCACAATATGCAAACACTAGAGTGCCAGTAAAACTTGGACTGGGAAGTCTATCTACCGATTCCATACAATGGAATAATGTGTTTGTTTCTAAAACAAAGGAGCTGTACTTTACTAAAATGGGTAAGTCTGCTTCAATTATCCACAAGATGGATTATGCGAATGGTACATTCAAAAATTTGGAAACAATACCATTCCCAAAAGGGTCCCCACATTCCGATATGTATGTAAATCCAGAAGGGAATATGATGTTGTTTTCTTCAATAATGAAAGAACATGAAAATGATACCGTTACCGATTGGAACATTTGGAAGTCAGAACGAAAAAATGATAAGTGGCTACAACCCGAACCATTTTTTGCCCAAAACCAAGAGGGAAACCAATTTTATCCTTGGATGACAGATAGTAAGAACCTTTATTTTTCAATTACACCACATGGTTCTCAAAACAGTGACCTGTACGTCTCAGAATATGTTGACGGGGTATATGGGAAACCCAAAGCACTCCCCTATTATATGAATTCCCAAAAGTTGGAAGGGGATGCCTTTGTTGCCCCAGATGAGAGCTATTTGATTTTTGCGGGATTTGAACGACATCAAAATTTAGGAAAATCGGACCTATACATCAGTTTTAATAAAAATGATGTATGGTCATCACCAATATGGCTTGGTGATGACATCAATTCTGAGGGGTATGACGGAAGTCCGTTTGTAACCCAAAATGGAAACTACCTGATTTTTACAAGTAGCAGGGGAAGTACGGATGATAACACATTTTTTAACCATTACATTGTTTCTTTTGACCCAGAAAAATATTTGGAAAAAGAAAGGTATCCAACCTATTCTGGAACAACCTCGGCTAGGTTTCAAGTTGGTACCGTCACCACAGAAAATGTGGAGTATGGCGGCAGTATTTCTTCAAAGAACGATGCAATTTATTTTACAAGGGCCACTCCAGATTTTACAAAAAAGCAAATAACAGTAAGTAAAATTACTGATGGAGTGTTTTCCAAGTCAGAAGAAGTTGTAATAGGTGGAAAAACCTACGACGATGCAAGTGATGTTCAAATTACCGAAAATGGCGAATACCTTTTCTTTAAAATGAGGGGAGGCATATCGACAGAGCCTCTTAGAAAAGATGGGAATATTTGGCGAAGTAAACTGACTGATGGAACTTGGGGTAGGGCAGAAATGCTGCCGAAGGAAATCAATTCAACTTTGAACGAATATTATCCAATATATACCAGAAAAGGGAACATATACTTTAGCAGGGAAAGTAAAGATACCAGCTATGATATATATGTTTCAAAATTGGTCAATGGAAGTTATCAAGAAGCGGAACCACTTCCAGATTATATAAACACCAGTTTATTGGAATCAGACGCTTATATATCTCCGGATGAATCCTTTATGATCTTTGTACGCATGTACGCGGAAGGCGACCTGGGTGTATCTGATCTTTACATTGCTTTTCAAGAAAACGGAGTTTGGGGTAAGCCAAAAAATATGCGGTCGTTAAATAGTAAAGGTGTGGATGGAAGTCCATTTGTAACACCAGATGGAAAAAACCTGTTCTTTACTTCTACTAGAGATTCAGATAACCCAGAAAATTTTGATGGGCATTTGGATATCTATGTTGCTGCTTTTAACAAAGAAGATTGGAGATAAATGGGCAATAGAAAATTTAAAATACTCATACTAATACTGTTGTTTATTCAAATTGGAACTTCCCAAAACATCAATTTTGAAGACTTGAGAAAGGACTTTATCGATGGGCATATACATTTACAACAATCTGATTTTCATATTAATTACACCCAAGGCTTAAAAATGATAAAACCACCCAAAGAGATTCGAGGCCAAGAAAATTTTTATAAAGCATTTAAAGAGAAATTGGATGATGTAAGCTTGACCAATTTGGATGACTATGAGAAGTTGGATTATCATCTAATGCAATATGAAATTGCTTTGCGTCTAGAGCGAATTTCTTTGGAAAAACAATGGGATCATAATACTAATCTGGATGATTCAAAAAGTATTCACAGCATTCCAAATGGAAAAAAATGGTATGCCTATTTATTAAAACTTTGGGTTGATGCCAAGGCGAAACCAGAAGAGATGTTCAGATTTGGCTTGGCTGAAATTGAAATTGTAAAGTCAAATATGAAACGGCTTCAGGAATCTTCCAGTTTGTCTGAAACGGAGTTCCATCAATATCTAGATGACGAAACCTTTTTCTTTGATAGCCCAGATGATATTCAAAAAGCATTTGAAGAAATTAAATTAAAGGTCGGAGTGCTTGCCAATGATTTATTTCCTTATGTTTCGGACATACCAGAGGTAAAAATTGCAAGGGGAACCAATAAAGAATTGTCCCATGCTCCCGCTTATTACAGCAACAATACATTTTTTTATAATGTTTTTGACAAGCCTTTTAATAAAAGACAACTAAGATGGTTTTATGCCCATGAGGCCATACCGGGGCACCATTATCAGTCTATGGTCAATAGCATTGTCAAAAGAACAGAAATCCAAGACCTGTTTTGGTACCCCGGCTATGTAGAAGGTTGGGGTGCTTATGTGGAATACTTGGGTAATGAACTAGGAATATTTGAAACAATATATGATGAGTACGGCAAATGGGAATGGGATTTGGTCAGGTCTGTAAGAGTGTGCATGGATGTTGCTTTAAACTACTATGGCTGGTCAGATGCTAAGGCTATGGCCTTTTGGAAAGAACATATAAAAGGCCAAGATGATATTGCACTTCGGGAAATCAACAGGATGAAACGCTGGCCCGCCCAAGTTATTACTTATAAATATGGGGCAAAAATGTTCCTGGAATTGCTTGAAAGTGCAAAAACGAAGTCAGATTTTGATTTTAACACCTTTCATCAAGAAGTTTTAAAGCATGGTGACGTACCTGTTAGTGTCCTCAGAAAATCATTAAGTAGTGTAATGAGGTAGTATTATTTTAGCGAACTAGTGTTCAAAAAGATACTTGTCAAGTCACAAATCAGTTTCCGTTAATTGTTCCAAAAGCCCTAAAACCAGTTAGTTTAAGGACTTTTTTGTCTTACTCATTCTCAACTAAAAAAATAGAAAAAGACATTCTTATCTTAATTCTGATAATTATCATGTTTTCCCAATAACAGTGACGCTATTTTTGGACTGTGAAAAATATCGTAATCATACTATTCTCACTGTCTATATTGGCCAAACCCCTATACCCTATTGCCGAGTATATTGTAAACTATGATTACATTGTAAATAATCTTTGTGAAAACAGAGATAAACCTGCACTGAATTGCGATGGAAAATGTTACCTATCCAAATTGTTGGCCAAAGAATCCAAGGAAAGTGAGGAAAACCCATTTGGAGAAAAACAACCCCAAACCGAAATTCAACATATTTTCTTCCATAAATTGTCTTCCCAAATTGATTTTGGGGGAGATTTCCATAAAAGTTCAAAAGACAATTTCAAAATTGTCCCAATATTGATTTCAACTGCATTCGTCTCAGAGATTTCTGAACCGCCAGAAGTATCCTAATTCAGCTTTTTGTACTTGTTTTTTTATTCGGATGGTTTTCTCATCCAAAGAAAGCATGTACCCTTCATCTTTTGAATTAGTTTAAAATACAATCTTATGAAAACCGAATATAGCATTGGGTTTCACCATTCTATTATAGGTGCCATAAAAGGCAAAAAAATAGTTTTTGCAGTTCTGTTGTCCATGACATTTCATTGGCAAATTGCTGCCCAAGAACCAAAAGTAGCTTTAGTGACAGATTCTATATTGCCTGTGTACCTAGAGGAGGTCATTGTGATTTCCTCTTACAACAAGGCATTGGAACATAAGTCACATCACAAACCCTTATCCACTTTAGATGAGTATCTAGAATCCTCAAAAAAAGTGAACATGATTAAAAGAGGTGCATACGCGTGGGAACCGGTCCTCAATGATATGAGTTCAGAGCGCCTATCCGTAACCATTGATGGCATGCGCATTTTTGGTGCATGTACAGATAAAATGGACCCCATAACCTCTTATGTAGATGTTTCTAACCTCTCCGATGTTCATGTGGCATCTGGTCAACAGGGTGCAGAACAAGGTGCAACCATAGGAGGTGCTATTGATTTAAGGCTAGAGAAAAGCAACTTTATTCCCAAAGGATGGGTGGGTTCTGTTGAGACTGGTGGTGAAACCAATAACGAAGCTCAAATTATAGGTGGCGAACTAAATTACTCCGATGAAGCCTTTTATGTTGATACTGATGTTATTTATAGAAAGGCTGAAAATTATACTGCAGGTGGTGGTGAAGAGGTTCCATTCTCTCAATTTGAAAAATACAATATATCCGCAAATGCAGGTTACAAAGTCTCAGATGACCAACAAATATTGGCCAGTTTTATTTATGATGAAGCTAGGGATGTAGGCTACCCTGCTCTACCTATGGACGTCTCATTGGCAAGAGCATTTATTGGTTCCATAAGCTGGAAACAGTCCAACTTTGTAGGCGACCTTAAAAATTGGGAAACCAAGCTATACGCAAATTCCATAACACATATTATGGATGATAGCCAAAGACCAGATGTGCCCATAAGAATGGACATGCCTGGATGGAGTGATACCTACGGATACTATTCTCAAGCAGAACTTACACTAAACCATCATAAGTTTTTAATGAAATTGGATGGTTTCTACAATCGTTCCTTAGCAGAAATGACCATGTATCCCAACAACCCAAATGAGCGGGAAATGTTCATGTTAACATGGCCAGATGTGCGTACGATAAATTCTGGGTTTTATGCCGAGGACGAAATCAATCTCAAAGAAAGTTCCTTAAAACTTTCAACAAGATTGGCGATACAAGGTTTCAATGTGGCAGATGAATTTGGGCTTAACAGTCTTAGAATTTTTTATCCTGAAATGAATCAAAGACAGACCCGCTTTCTAAAAAGTGTTTCCGCGGCTTATCATAAAAAGTTCAAAACACTTCATGTTAATGGCGGACTTTCCTATGGTGATCGTGCACCTTCTGTTTCGGAAGGTTTTGGGTTTTATCTGTTCAACAGTTTTGACAACCATGATTATATAGGTGACCCCGATTTAAAAAATGAAAAGGCCATCGAAACCAATGTCAAAGTATCATTGCCCCTTAAAAAAATAAATATAGGCCTTGAGGCCAATTACTTTCATACTATGGATTTTATCATCGGAGAGGTAAATCCAGATTTGAGTGTTATGACCATTGGTGCTGAAGGGGTCAAAGTCTATAAGAATTTGGAATATGCCGATCTATACAACATTTCTTTGGACACCAAATATGAGATTACTCCAGAACTCCTTTGGACAGGATTAATATCCTACCATAGAGGAACAGATCAGGATGGACAAAATCTGCCCTTTATAAGTCCAATAGCCTATAATTCAATGATGCAATATACTACCGGAACTTTTTCGGGTTCATTGACGATGCGCGGAGCGGCAGATCAAGTAAACTTCAATCCGGTTTTTGGAGAAGATCGCAGTAATGCTTACACGGTTTTTTCAATGGCATTGGGCAAATCGTTCCCTGTAAATAATGATACTGTTTATGTAAAAGCAGGAGTTGAAAACATTTTTGACGAATTCTATTCCACATATACAGATTGGAACAATATACCGCGTATGGGACGTAATTTTTTTATGACCATTTCCTATGCAATCAACTAAAATCAAAAACAATAATCATACTTTAAATAATAATAGAATGAAAACAATTAAATTTTTTCTTGCCACACTAATACTTTCAATGACTTTTATCTCATGTTCAGATAATAATGATGATCCAATTGTTATATCAGAAAATCCATTGGAAGATTTTAATATGTTGATCAGCTTTAAGGCCAACAATCATAGTGTTGAAATTTATTCTGAACAACAACAGTTTTCCGTAGGTTACAACGAACTTTTCTTCCGAATTAAGGACGATGCTTCTGATAATTATATCACAAATGCCGATGTAACTTGGAAACCCATAATGCACATGACCTCAATGATGCACTCTTGCCCAAATTCTATGGTCTCAAAAACCAATGATACCTCAGTTTATACAGGTTACACTGTGTTTCAGATGCCTGGGAATTTGGATGAGTATTGGGAGCTCACCATAGAATACACTGTTGAAGGGCAAACTTACAATGCAACGGAACGCATAGAAGTTAATGCCCCTACGGATGGTAAAAAGACAGTAAACGTATTTATGGGAAGCGATGATACTAGGTATGTTTTGGCTATGATGCCCATGACGCCAGAAGTTGCGGTCAATGACTTTTCAGCTAAGCTCTTTAAAATGGAAAACATGATGTCATTCCCTGCTGTAAAAAATTACAAAGTACATATTGATCCTAGAATGCCTAGCATGGGCAACCATAGCTCACCAAACAATGAAGACCTTATTTTTGACACATCTTCAGACACTTATATGGGAAAATTATCATTAACCATGACGGGCTACTGGAAAATAAATCTAAAAGTAGAAAATGAAACCGGAGAGGTTTTAAAAGGAGAAGACATTACAGAAGAAAATGAAAGCAGCAGTTTGTTTTTTGAATTAGAGTTCTAAAATATATTTCCGTTTTATTGTTTGTTTTAAAGAGGCCATCCAATAAAGGATGGTCTTTTTATATGAGAAAATCAAAGTGGTAGAAAAGACTTTCCCGTCTTGATATCCTTGACCAAATCCCTAACCGTATTTTGCTCTAGATTCTTCACAAAATTAACTTTAGTATTACCAACCAAGTCATGCATTGGACATGGATGTTCAGCATCACAGTCCTGTAAACTAAGCATGCAAGAGGTGAGTCTATTGTCACCATCTATCACTTGTATAATCTTCATTAAAGGAGTATTAATATTTTCTTTTGAAAGATAAAACCCCCCTCCCGGCCCTTTAACAGAAGAAACTATGTTATGTCGTGAAAGTTCCTGAAGCACCTTTGATAGGTAGGCTTTTGGAATATTGGTCGGTACACTGATATCCTTTGCCAAAATTTTCTGGTGTTCAGAAGAGTTTACTGCTAGATATAAGACAGCCTTAACGGCATATTTAGATGAATTAGATATCATAATCAAAGGGTTATTAAAATAAATATAAAGATTAAAAGACATTTTTATCCTTTATATGACAATTGTCATGTTATAAGCAATTTAGCCTGTCTATTTTTGAACATTTAATAAATATTCCCTTATATGAAAATCAATATCGTATTATCAACATTGATGTTTTCCTTACTGCTTGTTGCATGTGGCGGCAAAGAAGAAAAAAAGAAAGAAGGTTTTAGTGTAGATCGCACAAAAGCCACAGAAAAACCAGTAGAAACATCTGCTGCAACAGATGAAGTTCCGGCTTCACAACGCATTACTTTGGATGAAAAAGGGGTAGGGCAAATAAAATCAATTACTCTAGATCCAGAGATTGATATGGAAATGGTAAGTGCTGGAGAAGCTATTTACAATACAAATTGTACAGCCTGTCATAAACTGGACAAAAGATTCATTGGCCCATCTCCAAGAGGAATTATGGAAAGGAGAAGTCCAGAATGGATTATGAACATGATTCTTGATCCCAAACTTATGACGGAACAAGATCGCTGCGCCAAAGACTTGTTGATTGAGTTTAATGGGGCCGCTATGGCCAATCAAAATTTGACCGTAGAGGAAACCCGCTCCATACTGGAATACTTTAGAACCTTATAAACTGATTCATATGAAAGCAATTTTCCAACTTAAATTTTTAATTTATCCACTACTGTTACTATTCTTTGTAGTGGGATGTAAAAACGAACCTAAAACTGATAATTCTACTGTATCTGAAGTAACAAACGATACAGAAGCTAACAAAGAAAAAGGCCAAGCCTTTATTGAAGACGATGGGTCAACGCCCAATGTATTGCAAATAGCAATTGGTTCACCTGACCACACTACTCTTGTGGCCGCTGTGCAAGCCGCAAACCTAGAAAATGCACTTGTAAATGCTGGACCACTTATGGTTTTTGCCCCAACCAATGCTGCCTTTGATGCTTTGCCTGCGGGCACCGTTGAAAATTTATTAAAACCAGAAAACAAAGATGCTTTGGCCAATATCCTTAAACATCATGTTACTGCGGGTAACTACTCTAAGGATTTTCTTAAAAGGTTTAAAAAACTAGGGCAAGCGAATGATCAAAACACCACTATAGAGGTAAAAGGGGATGATGTATATGTAGGAGGTGCCAAAATTATAGCCAGTGTCCCCGCAGGAAACGGAATCGTGCATGTAGTGGACAAGGTGATTCTTCCTCCATCAGAATAAATTAAAACCAAAATAAGAACAAACAATAAATAGTAAAAAATGAAAAAGTACAAACATTATGTATTCGCACTTCTGGGAGTGAGTTTATTGCTAGCCGGATGCGGCAATCAGAATGGCAAAAGCTCATCAAATGGCGCTCTATCTTCCAGTGCGGCAGAAAAAGTATACGTAGCTCCAGGAGAGCAAGATGAATATTATGCATTCCTATCTGGAGGATATAGTGGAAACCTTACTGTATATGGGTTGCCCTCTGGTAGAATGTTCAAGGAAATTCCTGTTTTTTCTCAATTTCCAACCTCCGGGTATGGGTATTCTGAAGAAACCAAACCTATGTTGAACACATCCTTTGGATTTGTTCCATGGGATGATTCTCACCACCCCGATATCTCTCAGACAAATGGAGAATTGGATGGCAGATGGATTTTTATCAATGGTAACAATACCCCTCGAATTGCACGTATCAGTTTGAGTACTTTTGAGACCGAAGAGATTATCGAAGTTCCGAATAGTGCGGGTAACCATAGTTCATCTTTCATTACTGAAAATACGGAATATGTAGTAGCCGGAACGCGTTTTTCTGTTCCCGTTCCGCAACGAGATATGCCCATAAATGAATATAAGGGCAACTTTAAGGGCGCCTTATCCTTTATTAGTGTAGATCCTGAGCACGGTCATTTAGATTTGAAATTCCAATTGTTGATGCCGGGCTTCAATTATGATCTTTCACACCCTGGTAGAGGAAAATCGCATGGCTGGTTCTTCTTTACTACCTATAATACTGAGGAGGCCAATTCGCTCATGGAAGTAAACTCTTCTCAAAATGATAAGGATTTTATCGCGGCCATCAACTGGAAAAAAATAGAAGAGTACGTAAACAATGGAGGCGGCACAAAAATGCCTGCAAACTATGCGCATAACGTATATGATGAACATACCCATACGGCAACTTCGACTATGAGAAAAGAAGTATTGACCGTAGATCCAACCAAAGTGCCAGGTGCTGTTTTCTTTTTACCCACTCCAAAATCACCACACGGTTGTGACGTAGATCCTACAGGAGAGTACATTATCGGAAACGGAAAACTATCCGCAGATCTAACGGTACATTCTTTTGATAAAATGATTGCCGCAATTGAAGGCGAAAAATTTGATGGCGAAGCTTACGGTATTCCAATTCTTAAGTTTGAAGATGTATTGGCAGGAACGGTAAAAAGTGGTGGTTTAGGCCCCCTACACACAGAATTTGATGGTAAAGGCAATGCATATACTACTTTCTTTATTTCATCAGAAGTTGTAAAATGGAAATTGGGTACTTGGGAGGTTGTAGATCGCAAACCTACCTTCTATTCTGTAGGTCACATAATGATTCCAGGAGGAAATTCAAGAAAACCATTTGGAAAGTATGCCGTAGCGATGAATAAAATTACCAAGGATCGTTATTTACCTACCGGACCAGAAATGGAGCACTCCGCGCAGATTTATGACATTTCGGGAGAGAAAATGGAATTGATCTATGATTTTCCAACGCATGGCGAACCCCATTATGCTGCTGGTTGTCCCGCAGAGCTTTTGGCACCAAAATCCAAAAAAATCTATAGGCTAACAGAGAATAAACACGAATTTGCAACACTTACTCCAAATGATGCACGTGTAGAACGTAATGGCAAGGAGGTACATATTTATATGTCTACAATTCGTAGTCACTTTACACCAGATAATATTGAAGGGGTAAAAGTGGGCGATAAGGTATATTTCCATATTACCAATCATGAACAAGATTTTGATGTACCCCACGGTTTCTCCATAATAGGCCAGAACACATCAGAACTGTTGGTTATGCCAGGTCAAACCAAGACATCTATTTGGGAGCCCAAAAAAGTGGGTGTATGGCCATTCTATTGTACAGATTTCTGTTCAGCGCTACACCAAGAAATGCAAGGTTATGTAAGGGTATCCCCTGCTAACTCCAATATTGAGCTCTCATGGTCTTTAGGTGAGTAGCAGTTATAGATTTATTTTTTTCAAGCTTGAAGCGGGCAGTGCTGTAGAGTCTGTCCGCTTTTTTTACAAATGAGAACAATCAATCAAAACTAAATTCTATTTGTAAATGATTTAAAAGTTTTAAAAGATGAAAAAAGCAAGTATCCTTATGATAATAGGCCCTTTGTTTCTTTTAGGGTTGTACGCTTTTCCTTTGTGGAACATTATGTTGGGTGCTCCTCAATATCCAGAACCCTTAGGAATGAATATCCATATTGATGGTATTCGCGACGCCAACGAGTTTGATTTGCAAAATATAGATGGTCTTAACCACTACATAGGCATGCGAAAATTGCCAAAACCAGAGGAAATGTGGGAGTTTAGCACCTTTCCGTTAGTTATTGGTGGAATGGTATTTTTAGGCTTGGTCATTGGTATACTGGGATATTTTAAAAAAGTTGGCTATCAGTGGTTCATGGGCTGGTTTGTGTTAATGTCCGTTTTGGGAGTTCTGGGCATGTATGATTTTAATGCATGGATGGTAGATTACGGAACCAATCTAGACCCCAACGCCATTATGAAACTTTCTAACCCTGATGGTACGCCAATGAGCTACAAGCCGCCTTTATTTGGCCATGCAAAAATGTTGAATTTTGATGTTACCTCCTTACCTTCAACAGGTGCTTGGATGATGTTTACTGGGATGATGCTAATTTTGACTGCCTTCTTCTTGGGTTGGAAGACTCATAAATCAAAAAAGACAGAAAAATCTTAAACCACAGCAAACTAATGAAACAGTATTTTATCATTTTCGGTTTTATATTAATGCTTTCAATATCTTCCTGTAATATTGGGCCAAAACCCATTAATTACGGTAGTGATGAGTGCCATTTTTGTAGCATGACCATTGTGGACAAACAACATGCCGCCCAATTTGTAACAAAAAAAGGGAAGGTATTTAAGTTTGATGCTGCTGAATGCATGATGAACCATTTACACGAAATTGATGAAACAACTGTTTCTATGTTTCTGGTCAATGATTATAATGCTCCTGGTGAGCTCATTGATGCCACTAAAGCCACTTATCTAATAAGTAAAAATATACCTAGCCCAATGGGCGAGTATTTAACGGCATTTGAAATAAAAGAAACAGCAGAGAAATCACAAACCGATAATGAAGGTGAACTTTTTACTTGGGAGGAATTAAGCAATAGGTTTAAAATTAAAACGGGTAAATAAACAGTTTTAGAATGAAAGAGGTCATCAAAAATTTAAAAATGAACGATTGCCTTGAACTACTCGGTGAAAACTATATAGGACGTTTAGGTTTTATAGCGCGATCAAGCCCTTATATTACCCCTATAACTTATTTTTATGATGCGGAAGAGAAAAGTATCCTGAGCTATTCAACAGAGGGACTTAAAATAGATGCAATGCGAAAATTTCCGTCCGTCTCTTTACAAGTTGATGAAATTAGTACGATACAAAACTGGAAGTCTGTGTTAATACATGGAGAGTTTGAAGAGTTACAAGGAAGCACCGCAAAAAAATACCTTCGTAAGTTCTCTCTTGGGGTTCAAGAAACAATAGCCAAAAAAGTTCATGAAAGTCCTAAATTTATTAGTGATTTTTCAAGCAGGCTAAGTGAACGAAAGTTACCGATAGTGTACAGAATACATATAAATGATATATCCGGAAGGTATAGAGAGTAGCTGAGAAAATGATTTTTGCTATCAATTATTTTTTACTTAATTCAAAAACATAGAAATGTACACCGTTAAAGACACTATAAAAAATCAAGAATTCCATAAACTCAAAGTTGAGAAACTTGCAAAGACAAATACTATAGAAATATTAAGTATTAGCTTAGAAAAAGATGTAATCTTCCCAGAACACACCTCCCCTACTGATGCACAATTAATTGTACTGGAAGGGGACATAAATTTTCATATTCAAGGTAGAACTTTTCATATAACAGAACAGCAAGATTTTAGTTTTCCAAAAGAAATAGCACATTGGGTCAAAGCAAATGAAAATTCAAAATTTTTGATCATCAGATAATGAAATACCTAAACGGACTATTAGTTATCATATTTCTATTTTCGGGGCATTGCCTTTCTGCAAAAACTATTTCCGTGTGTTCCTCTTGTAAAATAAAATCTATTAAAGAGGGTATTAAAGTTGCTGATGAATTCGATACTCTTTTAATCAAAAAGGGAACATACAAAGAGTTCAATATTCTTATTGATAAACCTTTGACATTGTTAGGTGATAAATTTCCGGTAATTGATGGTGAAGATCAAGGTGAAATCATTAGAATTACTTCTGACAACGTCACAATTGATGGCCTTTTTATCATCAATGTTGGAACGAGCTACACCTCTGACTATGCTGCTATTCGTGTTGTGAAGAGTGAAAACTTCCTCATTCAAAATGTAGTGCTGGAAAAGCTGTTTTTTGGTATCTACTTGGAAAAATCAAACAACGGAAAGGTGTACCATAACAAAATCATTGGTGATGCTGTTGATGAGTATAATTCTGGAAACGGAATTCAGCTTTGGTACTCAAAAAATGTAGAGGTAGACCGCAATATTGTTCAAGGAGTGCGTGACGGTATTTACTTGGAGTTTTCAGACAATATTACAATCAATAACAATATTAGCACCAACAACCTTAGATATGGACTGCATTTTATGTTCTCAGATGATGACACCTACACCAACAACACCTTTGAAAACAACGGTGCCGGAGTTGCAGTCATGTTTTCAAAAAGAATAAAAATGATAGGTAATACTTTCAAGAAAAATTGGGGTACTGCCGCTTTTGGCATGTTGTTGAAAGAAATAAACGATGCAGAAATATCTGGGAACACTTTTGAGGAGAATACCATAGGAATTAACATAGAAGGCTCAAATAGAATCAATTACAAAAACAATAATTTTATTAAAAACGGGTGGGCAATTAAAGTATTGGGAGCATGCTATACCAATACCTTCACAAAAAATAATTTTCTATACAACTCTTTTGATATCTCTTATAACAGTAAGCTTAACGACAATGTCTTTGATCAAAATTACTGGAGTAATTATACAGGTTATGATTTGGATAAAAATGGTATTGGAGATGTCCCCTACAGACCGGTAAAGTTATTCTCGTATATAGTTAACAGAACCCCAGAAACTATTGTACTCCTGCGTAGTCTGTTCATGGATATCATTGATTTCTCTGAAAAAGTTTCACCTGTTTTCACGCCAGATAATCTTCTGGATGCAAATCCACTAATGAAAAGAACAAAATGATTCAAGTAGAGAACTTACATAAAAAGTTTAGTAAGAATCAAGTCCTATCAGGATTGGATTTAAACATTCAAAAAGGAGGAATCTTCGCTATTTTAGGACCCAATGGCTCAGGAAAGACCACGCTGATAAAGATTATTTTAGGTATGGTCATAGCAGACAAAGGAGTCGTTTCTGTCTTTGGGAAACCAGTTAAAAACAAATGGAAGTATCGCCAAGAAATAGAATACCTTCCTCAGATCGCAAATTTTCCCAGTAACCTGAGAGTAAGGGAACTCATTAGAATGATAAAGGACTTGCGTCAACAAACTAGTGAAGAAGAGCGACTAATTGACTTGTTTGGCATAGCACCTTTTCTTGATAAAAAATTGGCCACACTTTCAGGTGGCACAAAACAAAAGGTAAACATTGTCTTAGCATTTATGTTTGACAGTCCTTTAATAATCCTTGATGAACCAACTACGGGTTTAGACCCTGCTGCTTTAATTAGTTTGAAAGAACTCATTCAAAAAGAAAAACAAAAAGGCAAGACCATTCTTGTCACCAGCCACATTATGCAATTTGTGGAAGAGGTTGCAGATGAAATTGTTTACCTGCTGGAAGGTAAGATTTATTTTAAGGGAAGAATCTCGGAACTTATGGAAAAGACATCCCAAACTGATTTTGAACATGCCATAGCGGCCATAGCAACTAAGATGACCAATGCTTAAAATTCTAAAATATAGCTTTTACGATTTAATGCGGAGCCGATGGAGCTATGTATATTTTCTGTTTTACCTGGCCTTGGGTTTTGTGCTTCTATTCTTGAACAATGATGTATCCAAAGCTGTGATAACGCTTATGAATGTAATCATTGTATTGGTACCCTTGATTGGGACCATTTTCGGAGTCATGTACTATTACGACTCCAAAGAATTTACAGAACTTTTATTGGCACAACCTATTAAACGCTCCTCTATTTTTCTAGGACAGTACCTTGGTGTTGCATGCTCTTTGACCTTAAGTCTTGTCTTGGGATTAGGCATTCCGTTTCTTCTTTATGGTCTCTTTAGGAGTGATGTTATTTTCGATTTTTCATTGTTACTTGTTACTGGAGCATTCTTAACGCTCATATTTACAGCGATAGCTTTTAATATTGCCTTATCGAACGAAAACAAAATAAAAGGTTTTGGGTATGCAGTATTGGCATGGCTGTTTTTAGCTGTTGTTTATGATGGCTTGTTTTTAATGTCACTTATTATTTTTGAAGAATACCCCCTTGATTCATTTTCATTGGCAGCTACAATGCTTAATCCCATTGACCTCTCAAGAACACTAATCCTCTTAAAACTGGACATCTCTGCACTACTAGGCTATACAGGTGCTGTCTTCAAACAATTTTTTGGAACAAATACCGGTTTGATCATTTCTATTCTCATGCTTTTATTATGGACTATACTGCCTATTAGTAGGTTAGCATACAAAGCAAAAAGAAAGGATTTCTAATATCATTTTAGTCTTACGGTCTCCCTTACTTATCATTATAGGGAGTTAAAATCGTAACACGATAAAATCTTCAAAAGGAATAGTTGAAAAAGACAATAATTTGACGAATTCCACTCCTTTTTTGTCATTTGTTTATGTTTTATCACCAAATAGCTAAAAAACAATAAATGCTCCTACATTATTTCATATTTTGCTAGTATAATCATATAACCGATGCAAATAATTGAATCTTCCCAAGTCTACGATATTATAATAGTAGGTTCAGGGGCCGGTGGAGGAATGGCCACTAAAATATTATCAGAAGCAGGCTTAAAGGTTGCTGTTGTTGAAGCCGGGCCATTTTTTGATCCAGCAGACCCAGAGCAAATGACCCAAATGAAATGGCCCTATGAATCACCAAGACGAGGTGCAAACACCGTTAGACCGTTTGGTGATTTTGATTCTGCCTATGGCGGTTGGGAGATTGAAGGAGAACCATACACCAATGCAGAGGGCAGTGATTTTAGTTGGTTTCGCTCAAGAATGCTTGGTGGAAGAACCAATCATTGGGGAAGAATTTCCCTTCGTTTTGGTCCTAAAGATTTTAAACGAAAAGACCAAGATGGCCTGGGTGACAATTGGCCAATTGGTTATGAAGATGTAAAACCATATTATGATAAAGTAGATAAACTAATTGGTGTATTTGGCACCAATGAAGGTTTGCCCAATGATCCTGATGGTTTTTTTCTGCCTCCTCCAAAACCAAGGCTTCATGAACTTTTTTATATTAAGGGAGCTAGAAAATCCAATATTCCGGTCTTTCCGTCAAGAATGTCCATGCTCACTAAAAAAATTAATAACGATAGGGGCGTATGCTTTTATTGTGGTCAATGTTCAAGGGCTTGCCAGGTTTATGCCGATTTTTCTGCGGGGACTTGCTTAATATTTCCAGCTCAAAAAAATGGGGGCCAAATAGACCTTTTTGTCAATTGTATGGTAAGGGAAGTGACCACGGACGAAGAAGGAAAAGCTACTGGGGTTTCCTATATAAATAAAGAAGATAGAAAAGAATATAAGTTAAAAGGTAAGATAGTAGTTTTGGCGGCTTCTGCCTGTAGTTCTGCTAGGATATTGCTCAACTCAAAAAGTGCGCAACACCCTAATGGTCTGGGTAACAGCAGCGATATTGTAGGTAAATATCTTCATGATTCTACAGGAGCCGGTAGAGCAGCATTTGTTCCTGATTTAATGAATAGAGAAATTTACAACGAAGATGGCGTTGGCGGTATGCACGTTTATACTCCTTGGTGGTTAGATAACAAAAAACTGGATTTCCCAAGAGGATATCATATTGAAATTTGGGGTGGTATGGGAATGCCTAGTTATGGTTTTGGCTTCAACCCCAATTTGTTCAACCAATTCTTTAATCTAAAAGTGGGAGGATATGGAAATAGCCTACGTAAAGACATAAAAAAATATTATGGCTCTGTGCTTGGTTTTTCAGGTAGAGGGGAATCCATCCCGCAGGAAAACAATTATTGTGAAATTGACAACACTACCGTAGATGAGTTTGGGATTCCAGTGTTAAAGTTCAATTATCAATGGACGGATCACGAAGTGAAGCAGGTAAAACATATGCATGATACTTTTGAAGAAATTTTTCATAATATAGGTGCAGTACCATTGGGCGATAAACCTGGAAAGGAACAAAATCATGGCATACTAGCTCCAGGAAAGATTATTCATGAGGTAGGAACAACCCGTATGGGAGACAACAACAAGACTTCGGTTGTCAATAAATACCAACAACTACATGATGCAAAAAATGTTTTTATAGTGGATGCAGGTCCCTTTGTCTCGCAAGCAGACAAAAATCCAACTTGGACAATTTTGGCGCTCTCATGGAGAACTTCAGATTATATAGTGGAACAACTTAAACAGCAAAACATCTAGGCAATGGATAGAAGAAAAAGTTTAAAATCAATTTTACTTGGTGGAGTGGCCAGCGGATTGGCTATTCACGGTTGCAATCCAAAACCTGCAGAGACTGTTGATGAACTTATACCTGCTGAAAAAAATATTTATGGCAGAACTCCAAAGGAGAAAAAGTTAGATAAAGAATTACATGCCAAGGCTTTTTTCAACGAACATGAAATGAATACCATAAGTGTTCTTTGCAATTTAATTTTACCAGCTAATGAAAGGTTTGGCAGCACAACAGATGCAGAAGTTCCGGATTTAATTGAATTCATGGCCAAAGATATTCCAGAATTGCAAACTCCCCTACGTGGTGGTCTTATGTGGCTTGATCATAAATGTAATACAGATTTCAACCTAATGTTTAAATCCGCATCTGAAGAACAGCAAAAATCTATTTTAGATACAATTGCATATCCAGATGTAGCCGTACCTGAAGAAGAACATCCATTGGAAATACAGTTTTTTTCTTTGATGAGAAATTTAACCCTAACAGGATATTACACTTCAAAAATAGGCATTGAAGAGCTGGGTTATAAAGGGAATATGCCCAATGTTTGGAATGGTGTTCCAGAAGAAGTACTAGCGCAACATAATGTAGCTTATGATGATGATTGGCTGGCAAAATCTGTAGACCAAAGCAAGAGAGGTACTATAGCGGAATGGGATGAAAATGGAAACTTATTGACCTAACTATGCTTTATTAAAATCGAGAAGATTGAATAACACTGATTTCTCAAGTTCGAAAAAACAATCTCACTTGGTTTGGAACATAAATTTTACCGATATTTGTCTTCAAATTTACCATCCTTTTTTAGGTACTAAAAGTTAAGTCTAAGACTTAACTTTATTTGTTTTCAACCCTAAAACTTGCCCACGTGGTGGAATTGGTAGACACGCTACCTTGAGGGGGTAGTGTTCGAAAGGACGTGCTGGTTCGACTCCAGTCGTGGGCACAAAACCGCATTTAATTGCGGTTTTTTTGTTTGGCCTTGTTTTTCCAAAAACTTCTAGATTAGCTAAGCAAAGTCATACTCATTGCTTAAACTCTTTCAAATTTTATAGGTATAAATTAGGCCAACTACTTTAAAATTGTAAATTTGTTTAACGTTTATATTCAAAAGATGAACAATGTGAAAAAGTCCTTCAGTATTCGAGATATGGAAAACCTTTCTGGAATTAAGGCACATACCATACGAATTTGGGAAAAAAGATATAATTTGTTTACACCTGAAAGGACTACCACAAACATAAGGACATATAGCTTGGGTAGTTTACAAAAGCTATTGAATATTACTTTGCTCTATAATAGTGGTTATAAAATCTCTAAAATAGCCAAATTAGAAGACACCAATATACCAGTAATGGTCAGGGAAATCGTTTCAAATAATAGCGAAAAAAGTCATGCCATCAATGCGTTTAAGCTGGCCATGATTAATTTTGACCAAACACTGTTTCTAAACACATACAATAGCCTATTATCTGAAAGATCATTCAGAGATATCTTCAATGAAGTATTTATTCCGTTGTTGAATGAACTTGGGCTTTTATGGCAAACGGACACCATTAGCCCTGCCCATGAACATTTTATCACTCATTTAATCAAGCAAAAAATATATATCAATACGGAGAAACTTCAAATGGTTGAGCCTACCCAAAAGGATAAGGTATTTACGCTCTTTTTACCAGAAAATGAAATACATGAAATTGGGTTACTGTATCTCAATTATGAAATTACCTTAAGAGGCTATAAATCTATCTACCTTGGTCAGACTATGCCTATTGAAAGTTTGGTGGATTTGCTTAAATACTACAGCAATGTGCACTTTGTATCTTACTTTACGGTTTCACCAACAAAAGATGACTTAACTTCTTATTTTCACAAATTTTCCAAGACCTTAAACATGTCTGGTAATTCTAAACTTTTTGTTCTAGGACATCAAATTCAATATGTTTCTCAGGATGAACTTCCAACCTATGTAAAGACCTTTAATTCCATTGAGCACCTTATGGATTCTCTTTGATGAACCCCTAACCTACTAAAATGAAAAATGCTATTGTAATCGGTTCTGGATTTTCTTCGCTTTCAGCTTCTTGCTACTTGGCTAAGGCTGGATTTAGTGTTACAATTTTTGAAAAAAACAGTACCGTTGGTGGTAGAGCAAGGCAATTGATCAAAGATGGGTTTACCTTTGATATTGGGCCCAGTTGGTATTGGATGCCCGATATTTTTGACAAGTTCTTTGCGGATTTTGATAAGAAAACTTCAGATTACTATCAATTGGACAAGTTGAGTCCTGCTTACAAAATCTTTTTTGATGATGATGTAATTACCATAGGAGATTGTATGGATAAAATATGTGAAGAATTTGAAAGGATTGAACCTGGAAGTGGACCGCACCTCAAGAACTTCATAGGTAAGGCGCAGAAAAATTATGACATTGCCATCAATAAAGTTGTTTTACGTCCCGGCCTATCACCTTTAGAATTGGTGACTAAAGAAACGGTTCTTAGAGTTGATCAATTCTTTAAAACAATAAGCCAAGAAGTCCGTAAACGCTTTAAAAATCCAAAGTTAATTTCAACGCTAGAGTTTCCAGTGCTTTTTTTAGGCGCTAAACCAAGTAAGACCCCTTCCTTTTATAGCTTTATGAATTTTGCCGACTTTGGATTGGGAACATGGCACCCAAAAGGAGGCATGTACGAAATTATAAAAGCCATGAAGAACCTAGCGGAAGAATTGGGAGTAAAGTTCTGCACAAATTGCGCAGTGGATAAAATTCTTGTTTCTGATGGAAAAGCATCAGGAATAAACACTAATGGTGAAAATTTTGAGGCTGATGTCGTAATCAGTGGTGCAGATTACCATCATTCCGAAACACTTTTAGATAAAAACTATAGACAATACTCTGAAACCTATTGGGACAAGAAAACCTATGCCCCTTCCTCTCTCCTCTTCTACATAGGTTTCTCTAAAAAGCTAAAAAATATTGAACACCACAATCTGTTTTTCGACACAGATTTTGAAAAACATGCACAGGAAATTTACGATGACCCGCAATGGCCGAGCAATCCATTGTTCTATGCAAATTTTCCTTCAGTAACAGATTCTTCAATGGCTCCAAAAGATTATGAGACTGGCTTTTTTCTGGTTCCAATAGCTCCAGACCTAGAAGATACTCCACAATTAAGGTCCCAATATTTTGATATTATCATAGACAGATTCGAAAAGCGTACAGGACAGGATGTGAAAAATTTCATTATCTTCAAAGAGAGTTTCTGTGTGAATGACTTTATTGAGCAATACAATTCTTATAAAGGCAATGCCTATGGTATGGCAAATACACTACGGCAAACCGCTTTTTTAAGACCCAACCTCAAAAGTAGCAAAGTAAAAAATTTGTTTTTTACAGGTCAGTTGACTGTTCCAGGTCCCGGTGTTCCACCATCTTTAATTTCAGGAAAATTAGTGTCTGACTTGATAACTAAAAAAACTTAGGAAGATGAAAACTATTTTTGACAACGTATCCTATAGCTGCAGTAAAATTGTAACGGAAACTTACAGTACTTCATTCTCTTTGGCAACAAAAATGTTATCCACCTCTATACGAGCAGATATTTATAACATTTACGGGTTTGTTCGCTTTGCAGATGAGATTGTAGATACTTTTCATGACTATAACAAAAAAGAGCTTTTTGAGAATTTTGAAAAAGCAATGGAAGATGCTATAGCAAACAGAATCAGCTTGAACCCTATTCTCAATTCTTTTCAGAACACCTATCATAAATATGATATTCCGCATCATTTGATTGAAGCTTTCATGAAAAGTATGCGAATGGACCTCTCTAAGAAAAAGTATAACACTTTTGAAGAGTATCAAGAGTACATTTATGGTTCTGCCGATGTGGTTGGCTTAATGTGTCTTTGTGTTTTCGTCAATGGGGATAAAGAAAAGTATGAAGACCTAAAAGTACCGGCAATGGCACTGGGTTCAGCTTTTCAAAAGGTAAATTTTCTACGTGATTTAAAAGCGGATTATGAAGTTCTGGATCGCACTTATTTCCCAAACACAAATCTGATGGAGTTGGATGAAACTTCCAAAAAAAGAATTGTAGACGAGATAAAGGCAGACTTCTCCGTAGGTTACACCGGCATAGTGAAACTGCCAGATGAAGCTAAGTTTGGGGTCTATACAGCCTATAAATATTATAATAAACTTCTTAAAAAGTTGCAAAGCACGCCACCCCTTGAAATAAAAAATACGCGGATTCGCGTTTCAAACTATCAAAAATTCGGACTTTTGGCACAGTCCTATGTTAATTATAAACTACAACTCTTCTAAATGAAAGTGGCACTTTGGATTCTTATCTTTTTTGGAACTTTTTCCATAATGGAATTTATGGCTTGGTTTACACATAAATATGTAATGCATGGTTTTTTATGGAGTCTACATAAAGATCACCATAAAAAAGACCATGACTCATGGTTTGAAAGAAACGATGCATTCTTCATTTTTTATGCAATTGTAAGTATGGTTTGTTTTTATTTAGGAGCGGAAACCAGTTTTTGGTACGGCTGGCCTCTCGGTTTTGGTATTCTAGCCTATGGTATTGCCTATTTCTTTGTTCATGACATTTTTATACATCAACGTTTTAAAATGTTTAGAAATGCCAATAACTGGTATGCAAGGGGAGTTAGAAGAGCTCATAAAATACACCACAAACATTTGGGCAAAGAAAAAGGAGAATGCTTTGGGATGCTGCTTGTTCCCTTCAAATACTTTAAAAAGGCCTAGATAATACCTTATTCCAGCAAAAGCTCATTCAATACATTTCTTGTGCTTGCAGAATTCCAGTCTGCCACCCCTTTCTCGGCAATCACTAACTGCCCAGATTTACTTAAAATATAGGTTGCAGGTATACTTTTAGACACCAATAGCTCAGGCGTTTTGGATGCTTCAAAATAGACCGGTAATTGATAGTTTTTCTTTTCAAGGAAAGTGGTCACTTTATTTTTTTTATCATTGGCAACAAAAGCAAAAACTACCTCGTCTTTATAATCTTTGTGCAATGCCACTAAGCTAGGAAGTTCAGCAACACATGGTGGGCACCAAGTAGCCCAAAGGTTTACAACAACTACTTTTCCTTTACTTGATTCAAAATCAAATCTATTTCCATCCAAATCAACAAGGTCCCAATCATAATTTTTGAGCGTTTTCCTTTCCTCAACACTAACGACTGAAGCACTGGTTGAGAAGAGCTTACCTACAAAAACACGAAGATGAAAACCTACCGGAGTAAACAAAATGAGAATAATGGCCAATATCCAAATACCATTACCAATCCGTTCTTTGGAAAGTTTCATTCTTATTTAGCAATTAATTTATCCAAGAGGTTATATACTTTTGAAGAGTCCCAATCCGCTATTTTTTGTTTATAGATTACTATGTTCCCAGATTTATCTATTAAATAAGAAGAAGGAACCTCATCAGGATTAATAGGTGTCTTTTCGCCAATTATCAAATAGGTTACAGGGAATGTGAACCCATGCTTTTCCATAAACTCTTCTACAGGCGGTCTATTTTCGTTAGTAATGATATAGAAATCCATTTTACCCTGGTACTTATCATACATACTTTGAATACTTGACAATTCCGCCTCACACGGTAATCGCCATGAAGCCCAAAGGTTAATAAAAACCACGTTTCCTTTAGATTTTTTAAAGTTGAAAAAATTCCAGTCTGCATCTTTTAACTTCCAATCATAATCTGCTATTTTTTCCCTGTTTGCCTCTTCTATGACCGGAGGAGAGAATGAAAATAATCGATTTAATAAAATCTTACCATAATGTCCCATTGGAGTGACAAAGAATGAAAGTATAAAAAGCATCACAGCAATGTTCAATATGGTCTTTTTATTAATCTTCATGTATTATGGTTTTATTAAAACTAAAAACTCCTGATGCAATATCAGGAGTTTTTTTAATTATATCTCTAAATAGATTTATGCATTTTCTTTTTTAATCACATTTAGAGCAGAACCTTCATTGAACCATTCAATTTGTGATTGGTTATAGGTATGATTTGCCATAATGTTATCGACGCTACCATCTGCATGCACAACTTCCAATGTTAGTTGTTTGCCAGGAGCAAAATCCTTAATATCTATAAAGTTGAATGTATCGTCCTCCTGAATTAAATCATAATCATTCTCATTAGCAAAAGTCAAACCTAACATTCCTTGCTTCTTAAGGTTAGTCTCATGGATTCTAGCAAAAGACTTAACCAATACAGCAGCAACACCTAAATGTCTAGGTTGCATGGCCGCATGTTCTCTAGAAGAGCCCTCGCCATAGTTGTGGTCTCCAACAACAATGGTCTTAATACCTTCTTTTTTATATGCTCTCTGTGCATCTGGAACAGCAACATACTCCCCTGTCAACTGATTTTTAACAAAATTGGTCTGCTTGTTAAAAGCGTTAACCGCTCCTATCAAAGTATTGTTGGCGATATTATCCAAATGTCCTCTGTAGCGCAACCAAGGTCCAGCCATGGAGATATGGTCAGTGGTACATTTTCCAAATGGCTTAATCAATAATTTTACACCTTGAAGACTTTCTGCTGTAATTGGAACAAAAGGTTCCAAAAGTTGCAAACGTTCAGATGTTGGTGAAACAACAACTTGTACTCCACTACCATCTTCCATGGGAGCAATGAAACCAGCATCTTCCACTGCAAAACCTTCGGGTGGCAATTCATACCCACGTGGTTCTGCCAACATCACTTCTTCCCCATCTTCATTGATTAGTTTGTCAGTAATTGGATTAAAATCCAACCTTCCCGCTATGGCAATAGCAGTGACTAATTCCGGAGAGCCTACAAAAGCAAGCGTGTTAGGGTTTCCATCTGCACGTTTGGCAAAGTTTCTATTAAATGAATGGACAATTGTATTTCTTGGTCCATCTGCTGCTTTGTCACCATAACGGTCCCACATTCCAATACAAGGCCCACATGCATTTGCAAAAACCGTTGCCCCTACGTTATTGAACGTATCAATAAAGCCATCACGTTCAATGGTATAGCGTACTTGCTCTGAACCTGGAGTTATTGTAAACTCAGACTTCATCTTCAGGTTTTTGTCAGAAACTTGTTTTGCTAAAGATGCAGCTCTAGAAATATCTTCGTAAGAAGAGTTGGTGCAGGAACCTATCAAACCAACCTCAACATTTAAAGGCCAATCATTTGCTTTTGCCGCTTCATTCATTTTAGAAATTGGCGTTGCCAAGTCTGGTGTAAAAGGTCCATTCAAATGTGGCTCCAAAGTATCCAAATTTATTTCTATCAACTGGTCAAAATATTTTTCTGGGTCAGCATATACATCAGCATCAGCCGTTAAGTGCTCTTTTACCTCCAAAGCAGCATCAGCAACATCAGCACGATCCGTAGCTCTTAAATACCTATCCATGGACTCATCATAACCAAATGTGGATGTAGTGGCACCTACCTCGGCGCCCATATTGCAAATGGTACCTTTTCCTGTACAGGACATTGATGTAGCTCCTTCGCCAAAATATTCAATAATGGCTCCTGTTCCGCCTTTAGCTGTAAGGATATCTGCTACTTTTAAGATTACATCTTTAGGGGCGGTCCATCCAGATAGTTTTCCGGTTAACTTTACGCCGATCAATTTTGGAAACTTTAGTTCCCATGCCATGCCCGCCATCACATCAACAGCATCAGCACCACCAACACCGACGGCAACCATTCCCAATCCACCAGCATTTACTGTGTGGGAATCTGTTCCTATCATCATTCCACCAGGAAATGCATAATTTTCCAATACTACTTGGTGAATAATTCCAGCTCCTGGTTTCCAAAAGCCAATACCATATTTATTTGAAACGGATTCTAGAAAGTCAAAAACCTCATTACTAGTCTCGTTTGCTCGTTTTAAATCTGTTTTTGCATCAACCTTAGCTTGTATCAAGTGATCACAATGTACCGTAGTCGGCACTGCTACTTTAGGTTTACCTGCATGCATAAATTGCAATAAGGCCATTTGCGCCGTAGCATCTTGACAGGCTACTCTATCCGGGGCAAAATCAACATAATCCTTACCTCTTGAAAATTGTTTACTGGGTGTTCCTTCCCATAAATGAGAGTATAATATTTTCTCTGAAAGGGTTAAAGGTCTTCCTACTAGTTCACGGGCCTTCTCTATACGCTCCCCCATTGAAGCGTAAACACCCTTAATCATGTCAATGTCAAATGCCATTCTACAATTGGATTTTAAGATTTCAGTAATTCGGTAAATTTAGTGAAATACCTACGATTTAGGAATTAGAATTACCCTAAATAAGTCGGAATGATTTGATATTTATAACAATTCTGAAATAATATTTTCTTCAGAAATGCCTTCCGCTTCTGCTTTGTAGTTTTTTAGAATCCTATGTCTAAGAATTCCCATTGATATTGCTTTCACATCCTCAATGTCCGGAGAGAACTTTCCGTTGATTGCAGCGTGGGCTTTTGCCCCTAAAACTAAATTTTGTGATGCTCTTGGACCAGCTCCCCAATCTACATAGTTATTTATAAAGTCTGACGAATTTTCCATACCTGGACGCGTCTTATTGACCAACCTAACTGCATAATCAATTACGTTATCTGGTACCGGCACTCGGCGTACTAAATGTTGTACAGCGATAATTTCATCCGCATTAAAAAGCGTGTTTATCTCCATTGTTTCATCAGAAGTAGTGGATTTTACCACCTGCACTTCTTCAGCAATTGAAGGGTACGTTAGTTCTATAGCGAACATGAAACGGTCTAATTGCGCTTCTGGTAATGGGTATGTCCCTTCTTGTTCAATAGGGTTTTGGGTGGCAAGCACAAAATAAGGCATGTCCAGTTTATACTGCTGTCCGGCAATGGTCACCGCCCTTTCTTGCATCGCTTCTAAAAGTGCCGCCTGGGTCTTGGGTGGAGTTCTATTGATCTCATCAGCTAAAATAATATTACCAAAAACTGGGCCCTTGATAAATTTAAAATTTCTGTTTTGATCTAACACTTCACTCCCCAAGATATCACTGGGCATTAAATCCGGAGTAAACTGTATTCTTTTGAAATCGAGTCCTAAGGTTTGGGCAATTGTATTTACCATCAAGGTTTTTGCCAGCCCTGGCACTCCTATTAAAAGTGAATGCCCACCGGTGTAAATTGACAATAAGATTTGTTCGACCACCTTTTCTTGCCCAACAATAATCTTGGCAATCTCTTTCTTTAAGGCTTGATGTTTTTTTACAAGGTTTTCAACTGCGACAACGTCTGACATGCAATTATTCCTTTACCCATTTGTTTGCAAAATCGCAACCTCTGCTATCTGTGTTTACGTGGATGTAGGTATCATCTATGTGCTCATCCATCCAATCTTTAATGGCTTTGAATTGTTTTTCCCTAAGTGCCAACTCTTGAATTTTTAAATAATCCTTTGCAAAGTCAGCCTTATGCTCATCGTAGCGATTGGAGATTTTCATTATCTTAAACTTAGGAGGTCCGCCTCTTTGATCGTCTTCCTTTAATGGTCTTGAAATCTCTTCGTCCTTTAAATTTCTAACTTGATTATATAGTGCAGGGTCCATTTTGGTAAGCTCAAAACGGGAATCAAAATTAATTGGATTACGCAGCAAACCACCATCAAACTTGGTCTCTTTTTCATCTGAAAAATTCAAAGCCGCATCTGCAAAAGTGTATTTACCATCTAAAATCTGTTGACGGATACTATCTAATTCTTTTACAGCTGTGTCCAAAGCAATTTGAGGTATTTCTGGAATCAACAAGATATGGCGCAAATCCAACTCTTGACCTCTTATCTTTTCAATGTATATAATATGATATCCAAAATCAGTTTCAAAAGGTTCAGAAATTTCTCCTTGTTGCAGACTAAAAGCAACATCTTTAAATTCTTTGACAAAAGGCGTTTCTCTGGTCATGCTGTAAAACCCACCTTTGGATTTTGAACCTGGATCTTGCGAATATAGAATGGCCTTAACGTTAAAACTGGCATCGTTTTCCAGAACGTCCTGTCTTATTTGATTTAACCTATCTACTACTTTTTGTTTTTCTTCATCTGGTGCGGTTGGTTGTTTTACAATTTGAGCTATCTCCAGCTCTGCGCCAAAGACCGGTCTTTCATCTTCTGGAATTTTATTGAAGAATTGACGCACTTCTTCAGGTGTAACTTCTATCTCCTCAACAATGCTACTCTGCATTTTTTCTGAAAGCATACGAAGTTTATTGATTTCGAAAAGTTCTGTTCTAAAACTTTCAACATCCGTCTTTTTATAAAATTTCAATACTTTTTCCATTGATCCCACTTGTGATACCAGCTGTTGCATTTGTCTATCACTTTGGGCATTTACTTGATCATCTGAAACCAACAAACTATCCTGTACTGCCTGATGCGCGTACAACCGATCTTCCATCAATTTACCTAAAAGACTACATCTTGTAATATCTTGCGTAGAGGCACCCTGACTTTTTAAATCTATCAATGTTTTTTCAATATCAGAATCAAGAATCACATAATCCCCAATTACCGCCGATATACCGTCCAACTTCACTTTGTTCACAGAGCTTGTAGTGTCACTTTTCACCATAACAGCCTCGTCTGCATCCTGTGCTTGCAAAAATCCAAATGCAGCAAAAAATGCCAATACCAATAGTTTTTTATTCATCTTTTTCATAAACCTCAAATTCATTCTTCTTTATAGCTTCATCAATAATCTCAGTTTCCAACTTCCTAACATAATCCAATCTCCTCCTATTTAAGATCAGTTGTCTTATGTCTGGAGAGACATATTCAAAAGGAGCTGTATCGTTGATTTCCAATACATCTGTCACCTTTCCCAAATATACCCCTAAGGAATCCTGTATTTCAAAAAATTGTGATTTTTTTAAGTACTTCTCCTCATTCATTGGTGTCATCGGGGGTATTACTTCCATAACCCTAGATGCTCCAACCCAAATGGAATCGTTAAAGTGTATTTTTTTAAATTGTACTGCCACAGAATCCAAATAGCGTTTATCTGCCTCTCCCCAATCTTTCATTCTAGTTATTACCTCATCCTTATCCAAAAACTGAGTTGGTAGGCCAACAAACCTAAGCTGTACCAATTTTTCATTTAGCTTAAAGTTCTCTTTCTCTTTCTCATAGTATTGTCTAAGTTGAGAAGTTGTAACAGCCGTGTCTTGTGCTTGTAGTACAAGTGCTTCTATATATGCCCTAGTGTACAAATCTGCACGGTAATCGGCAACCAAACGGTCAAATTCACTAAGTTTTTCTTCAGAAAGATTAATCCTAGATTTAGACAGTAACAACTGTTTAGAAGCCCAATTATTAATATAATTCGTTACAAATAGCGCACTGTCCTGGGCAGACATATCATCTCTAATAAAAGAAGTTAAGTCTTCTTTATACAAAAAAGAATCTCCCACTCTGGCCAAAGGTTCTTTTTCAACCTTCTTTTTAAAAAGGGAATCACATGAGGTGAAAACCAAAAGGCAAATTAAGATGAAGAGAAAAACTCTATTTTTTTGTAGAAAGGACATTCCGCAAAAATAACAATTACTTAAAGCCTTGCAAGAAGGTTTTGTTCTCATTAACAGATTTTTAGTAGGTTATTCAAATCATATAATTTATTACATTAGTACAAAACCGACCAAAATGAAGTATACCACGGAAATAACTGTTGATTTACCTCGTGAGGAGTTCATAAAAAAACTGGATAATCCAGAACATATGAAACATTGGCAACAGGGTCTCTTGGGATATGAACTCCTTTCTGATAAACCAAAAGCGGAAGGAGCTCGTATGAATCTAAAATACAAAATGGGCAAACGTGAGTTTGAAATGGTGGAAACCATTATTAAAAGCAATCTTCCTGATGAATTGCACACTACTTATGATACCAAGGGAGTACACAACATTCAGAAAAACTATTTTAAAGAAATTGAAGGAAAAACCCAATGGGTTTCTGAATGCGAATTCCAGTTTTCAGGTTTTGGTATGAAATTGATGGGGTTTCTAATGCCCGGTGCTTTTAAAAAGCAATCAATGAAATATTTGAAAGATTTTAAGGCATTTGCCGAAAATGGCACTTCTGTGCTTAACACTTAATTATTATGGAAAAAGTATTGGATAGAAAAATAAAACTGATTTGGGATTTTCGTGGACCAGGTGCCGCAAGAACTGCTGAACATTATGAAAAACACTTAGCAGAGTTCATACTAATTGAAGAATTAAAATTTGATATTACCGGCTTTCAACATATCACAGATATGCACAGCATTGCGTATTTGGTTGTTGCTGAATTTGAAATGAAGGAAGTTAGAGATGTTTTAAAGCCTCAAAGGGGGCAGGTATATCTAGAGAAGTAATCCTTCAAAAAAACATTAATTAAACATCCTATTATCTTGAGGGGATATAACATTCTTTTCTTACTGTTGATTTTACTCAGTTCTTCTTGCGAAAAGAAGCAGACCAGCGACCCTTTAAAAATTGCTCTTTCCTCAAAAAATCCTTTGATAAAAGGAGTGATGGATAGTCTAAACCAATACGAAATACAAATACGCTATACTCAAATAGATCGTAGGAATGATAGTATTGTATTTACTGATTTTGATTTTCAGGTTGATAAAAACAATTACTACTACCCGGCAAGTACGGTTAAGTTTCCTGCTGCAGTTGCGACACTGGAGAAAATAAATGAAACTGATTCGTTAACCGTAGACACAAAGTTTTATATAGAAGGAGATTCCATAGAGACTACTTTTTCCAAGGCTATTTCTGAAATTTTTGCTGTTTCTGACAATGCAGCAAATAACAGATTAATTGAGTTTTTAGGGCAAGATGATTTAAACAAACATATACTGCGTAAAGATGTTGGGCCAATCCGTATAGCACATAGATTATCTACAACAAATGCAGATGATGTTACCACCAAACCCCTAGTCATTTATCTTAATGACTCCACAACAACATCAAGCCAGTCTATCATAAATACATATCCCAAGCCTCTAGTATTGGAAAAAATTAAAAAAGGGCAGGGTTTTTATGCTGATGATATTTTACAAGAGGAAGAATTTGATTTCTCTTTGAAGAATTATTACCCCATTGAAACACAACATACCCTTTTGAAACGTATTATTTTTCCAGAAGCTTTCCCAACTGAAGAACGCTTTAATCTAAATGAAGCCCAACATGAACTGCTGTTGAATTACATGCATACGCTTCCTAAAGACTTAGGCTATGATGAGAAGGTATACTATGATAGTTATGTAAAGTTTCTAATGTTTGGTGATTCTACCGATCCAATTCCAGAGCATATTAAAATCTATAATAAAGTAGGCTACGCCTACGGGACATTAACAGACTGTGCTTATATAAAGGATGTAAAAAACAATATTGATTTTATGGTCACTGCCACCGTACTAGTTAATAAGAATGGTATTTTTAATGATAACATCTATGAATACGATGAAGTAGGCATTCCGTTTTTAGCACAACTTGGCAGAGAGCTATATAATTACGAACTAAAACGTACACGATGAGCAAGCTTACTTTTGATTGTTTTACAAAGAAAATCTTTATTAAGGCGCCAATTGAAAAATTGTATTGGAGTTGGGGCACTGCAGAAGGTATATCCTCTTGGTTTTTAAGCAATGCTACTTACACATCTGCTTCTGGAGAAGAACGAAAACCAAATGAAAACACTCAAGCGGGTGATTCCTATATCTGGAAATGGCACAACTGGGATGGGCAAGAAGCTGGAAACGTACTTAAGGCAAATGGGAAGGATTTTCTAGAATTATCTTTTGCTGATAGTAAGGTATCAGTAGAATTAGAAGACCATAAAAAAGCAATATTGGTAACCTTAAAACAACATGAAATACCAACGGATGATGAAAGCAAACTCAATATACATCATGGTTGTAGTAATGGCTGGACTTTTTGGCTAGCAAATTTAAAGGCCTATTTAGAACACGGTATCCTATTGAACGAGATTGAATTTGATCTAAGGAACATTCCGTTATCTGGGTTTGAATTTGTGAATATGTAGATCATATAACATATTGATAAGACAGAGTCTTTGAACATTACCATGGAACCAGCTGGTGGTAATGAACACCCCACAGTGGAACAGTTGATTTCTTATGTTTTGCTTTAGGCAAATGAAAAGAGCTATGGAAATCTAGATTTTCTCCATTACAATAGGCACCATTTCCACTTGACCATTTGAAAGTAACACCTCATCAAAATCAACTCCTGTAATTGGTTTAAGGACTTCTTGATTCGCATCCCATTCTATTTTTCTTCCCAGTTTCCATGAAAGTCCGGCCATATGAGCAGAAATTGCTTCTTCAAAACCTTCTTTTATACCGCAGCTTACTTTGCCACCATTTTTAATGACACTCAACCATTCTCTCATGTGTAAAAATGTGGAGTCTACCCTAACCCCATCAATATAAGTCCACATAAGGCCTTTATCAGCAAAATATTGTGAGGTCGCAGAAGAAATGGCATCGGGTACAGTGGCCCCTGGATTATATTGATAAATAGGGATATTGGGCTGCATCTTTCCATTTTCCAGCATATCTGCATAGCGTGTTGATGATCCATCCGGCCAAATAGTCAATTTATTTCCCAATTCCATGGTTGCATCATGTCCCATTAGTATCGTTGGTCTATTAAAGCCATTACCTAGCGTAGCACTATAACAAAACGTCATTCCTATTTCCTTTCCTTTACTTTGGCTACTTCCAACACTATACCGTGGAAATTCCATATTTACTTGTAGTACATCTGGAACATTTCGGCCATCATTATGTGTATAAATGCCTCCAGAAGTACTAACTGAATCTGGAATACCCATATTCAACACACAATTTAAGCGATCATAATCATGGGTCAATAAATCTCCCGAAAGTCCTGATCCATATGCCCACCATTTGCGCCATCTAAAAAAATGGTTCTTATTAAATGGGATTTTTGGTGCTGACCCCAAAAACTGTTCCCAATCAATAGTTTGTGTATTGGCCATTTCATGAATATCATAATTCCATGCGCCATTGTCATCATTTCTATTGGTATTGGTCTGAATTAAGGATACGTGACCCAGTGTTCCTTTTTCCACAATATCCCGTGCCGTTTTAAAACTTAATGTCTGGCGATGTTGATGCCCTACTGCAAAAACCGCATCGGATTGTTCAACAGCGGTTCGTAGTGCATATGTTTCTTGAACCGTATGAGTCATTGGTTTTTCAACGTACACATGAATATTGCTATTCAGTGCTTCAATGGCCATTGGTGCATGCCAATGGTCTGGTGTGGCAATTACAACTGCATCTACCTCCCCACTATGGATCATATCTTTATAGGAGGCATATCTTTTAATCTTGTTTTCCGAAGTGGAAAATGAATTGAGTGCTTTTTTCGCTCTTACATCAAAAACATCACATACCCTTACCAAATTAATATTAAGCCTATCTTGTTTTAAAAAATCTTCCAAAACTTTATTGTTCGGGTCTTCCTCAGCTTCAATTCTCATTTCCTCCATCCACTCCTTTGTAGCGAAGCCCAATGATCTACATAACTGTTCTCCCCTAATCCCAAAGCCAATAATGCCAACGTTGATAGGGGCTCCACCAATATGAGGAACAGCAGACTGTAATGAAGGCCTTATATTCAATTGGTTCAATATTTCCAATCTTTCTTTTTTATTGTAAACCGCACTTGAGGCCCCAACCCACCAAACTGCACCTAAAATAGGAAGGCCGCCTAAACCTTTTAGTAAATCTCTTCTAGTCCATTTCATAATTCTCAATTTTGGTCAGCTTACCCTTCATAAAATAACCAAGTCCAAAAAACTGACTTGTAGGGAAGTTATAAATCAAAATACAAGCTACCAGTTCAATAAGGTTCTTGTTTACGAACCAGTAGTTACCCTCCACGTTTATCTGATGTAATCCCGGAAAGGAAGGATGGGTTAAATAATACAAGGAAAGAAGTCCTATACCGACCAAGGCTCCTTTTCGTTCAAAAATCCCTAAAATCAGCGTAAAGCCTACAACAATTAGTGCAGTAATGTTTAAAGTATCTACCCAACCCAAAAATGTTTCCTGAGTCAATAAGGCAAATAGTGGTTTTAATGGCCCTTGCGCAGAAGCCAAATATCCAAAGGAAGTCCAATCTGGGTTGTATAATTTAACAACTCCTTCATATAGAAAATGCCATCCTATAAAAATTCGTAATAAAGTAATGCTGATTTTTACCCTTCTTTCCCTTTTACCATTGACCATAGCTAAAAGTTGTTGATTCATAATTCACAAATCAAAACTACAATCAGCTAAGTATAAGAACAATGATATATATCAATCAATAAGACTGTCTATAACTTAGGTTATGATGTCATGGAATACGAAAAAGTAGGCATTCCGTTTTTATTACAATTAGGAAGGGAAATCTACAATTTGGAGTTAAAACGACATGGACAGAACAGTGATAAAATAATAATTTATTTAATTTGTAGTTATTATCTTACATAACCAAATCAAATGAAGTGCGTTCTATATATTAGCAAAGCCCTTAAACCGTTTAATACAAATGATTTATCCCAGCTTTCAACTACTTCCACTATCAACAATCAAACAAAAGGCATTACAGGCTATTTATATTTTGAGAACAATCGTTTTTTACAATACATGGAGGGTGATGAAACCACAATAAATGAAATGGTTGACAAAATATCCCATGACAAAAGGCACGAACTATTATCCCTTATTGAAAAGCAGAATTTAACTGATAGACGTTTCCCAGATTGGGGCATGAAAAATATTGCTGAATTGATGTTCAACAACAGTACCATAGAAACTACTATAATACAGACCATGTCAATTTTTGGAGAAAATCATTTAAACATTTCCCAAAGCACCCAAAATGACCTTTTTAGGCTGATGGACGATTTGTCGGAGACTTCCCAAAAGGTTTAGTTCTACTTTAGGTTTTGTTCTAGATAGCGTCTTACCACTATAGAATCCGTTACAGGAGATGACCATCCAACAAGGGAATAGTTGATTTCCTATGTGACTTTGCAACACTTGTTGTTTCTAAAAAAGTATACTAACTAATTTTAGAAGATTATGAGAAAATTAATTGCCGAATTTATCGGCACCCTTTGGCTTGTATTGGGAGGATGTGGAAGTGCAGTTCTTGCTGCCGCTTATCCTGAATTAGGAATTGGATTTACAGGAGTAGCCCTTGCTTTTGGACTAACCGTAGTTACAATGGCATATGCAATTGGTCATATTTCTGGTTGTCATTTAAATCCTGCTGTATCCATTGGCTTGGCATTAGGAGGCAGATTTGACAAAAAGGACCTTCTCCCCTACATCATTGCTCAAATATTAGGAGGCATTATGGGAGCAAGTATTCTTTATCTTATTGTAAGTGGCAAACCAGGTTTTGAAATTGGAGGATTTGCTGCCAACGGCTTTGGAGAACATTCTCCAGGTGGGTATAATATGATTTCTGCCTTTATCACCGAGGTTGTAATGACTTTCATGTTCTTGATAATCATTTTGGGAGCGACACATTCAAAAGCTCCAAAAGGGATGGCAGGTCTAGCAATTGGTTTGGGATTGACACTTATTCATTTAATAAGTATTCCGGTTACCAATACTTCTGTTAACCCTGCCAGAAGCACAAGTCAAGCTTTGTTTGCAGAAGGTAATTGGGCAATTCCACAATTATGGTTATTCTGGTTAGCCCCTATTTTAGGAGCAATTATCGCAGGTGTCGTTTATAAATACTTGTCGCCAGAACAAAACGACTAGAACTAAAACTTAAATCCCAATCAAAGCATTGGGATTTATTTTACTGGTTTTCCGTACAAATCAAAGTCTGAAGCTTCTGTAATTTCAACCATAACAAAATCTCCAGTTTTCACATAGTGTATTGTAGCATCTATCAGTACTTCATTATCCACATCTGGAGAATCAAATTCAGTACGACCCACAAAATGGTTTCCTTCTTTTCGGTCAATGATACACTTAAAAGTCTTCCCTATTCTTTCTTGATTCAACTCCCAAGAGATTTGTGATTGAACCTCCATAATTTCATTGGCGCGTTGCTGTTTTACCTCTTCAGGTACATCATCCACTAACGAATAGGCATGTGTGTTTTCTTCATGACTATAGGTAAAGCAACCCAAACGTTCAAAACGCATTTCTGCTACCCAGTCCTTTAATGTTTGAAAATCTTCTTCCGTTTCACCGGGATACCCAACAATCAAGGTAGTTCTTATGGTCATTTCTGGAACAGCTGCCCTAAAATCCCGGAGCAATTGTGTTGTTTTCGCCTTGGTAGTACCTCGGCGCATACTTTTTAAAATAGGATCAGCAATGTGCTGCAATGGAATGTCAATATAATTACAGATTTTGGATTCTTTCTTCATCACATCCAAAACATCCATAGGAAAACCAGTTGGGAAGGCGTAATGTAATCGTATCCACTCAATTCCTTCAACTTTTACCAAAGCTTGAAGTAATTCCGCTAAATTTCTTTTTTTATATAGGTCAAGACCGTAATACGTTAAATCTTGAGCTATGAGGATAAGTTCCTTAACTCCTTTAGCTGCTAATTTTTCAGATTCCGAAACCAATTCGTCAATAGGTTTACTTCTGTGCTTTCCTCTCATTATTGGAATAGCGCAAAAAGAGCATGGCCTATCACAGCCTTCGGCTATTTTTAAATAGGCATAATTTTTTGGGGTTGTGGTCAAACGTTCCCCAATTAACTCATGTTTATAATCAGCTCCCAAGGCTTTTAGCAAATTGGGTAGGTCGCTGGTTCCAAAATATTCATCCACATTTGGAATTTCCTTTTCCAAATCGGGTTTGTAGCGTTCGCTTAAACATCCTGTCACAAAAACCTTATCAATATCCCCCGCTTCTTTCTTTTGAACGTATTCTAAAATCGTATTTACACTTTCCTCTTTGGCGTTGGCAATAAATCCGCAAGTGTTTATAACAACAACGTTCCCTTCCTCTTCATGTACCACCTCCTTGTTATTGGCGCGCAGTTGCCCCATCAGTACCTCAGAATCGTAAACATTTTTGCTACACCCTAAGGTTACTACATTGATTTTGTTCTTTTTAAGCGATTTTGTCCGCATACTTTTTATAAATGGAGTGCAAAAATACAACAAGACAGCGCATTACATCGATTTGCCTGAATATTTTTCCAGAACAAACGTTAAACCTTTATGGACCTTGATTGTCCAAGCCAAAACCCAAATCATGAAAAACCCATTTTTCATAGTGCTTTTTATTCCATTATTGTTTTGGAATTGTTCCGATTCTTCTGGTACAGATGATGGAATCATTGATGAACAGGAGACTGGCAACTTATATTTTCCACCTGCACAATCCGCAGAATGGGAAACTGTTTCTATCACGCAATTGGGCTGGAATGAATCTGCAGAACAAGATGTTTTTGATTTCTTGGAAGACAAGGACACCAAAGCTTTTATTATTTTGAAAGATGGCAAAATTGTAATCGAATGGTATTTTGGTGACCATACGCAGAATACAAGCTGGTATTGGGCATCAGCAGGAAAAACATTGACAGCTTTTACGGTTGGACTTGCCCAGGAAGAGGGTTTTTTAAACATTAATGACAAAACCTCTGATTATTTAGGCCAAGCATGGACAAGTCTACCTTTGGAAAAAGAAAATCTTATTACTATTTGGCATCAGTTGACCATGACCAGTGGTATGAACGATTTACAATTTGATTGTGTTACTCCAGATTGTTTAACCTATTTGGCAGATGCAGGTACGCGATGGGCCTACCACAATGGGCCTTACACACTATTGCAAAGTGTTGTTGCAAATTCTTCTGAAATGGAATGGGTGGATTATTTCAACTCTAGATTAAGGGATAACATTGGAATGGACGGGTTTTGGTTCTCCACCAATGATTTAAACAATGTATTCTTCAGTACTGCACGTAGTATGGCACGTTTTGGGCTCCTAAACTTAAACAATGGGTCTTGGGATGGCGAAACTATTCTCGGTGATTCAACATACAGAACTGCCATGAAAAATACCTCCCAGAACTTGAATAAATCCTATGGATATCTTTGGTGGTTAAATGGGAAACAAAGCTACAGAACTCCTGTCCTTCAAACAGAGTTTCAAGGTGAGTTGATTTCTAATGCTCCGGCTGACACCTATGCCGGCCTTGGAAAAAATGACCAAAAGCTATATATAATCCCTAGTCAAGGGCTAGTGATTGTAAGAATGGGTGAAGATTCTGGTGAGGATTTGTTGGGTCCTTCAAGTTTTGATAATGAGCTCTGGGAAAAGTTGAATGCTTATATTAATTAGCATAATCGGCTGGAATTTTTCTCACCTTGGTCAAATTCTCAAAAGCTGCTCCTAAACTGTACAATTTGCCTTCTTGAAATTGTTTGCCAATAAAGGTTAAACTAATGGGTTCCCCTGACTTCTTATATCCCATAGGAATTGTTAAAGCGGGATACTCGGCTGCAGCTGCAACACCTGCATCATAATTGTTGATGGATAGAACAGCATCCAATTGATGTTGGTTCATTGGGTCATTAAAATACTGACGCCCATTAGCTCTTAATTTTTGTTTGATTTGTTGAAGTGACTCTGCTGAGGTAGAATCAGCTAAAATACCTTCAAAACGACCCTGCCCGTACGGAATCCTAATCAATGAATCTTGTAAATTAAATTGAACAACATCTTCAACATTTTTTACCTTAACCGCGTTTGTATCTTTTACCTGCGTAGCTATATAGTTAGGTAAATCATTTTTCATGTCAATGTTCAAAATGGACAGAAAACCATTAAACTCTACTTCCGGTGGCTCAAATTCTATGATAATTGCACCAGCCGCTTTCATTTTTTCTAAAGCTGTCCTATAGATAGAATCACTTTCGATGTAATTTTTGAATGCACCAAAACGTTTTCCTTTAAGTGATGGACTTTCTGCTGTATACCATTTTTCGTCCCAATCTGCCTGTACAGATTTCTCGTCTTCATTGTCAAAGCCACGCATGGCGTCTAATAGAATACCATTATCAATTACATTTTTGGTCATAGGGCCAGGAGTATCCAAAGTACTGGAAATAGGAACAATTCCTGTTCGGCTCAAAAGCCCAATAGTGGGTTTCATCCCTACAACAGAATTTTGGCCGGATGGTGATAAAATAGAACCTGAGGTTTCTGTCCCTACGGCGGCTATTGCATAATTGGCAGCGACCGAAGTTCCGCTCCCAGCACTGGACCCACCTGTGTCAAAAACGCGTCGACCATAAGGATTTAAGGTTTGTCCGCCAATGGCACTTTGCCCATTAGGACAGCCATCACAAATATAATTGGCCCATTCACTTAAGTTTGCCTTTCCCAAAATTAATGCTCCCTTTTCTTTTAGACGCTCCACAATAAAAGCATCATCCGTTTGATTTTCCATTAAGGCTATGGCCCCTGCAGTGGTCTTCATATTTTGTGCGCCAATATTATCTTTTAACAATATGGGCATACCATAAATGGGATGCTGTCCTCTGGAATCTGAGTGCAATTTCCGTGCTTCTTCCAAGACATTGGGGTTTAACGCAATAACAGTATTTAGGGTTGTGCCGTTATCCAATTCATACTTGTAAATCCGATGTAAGTAAAAAAGAACCAATTGCTCATAGGTTAATTTACCATCTGTTATATGTTTTTGAATAGAGGGAATGTCCTGCTCTAGAATAAAGGGTTTTAGAGATTCATAAACGGTAACATTAAACTTTAAAACCTCATCATGAAGTGGTAAAAAAACCTCATTTTTATCTAATACCTTGGATTGTATAAACTTGTATCGCAACCGCTCTACTGCATGGTCCATATTAGTGGCTACTTCTAAAGAATCATTATAGGGTTTCCATAATACAACATCCTCTTTTTTTACTTGGTCACTAGATTGCTGCTTACAGCCAACAAATATGGTAACGGAGATAAAAAAGAAAAGATATTTTAATCGTTTTAGTCCTGAAGTAAGATTTTCCATTTTCAATGTTCTTTTTGATTCATAAGAACAAACTCGTCCTTGTTTTGCTTTGAGCTAAAGCTAAGGATTTTTAAGTAGGTGTATCTACAACAAAGAGGACGATTATTAGGTCTATGTCTTTGTCAAGGATTAAACCGTTCGTCTTAGCACCTTCAGTTTTCTGCGTAATCTTATTGTGATGATTGTAGGTATCATTGCAATTATCAATCCCCAAATAACACCCTTGATAGTAAATTTTAAGGTCTGTGGCGTTTCAATATCATGCCTATGGTTCCATAATTCGACAATTTTACCATCCTTTATTCTAAAAACATTGATAATACTGATAGGGTCATCCGTTTCAATACCCATTTTCCCTAAAAACGTTTCTCCTTTAAAACCTGCGGTCCAACGTGTGGCGACCAAATCACCTTCCGCAATTTGAAAATCGATAGCTCCATCAAATTTGCCATTTTCCCAGAAAAAATCAGCAATATTCTTTTGTTCAACTGCGGGCTCTGTTACTCCCTTTCTATCTCCAATATCATGCACGATATAGGTGTCAGCAACATAGTCAATATACTTTTCTGTATTATTATTAAACCAGAGGTTCTGAAAAAAATTTTGTGCAATTTTCTTATTAGCTTCTTCTTTAGAAAGTTCTGTTTGATTAAAACTTTGTGCTGTTCCTTTAAGAAAAAACAACGTCACTAATGCTGTTACAATTATTGGCTTCATGCTTATCTGTTTTATGAAGCAAAGAAACAATACAATGGTAATTTGGAACTATTGCATTTAGTCAAAATAATATTGGTAAACGTCAAAAAATCAATAATATGCAGAAGGTAGTTCGCCAAAATACTTTTTAAAAGCAGTAGTGAAATTGGAAGGGTGTGAGTATCCAAATTCATGGCTTAGTTCTGTGGAGGTTCTCCGTTTGGCCATTAGCTCATTACGTGCAAACTCCATGCGGATTTTATGATGAAATTGAATAGGTGAGGTTCCAAAAAGTTGTTTAAAAAGTAATTTAAACTTACTTGTACTCATACCAGCAATTCCTGCCAATTCATTTACTGTGGGTATTTCATTTTCAACTGGATTCCTTAAATATGCGGATGCTGTAAAAAGCCGTTGCATATCCTCCATATGAATATCCAATTTTTGATGAGGCTGGTCTCTTCTGTTTAGTTTGTTAACAAGTAGCTTCATAAACTCCAGGACAAATTGATGACATGAGATTCGGTCGTTCAAATGGTTTAATGCCAAGCGAAGACATTCTTCCATTTCATGATCCAAATCCTCATAGGACATCCCCTCTTGAATTTTAATTGGATCATTAAAATAGAATTTGAAAAAATCCTTATGTACTTGAAAAGAAGTCACCTCAACGTTGACATTTGGTACAAAGTGGGTTTCAATATCCATTCCTGGGCCGTAAATCAATACTCCAATGGGCATATGCTTTTGAAATTGGATAATCTGTCCTCCAACCTCTTTCTCCTGCTTTATTTTTGAGAGATTAATATGAAATAGAACGCTATCTGTGTTTTTGGGATTAACAGACCTCATACAAATTGGAACATGAAAAACCCCACTCTTAAAATGATAAAAATCTACTCTCGAAGGAAATTCAATAAACTGGATGTTTCCATTGCCAAAACGAGAATCCATCTTGAACTCATCATTTTGAGGTTCCATCTGGAACTGATCAATAAATTGATTTGAAAGTTTTTGGTTGATATTGACAAGAATCTTCTTCAAGGTAAATAACGCTTAAGATGATTACCTACAAGGTAGCATTTTAAATTAATCTTCCTTTGTATCCAATTTCATTCTCCAATTGGCAATATTCTTTTCATTCATACGGACAAATTCATCTTTTTCAAGTGACTTGGAAATTTCCAAAGACTTTTCAGCCGATTTAACTGCCGATACATAATCGCCAAGTTCAGCTTCTACCAAAGATTTTACCCGATGAAAATAATAGGTGTCTCCGCCCAATTCTAATGCTTTGTTTAGGTATTTCAAGGCAAGTTCATAATCCTTTTCTTGTTCCTGTAAATAGCGGGCAGCTTCGTAATATGTTTGGGCCTTAGGATTTTCTGCAATTTGTTTTGCAATCTCAATCTCCATTTGGGCATGGGTATCCACAGTAAAAGGAATGACAATCTCTATGTTCGCCCAAGTCAAAGTCATATTGGTTGAGTTATGGGTAATGGAATCAAAAGCAATTAAAAAGTTCTCTTGATGATGCAGGTTTTTTTGTGGTTTGACGTTTGTACGGAACAAGTCTTCTTTTGGATCATAATCCTTACGACCATCTCCCCAATGGGAAATATTCTTATGAAACACCATCTGCCATTCTGAAGCTTCTGGAAAAGCATATAATGCATAAGTTCCCTTGAGCAAAGTATTCCCCATTACGGTCATATCTGTATCCACCGTAATTTTTGTGGATTCGTTAGCTCCCACCCGCCATATACGCCCATAAGGCACCAATCCACCAAAAATCTCTCTGCCATTGGTTGCAGGACGTGAATACTCCACTGAAATCTTAGAAAGTCCTACCTCCTGCTCTACTACTGCAAATGGACTTGCTTTTGGGTGATTGATTTGCGCATACCCATTAATACCAAAAACCAAAAGGAAAACAATTAAAATTCGTGAAGTCATATCAATTCTTTTTTGTTCCCAAAAGGTATAAAATAACTCCTGGGCCAGATTTTACCCTATCAATTTCCCAATTATAGGTTTCATTATTTTCCAAATTATTCACCAAGGCTTTCATTTCTCTAACGGAATAGGTGCGTAATGAGGATACTACCCCATCCCATAACACAAACATCGGAACTATTGGAATTAAATAAGTGAAAATCAGTCTTCCAATTTTGAAAGGCCTAATAAATGGTGTCGTAACCAAAACACTTATAGGAGAGAACAGCATCGCCAAAATACTGGGAACACTTCGCTCTTGCGCTTCAAAAACACTAATAGCGCTATTGGAGTCCACAGCGTTTTGTAATATCTGCCTGGCATCATCTGGCTTAAAATGATGCAGCGATAAAAACTGCGTTCGCAATCCCTTTAAACTCTCAGGTACTTTTCTAGCATCAATGGATGTGGTAATGAACTCAATATTATCTGCTTGTTTTTTAGTGTATTCAAAAGCACTCAGATTCGGATAATAATCAGTCAATACAATTTTTAAATCAGGGTGATTTTTCAACAATTCAGAGTTCAACCAAAGTAAACCGCCACCGCCACCAGAACCTAAATCTATTATTGTATTGGACCCTTCCGCTATTAAGCCTTTTTCAAGGATTAAAACTACTGGCTTATAAAGTTTGGTCTTGTTAGAAAGAAACTGCAAAAAATCGGTGCCATAATCCCTTAGAAACTTAGGAAACCATTTTTGGTCTTCAAATTCAAAGAGGTGTATTCTTCCCATTTTTACATGTGGTTACAGCTTAAATTTAGGGAATATTTGCAAATTTAATGGGAAAGAATCTGTAATTATATCTTAAAAAAAGAATCGACAAACTCATACTTATTAAAGACCTGAAGATCTTCAATACCTTCTCCAACTCCAATATATTTTACTGGTATTTGAAATTGGTCAGAAATACCAATGACAACCCCACCCTTTGCAGTGCCATCCAATTTTGTGACAGCTAAACTACTCACTTCTGTGGCTTTGGTAAATTGTTTTGCCTGTTCAAAAGCGTTTTGCCCTGTGGAACCATCTAGTACTAATAACACTTCATGTGGGGCGTCTGCAACTACTTTTTGCATTACCCTTTTTACTTTGGAGAGTTCATTCATAAGATTGACCTTATTGTGCAATCTACCTGCTGTATCAATCAAAACTATATCAGCATTATCTGCAACAGCAGAATTCAACGTATCAAAAGCTACGGACGCGGGATCACTTCCCATTTTTTGTTTTACAATGGGTACATCCACTCGTTTTGCCCAAACTTCCAATTGGTCTATTGCGGCTGCTCTAAACGTATCTCCCGCTCCCAAGACCACCTTTAATCCTTGGTTCTTAAATTGATGGGCCAGTTTGCCGATTGTAGTCGTTTTTCCCACGCCATTTACTCCCACTACCATGATTACGTAGGGTTTTTTATCTGAAGGTATTACAAACTCGGTATCCTCTCCAACATGGGTTTCTGAAAGAAGGCCTGCAATTTCTTCACGAAGAATGGTATTGAGTTCATCAGCACCCATATATTTGTCTCGAGAAACCCTTTCTTCAATACGGTCAATAATCTTTAAAGTCGTATCAACACCAACATCTGAAGAGACCAAAATCTCCTCTAGATTATCCAACACCTCATCATCAACCTTGGATTTACCGGCTACAGCCTTGCTCAACTTACCAAAAAAACTGCTTTTTGATTTTTCGAGGCCCTTATCCAGAGTCTCTTTTTTATCAGAAGAAAAAATCTTTTTAAATAGGCTCATATGCGTTCGTCATCAATCTTCAAAGATAGGAAAGTAAGGGGAGTTTTGTTAAAGTTAGATTATCATTTCGAGTAAATACAGAAATCTGACTACACATTTCCATGTAGCTTTGCTATTTTGAAATGACAAATAGGGATATAAAAAAAGCCGCTATTTAGCGGCTTTCAATTTTATACTAAGGATTGATTATTTCTTATTCAACCAATCATTTACCAATTCTGGTGACATTACTGACTCAACAAAAGTATAAGCACCAGTTTTTGGTGACCTTACCATTTTGATGGCCTTTGTCAATCTCTTTGAACTACCCTGTAGTGTTGCTACCGTCTTCTTTGCCATGACCTAACTTATTTAATTTCTTTATGAACAGTCATACGCTTAAGAATAGGATTGAATTTCTTAATCTCCATTCTATCTGGCGTGTTCTTTTTATTCTTAGTTGTAATGTACCTTGAAGTACCTGGCATACCAGACTCCTTGTGCTCTGTACACTCTAAAATAACTTGAATTCTATTTCCTTTCTTTGCCATTGTATCGTACTTAAAATCTTATGCTACTTATTTTTTGGAATTGATATCCTTTAAAACAGCAGAGATTCCTTTTTTGTTGATAATCTTTAACCCACGTGTAGACACGTTTAAGGTTACCCAACGATCTTCTTCTGGAATGAAAAATTTCTGTTTAGAAATATTCACATCGAATCTTCTCTTGGTTTTATTGATTGAAAAGGAAACGTTGTTTCCAAACATCACCTTTTTTCCTGTTACTTCACAAATCTTAGACATCTCCCTAACTTTTGAGTGATTTTATTGAGGGTGCAAATTTATGGCATTTTAATGGGACGGACAAAATTCTTTTTTAGAAATTTAGAATTTCTTTTAGCAATAGTTCAAATGCCTTGTTCAAAGACTTCTGAACAATACGCTCTCGATGATTTCCCATAGTGAATTTCTGAGCAAAAGTATGTTGGGGAGTGCTTATAGCAATGAAGACCGTTCCAACCTCTGCATTTGAATCTCCTTTGGTAGGGCCGGCGTTACCTGTAGTTGCTATTGAGAAGTCAGTGTTTAAAATATTTTTGGCATTCATGGCCATGATAACTGCCACTTCTTCGCTAACTACGGAATGCTTTTTAATTAAATCTTCAGGTACATTCAACAGCTTGATTTTGGTCTCTGTAGCGTAACTCACCACACTACCCTTAAAATAAGATGAAGCTCCAGGCATTGAAGTTAGCTGTTGTGCAATCTTACCTCCCGTAAAACTTTCTGCAGTACCCAAAGTCATCTTTTTTTCAGTGAGTAGCTTTGCAATTTGATATTCTATGGACTCTTCTTCCTCTTCGCCATAAATAATATCTCCAATTAGTGGATACAATTTTTTTACTTCTGATTCAACTGCCCCAACTATTTGCTCTTTGTCAGTGCCTTTTGCGCTCAAGCGAAGGCGCACACGTCCTAGGTTAGGTAAGTATGCAAGCTTTATAAATTGAGGAAGGTTATTTTCCCATTCTTCAATTTTACCGGCGATGGCACTTTCGCCCAAACCATAGGTCATAATGGTTTTATGGAAAATATGAGGGCGTTTGTATTCTTGTATCACTTTGGGAAGCACTTCATTCTTGACCAAATTCCTCATCTCAAAAGGGACTCCTGGCAACGAAATAAAAGCGGTATCTCCCTTTTTCATCCACAGGCCGGGAGCCGTGCCATGTGCATTGTGTAATACCGTCGCTTTTGAGGGCACCAGTGCTTGTTTTCTGTTTAAATCTGAAATTGGTGTGGATATGTATTTTTTGAAAAGTTCTTCTATGTATTCCAAAACCCCATCATCCTGAATAAGCTCATCATTAAAAAAATGACAAAGGGTGTGTTTGGTGATATCATCTTTAGTTGGCCCTAAGCCTCCTGTTATGATAACTACTGACGATCTATCCCCGGCAATTTTCAAAGCCTCTAGGATATGGTCACGTTCATCTTGTACCGAAGTAATCTGGTACACCGAGACACCTATCTTATTTAGTTCTTTGGAAATAAATGCAGAATTGGAGTCCACAATCTGTCCAATGAGGATTTCGTCCCCAATGGTGATGATTTCTGCCTGCATTTATAGATTGAAATCTTTTTTGAGTTCTGAAACTACTTGGTGCACATCTTTTTTGAGCAAAGGGAATTTACTCTCTATTTCCTGCATGTTGGCATCACTTTTACCCAAGGTTTCAATTTCAAGTGCGGTTGCTCTTGTTTGTTCCATTCCCAGCAAATCAACATTGGGTTTTATTTTATGGGCAAGTTTGTATACGTTTTCAAAATCCCTTTCGGCAATAGCTTTTTCCAAAGCTTCCAAATCAATAGGAACTTCTTCCAAAAAAACAGAAATTACAGAGGTTATAAAATCATGGTCCCCTTCTGCCATTTCATTAATTTTGTCAAGGTTGTAAATCATTATCTCACATTAATTTCAAACATCTCCTCACCTTCGAGTCTACCTGAAAGGTAATCATTTGGACTTACTTTACCAACACCCGCTGGCGTTCCCGTGAACAAAATATCGCCCTTTTTAAGCATAAAATAGGTAGAAACATGAGCTATTAACTCGTCTATCTTCCACAGCATCAAGGAAGTATTGCCGTTCTGTACTTTTTTACCATTTTTTAATAAGGAAAAATCCAGTTTGTCAACATTTTCGTACACGTTTTTAGGCATCCACTTACCAACCACTGCCGAGCCATCAAATCCTTTTGCTTTTTCCCAGGGCAAACCCTTCTCCTTAAGTTTCGCCTGAAGGTCTCTTGCCGTAAAATCTATTCCTAAACCAATCTCATCATAATACTTATGTGCAAATTGTTCAGAAATGTGTTTCCCTACTTTATTGATTTTGACCAAAACCTCTACTTCGTAATGGATATCATTTGAGAATTCGGGAATGTAGAAATCCTGTTCTTTAGGTAAAATAGAAGAATCTGGTTTTATAAAAACCACTGGCTCAACGGGTCGTTCATTTTTCAACTCTTCAATATGGGCAGCATAATTTCTGCCGATACAAATCAGTTTCATAGCGCGTTATTTATATTGTTTTTTAAGACAGCTTGTTGTTCAGCTTACTCAGTTTAATCTGGGTCAGTACCTTTTTGGTATATAGTGGAAAATCGGCATTCAAAATCCAACCAAAATAACCGGGTTCGGTTTCCATAACCTCATCCACTGTTTTGCCCTTGTGTTTCCCAAAAGCAAATATTGGTTGTTCATCTTTGTTAATACCAATAAATCCTGCAAAGTCCAAGGATTGTTTTCTGGTAGTGAACTCGGACAATTTCTTTACATTATTTTCCAATTCTGGATATCTATCCAATTGCGACAACAGCACCTCGTAAGTAGCCATGGTATCTGCCTCTGCACTATGCGCATCTTCTAAACTTTTGTCACAATAAAATTTATACGCAGCTCCCAAAGTTCGTTTTTCCATTTTATGGAAAATCGTTTGCACATCTACAGAAACCATATGTTTCATATCAAAATCAACATCTGCCCTGAGCATTTCTTCCGCAAGTAGCGGAATGTCAAACCTATCCGAATTAAAGCCAGCTAAATCACTGTCCTTTATCATTTTATAGATTTCTTTTGATAGTTGTTTGAATGTAGGCTCGTTAGCTACTTTTTCATTAGAAATACCATGTATCAAAACCACTTCCTCTGGAATAACCATCTCCGGGTTTACTAACCATGTTTTGCTTTCTTTATTACCATTGGGAAAAACCTTTAATATTGAGATTTCAACAATTCTATCCTTGGCCACATTGGTACCAGTGGTTTCCAAATCAAAAAAACAAATGGGTTTGGTTAATTGTAACTCCATGAAAATAATTTTATCGTGATTTAGAAAATAACCAAGGTAATAGTTCTGGTTCTGCAAAGGCATTATCCCAGCTATTGTGCCCTACTCCTGGATATAACGAATACTTTATATTAATACCGATATTCTCCATGGCTTTTACCATCTCTGCCGAACACTTTTCTGGTACAACCGTATCTGCATCCCCATGAAACACCCACCAATCCAGTTTGCTTAGTTTCTTGCTAATTTTTGGGTTAGCCCCTCCACATATGGGAAAAGCAGCGGCAAATACGTTTGGGTTTCTACGAACCAATTCAAAAGTACCCATGCCTCCCATGGAAAGTCCACCTACGTAGATTCTACTTTTATCAATTTTATAAGTTTTCTTTACATGTTTCAACAATCCTTCCAACAGCACCATGTCTTTTGTTGGTTCTGAATCTTCATAAAAGGTAAATTCTCTGTTTGGAATATCTCCTTCTACATTGATTCTTGCCCAAGAACTGTTGGCCGCGCATTGCGGAAAAACTACTATAGCCCGATAGTTGTCCCTGATTTCTTCTTTTAGAAATAAACCAGACCCGTGCACCAATTGTGCCTCGTTATCATTCCCTCTTTCTCCAGAACCATGCAGCATAAGTATTAAAGGGTATTTTTCTGATGGATTGTAATCTTTGGGAAATAATATGCGATATGGCATACTACTCCCATCTTTTTCAAAAACCATTTTTTTATAAGGCGAAAGGTCTTGTGCCATCATACTAGCTGAGAACAAAAAAAGTGATGCTAAACTTAAAGAGATTAAAAACTTCATTGATTGATGAATTTATTTAAACCTCTAAATTAATAATAGTGGAAAGAATAGAAGGGTTTTAAAGCTAGATTTCTCTATTTACATCCCAAGCTTCAAGATAATCTGCCACTGTTTTAACAAACATACCTCCTAGCGCACCATTGACAACTCTATGGTCATAGCTGTGAGAAAGGAACATTTTACTACGAATACCTATAAATTCTCCTTGGTCAGTCTCTATAACAGAAGGCATCTTTCTTATGGCGCCAAGTGCCAAAATACCGACTTGTGGCTGATTAATGATAGGCGTACCAAAAATACTGCCGAAGGAGCCTACATTGGTCACGGTGTAAGTACCGTCCTTGATATCATCTGGTTTAAGCTGATTGTTCCTAGATCTATTGGCAAGGTCATTCACAGTTTTTGCCATACCGACCAAATTAAGTTGATCAGCGTTTTTAATTACTGGAACTATTAAGTTACCATCTGGTAGTGCAGCCGCCATACCAATGTTTATGTTTTTCTTTTTAATGACTTTATCCCCATCAAGAGAGATGTTAACCATTGGATATTTTTTCAAGGCTACCGCCACGGCTTCCATAAAGATTGGGGTAAAGGTCAATTTTTCTCCTTCTCTTTCTTCAAAAGCCTTTTTAGATTTATTCCTCCAGTTGACAACATTGGTAACATCTACTTCCACAAAGCTCTGAACATGAGCTGATGTGGATACACTATCTACCATGTGTTGAGCAATTAACTTGCCCATGCGGGTCAATGGGATTATTTCATCACCATCCGCAACAGGCACTGGTGCTGCTTTAGGTTTTTCTGATGCTACTTTTGAAGTTTCTACTTGAACTGCCGGTTTGCTTACTTCTTTGGAAATTGGAGTCACAACAGCTGCAGTGTTTCCGTTAGTGGAACGGTTTTCCAAAAATGCTTTTATATCATTCTTGGTTACTCTACCCTCTTTTCCGGTACCGATTATTGCTTCCAGTTCTTCCATGGAAATCCCTTCTTCCTTAGCAATATTCTTTACCAATGGTGAATAAAATCGCTCTGAACTTGAAAAATCTTGCGCTGGTACAGCAACCGATTCTTTTATTTCAGTCATTTGGTTTTCTAAAACCGCCACGGGAGCTTCTACAATATCTTCTGTCTCCTCAACGGAATCTGCACCATTCGAAGTCACTTCAACAATATCTCCATCAGTTTGTATGACCGCAACTACTTCTCCTACTTTTATGATGTCATCAACATCAAATCGCCTTTCCAATAACACGCCTTCAACTTCACTCGGCACTTCAGAGTCTACCTTGTCCGTAGCAATTTCAAATATTGCTTCATCCATCTCAATGGTTTCCCCTACTTCCTTTAACCAAGTAGTCAATGTTGCCTCTGCAACACTCTCTCCCATTTGCGGTAATTTCAATTCAAACTTTGACATATTCTTATTTAACGAAGTAATATCGACTTATATTTTGCAAAAATACTAAAGAAAACTCCTTATCCTTAATTTATGTGTATTTTTTAATCATAAATTAATTTGCCTTGATGGAACTTTCAAAAGGAACTCTGTTCAAGATACTCCTGCCCAATGTAACCTCATCTGTGTATTCCAATTCGTCCCCAACGGATATTCCGCGTGCAATTGTTGAAGTAGTAACATCCAATTCTTCTAATTGCCTATAGATATAAAAATTGGTGGTATCTCCCTCCATTGTAGAGCTCAAAGCAAAAATAAGTTCTTTAACAACACCTTCTTTTACCCTATTAACTAGGGAAACAATGTTTAGGTCTTGAGGCCCAACACCCTCCATGGGTGATATTTTACCTCCCAGCACATGATATAGTCCTTGGTATTGAGATGTATTCTCAATGGCCATGACATCCCTAATATCCTCAACAACGCACACCAAAGTTTCATCCCTCTTAGGATTGGCACAAATCTCACATAGTTTTGTATCTGAGATGTTATGACAGCTGCTACAGAAATTGACCTCACCTCTAAGCTTGGTCAAAGCATCTGATAAGAAGTTTGTTCGTTCTTCTGGTTGTTTTAGAAGATGCAAGACCAGTCTCAGTGCCGTTCGTTTTCCAATGCCTGGTAACTGAGACATTTCATATACTGCATTCTCCAAAAGCTTTGACGAAAATTCCATACCTACAATTATCAAACAAAATTACAATTTTACCGTTACCAATTTACTTTTGTACTTTGCAAATCAAATTCCAAATATGTCCTCAACACAAATTCTTTTGCTCATTGGTGCTTATTTTTTAGTATTAATGATCATCTCCTATTTCACTGGAAAAAACGATTCCAATTCAGATTTTTTTAAAGCAGGTAAACAATCACCATGGTATTTAGTTGCATTTGGTATGGTAGGTGCCTCACTTTCAGGGGTTACTTTTATTTCGGTCCCAGGATGGATAGAGGATTCTCAATTTGGTTATATGCAGGTAGTTTTTGGCTACTTGTTCGGATATTTTGTAGTTGCTTATGTTTTGTTGCCATTATATTATAAATACAACCTTACCTCAATTTATGAGTATTTGTTAGATCGTTTTGGCTCTGTCAGTCATAAAACAGGTGCTTTTTTCTTTTTTATCTCCAGGGTTTTGGGTGCTGCTTTTAGATTGTATCTAGTAGCCATAGTGCTACAACAGTTTGTTTTTGATGATTTAGGCATTCGTTTTGAGTTTACCGTGATTATTTCCATTCTGTTAATTTGGATCTACACCAATAGAGGAGGCATAAAAACCATAGTTTGGACAGATACCTTGCAGACCCTATTTATGATCCTTGCTGTGGTATTATCTGTAATTTTTATTCTTGACGAATTGAACTGGACCTTTGGAGAATTTTTGAGTTCTGAAGAATTAAAACCTTACAGTCAATTTCTTTATACCGATAGTTTCTTGGATCGCAACCATTTTATTAAATCTTTTGTTGGTGGTATGTTCATAACCATTTGTATGACTGGACTTGATCAAGATATGATGCAAAAAAACCTTACCTGCAAGTCTTTAAAGGATGCGCAAAAAAATATGGTTTCATTCAGTTTAGTTCTAGTGGGGGTAACATTTTTGTTTATGTTACTTGGAGCCTTGTTATTTATTTATTCAGGTAAAAATGGCATCTCTATGCCATTAATGGACGGTTCTCCAAAATCGGACTTGTTGTTTCCTGAAATTGCCTTGAACAGTGGTTTGGGGCTTACATTGGCCATTACTTTTATGTTGGGATTGATCGCTGCAGCCTATAGTAGTGCAGATAGTGCGCTGACATCCCTTACCACTTCCTTTTGTGTGGATTTTTTAAATGTTGAAAAAAGAAAAGAAGATCAACAAAGAACCATTAGAAAACGCACCCATATTGCAATGAGCATTATGCTCATATTGGTCATTATTTCCTTTAAGTATATTTTAAGCAGTAATGTAATTGACAGCTTGCTTACGGTATCAGGGTACACATATGGTCCATTATTGGGTCTATTTGCTTTCGGTATTTTAACCAAACATCAAATAAAGGATAAATACGTTTGGGTTATTTCAATACTATCGGTAGTTATTATAGCTCTAGTAGCTAATATTCCTTCTTCGTTTCTAGGTGGATATGTAGTTGGTTATGAATTGTTACCGTTGAATGGTTTATTAACCTTTTTTGGACTTTGGTTGATTAGGACAAGAAAACCTATCCCTAGTATTGACCAGTAGCCAATAACACCAAGGTGCAGGCTACCTCAACTTTTATTCCAGCTGCTTCAAGAATTTTGTAAAAATCTGGGTTTTCAGTACCTGGATTAAAAATTACTCTTTGCGGCTTTAGTTGAACAATGTCGTTGTAGTATTGCTCTTGTCTTTTAGGGTTCAGATACAAAGTAATGGTATCAATATTTTGAAAATCATTTAGGTTGGTTTTAATTTGTACTCCAGAAACAGCTCCTTCCCTTACCCCAAATGCTTCTGTTTCAATTTTGCTTTCAATCAAACGATGGATTGCCAAATTACTATATCTACTGGGGTTTAAAGATGCTCCCAAAACAAGTGTCTTTACCATTTGTTAATTTATGTGTTAAACTAAATCAAAGATTGTAACTAATCAAAAAAAAACTCGTCTATTGTACGTGTAAAAGAAATCATTGGTAAGACTGTATTTTTTTTATAGTTAATGGTTAGTGTTTAGTATAGCTTATCAATGTAAAGAACCCTGGCGTTTCGATTACTATCGGAAGTCAGGGTTTATCTTTTAAAAACAATCACTTTTATGGTTGTCTAATCACTGCTTTTGTTAAAAAATGTTAAACACATTTTTATTTGTAACATCTTTCCTTTAGCGTCGTCTTGTAGACAACATCAATCTAATCAAAAAACGATCAAACTCATGAAAAGAGTAATTTTACTTTTCGCGCTGCTTTTGTGCAGCACTTATTCAACACGCTTAACTGCCAATAATGATACCGACACTGCAATAGGTTCCATTTCTGGAACGGTAATCGATAACACCCTAAAGCAACCTGTTGCCTACGCGGCCATTGTAATTAAATCTGAAGACGGCTCTAAAACAATTACAGGAGGAATTACAACTGAAGATGGAAATTTTGAAATAAAAAAATTGCCTGAAGGTTCTTTTATTATGGAAGTTCAGTTTATTGGATATAAAACGCATTCCCAAAAATTGGTCATTACCAAAAAGAACAGAAAAGTAGCTGTTGGAACCATAACCTTAATAGAGGAGACCGAAGAACTATCTGGGGTTGAAGTTGTCGCAGAACGCACAACTATTGAACAACGGGTAGATAGAAAAGTCATAAACGTTGGAAAGGATCTAACTACTGCTGGAGCCACTGCATCAGATATCATGAACAATATTCCCTCTGTAAATGTGGACTCTCAAACTGGTGATATTTCTATGAGAGGTAACTCTAACGTTCGTGTAATGGTGGATGGAAAATTATCCAATGTCCCAGTTGCGCAACTGTTGCGCCAAATACCATCCACTTCTATTAAATCAATAGAATTGATTACAAATCCATCAGCTAAATACAATCCTGAAGGCATGAGTGGTATTATCAACATCATATTACATAAAAATGCTAACATAGGGTTTAACGGAAATATTACCACGGGACTCACCAAGGGCATCGAGGCCAAGTTCAATAGTTCTATTGATATGAACTATAGACAAGGAAAATTCAATTTTTATGGAAATTATGGAAATAACATTGGCAAATATGTGAATGATGGTAGTATTACAAGAATTGACGAGAATTCAAAGCAAGTGTTTGATTTCTTCAATAACAACAAATCACACCTTTATAAAGTAGGGGTCGATTTTTACTTGAATGACAATAACACTATTTCCGTTTTCACCAATCAAAATATTTTTGATGGAACTGGAGAAGGAATTACAGCGGTGACATATAACGATGATTTATCCAGAAATGTAACTCAGTTTTTCAATGATATAAGTGATAATCTTAGTGAGCAATACAATTTTGATTATAAACATGATTTCAAAAAAGAAGGTCATAATATAGAATTGGAAATAGATCATAACCGATTCAATAGTGATCAGGATGCAGACTTTAGGACAACGGGAGCATCGCTATTCCCAGACTATATGGACTTTGTTGATACCGAACGCGAACAGACCTTCATCAACTTGGATTATGTGAATCCTTTGGACAGTATTTCCAAATTGGAAGTTGGTCTGGAATCTAGAACTTTTGAAACAGATGTAGATTATTCATCAACAGGTTTGTCCTTCAATCCAAACGGGGATCTGATTCCAACACCAAATACAGACTTCGTTTATAACATGGATATTTATTCTGCATATGCCACTTTTAGCCAAACCAGAGGGAAATTCTCTTATCAGGCTGGGGTTCGTGTTGAAGATGTTGAAGTTAAGGCAGATACTAATAGGCTTAGAGCATTTACAGATAAATATACCGAGGTATATCCTTCAGCTTTTATAACCTATAATCCAAATGAGAAAAATCAATTTCAAGTAAGTTATAGCAGACGTGTGGATAGACCTGGTCTACAGCAAGTAAACCCAATTAGGGAATGGGCAACTCCGCTAATATCTTCTTTTGGAAACCCAAGTTTGGTGCCACAGTTCACCAATTCATATGAAACCAATTATACTAGACGTATAAAAGGAGGAAGTGTAACCGCTGGAATTTTCTATAGAGCGATATCTGACGAGATAAACAGAGCTGTATATGTGGACAGACTTGATTTTAACAAGCTCATTTTAACCTTTGATAATTTTGAGAATACATCTGCTTACGGTTTTGAACTTTCTACCAATTATAAGCTTACACAGTGGTGGAGTGTGAATGGAAGCTTTGATTTCTACTCTCAAACACAACGAGGTATTACTGAAAGTTTGAGTGGAAATAGTCCAGATCCAACGGAAAACGACATCGTTGTGGAAAATGTTGAAGTCGACAACACGGCCTGGAATATGAGATTGAACAATAGTTTTAAAGTAAATAAAGAATTGACCTTTCAGTTATTCGGATTTTATAGAGGTCAAAACCGGACTATACAGTTTACTGCAGAACCTATGTACTTTGTAAACTTAGGAGCACGATACAGCTTTGCACAAGGCAAAGGCACAATCAGTCTAAACTACAATGACATTTTTAATACCATGCGTTTTGCTTTTGATGGTGACCGTCCATATGATCAGGTTGGTGGATTTAATTGGGAAAGCAACAATGTATATGCAGGTCTATCTTACAGATTTGGTAGTGGAAAAAACAGAGCAAAACAGCGTAAAAGGAGAGATGACAATACCAAACAATCTGGTGGAGGCATTTTGTAAAAAGATTTGATATTCCTGAGAGAGTATTGGTTGGTTAGTCTTTCAAGGTATATCATTTAAAAACCCCGGTTCCTTTTTGGAATCGGGGTTTTGTTTTTATTCTGCAATATCAGTTGGATAGCCATCAAGGCTGATAGTATTTTTCTTTGACCAATATTTTTTCAAACCTTCCTCCCCTTGGTTTTCTGCCCAATCCACCAAAGATTGACGTTGATGTTTATACTCCATTATTGGTACTCCCATACCGCATGAAATTTGTATCAAATCAATTTTCACATCCACCAATTGTCTGCTTCCTGCCATTTTAGGAAACAAATCTATGTGTTCTTTCCAAAACGCAGTGTTACTTCTATATGCTTGTGCACTACCATATAACCTCAATATAATAGGATCTCCATCAAAAGCACAAAACATTATAGTGATACGGTTTTTGCCCATTAAATGAGTAGATGTCTCGTTACCGCTTCCAGTTAAATTTAACCAGATTACTCTATTTTCATCTAAAACCCGCAATGAATCCAATCCTTTGGGGGAAAGGTTTACAGAACCTTCTTCCATTGCAGTTGCTACAAAAAAGAGTTTTTGATTTTTTATAAAATCGATAAGGGCCGGGGTTAATTTGTCCAGCTGTCTACCCATGCACTATTACCATTTCATGATTACGCTGCCCCAAGTAAATCCGCTACCAAAAGCAGCTAAAACCACTAAATCTCCAGACTTGATTTTACCAGCTTCCCACGCCTCGGTCAAAGCAATTGGGATTGAAGCCGCTGTGGTATTACCATATTTCATTATGTTATTGAATACTTGGTCATTAGAAAGGCCAAACTTCTTTTGAATAAACTGCGCAATACGCAGGTTTGCCTGGTGAGGAATCAGCATATCTATGTCCTCTGGGGTCAAATTGTTAGCTTGCAGACCTTCCATAATTACTTCACTAAAACGAACCACAGCATTCTTAAATACAAACTGTCCGTTCATATATGGAAAGTAAGAAGTATCCTCTGGGTCTTCATCCTCAATAATATCAGTAACCCATCTTTTTCCCATTCCAGGAGCAATCAATGAAAGCTCTTCTGCATGTTGCCCTTCAGAATGTAAATGGGACGAAAGAATTCCTTGAGAAGTATCCTCTTCTCTGGTCAATACTGCAGCACCGGCTCCATCACCAAAAATAACCGATACCCCCCTACCTCTAGTTGTCATATCCAAACCATGGGAATGTAACTCAGAACCTATCACCAACACATTTTTGTACATTCCACTTTTAATGTATTGGTCTGCGACAGAAATTCCATAGACAAAACCAGAACATTGATTTCTTACATCTAACGCCCCTACGGTTTTAATTCCAAGATCGCGTTGCACCAAAACACCAGGTCCAGGAAAATAGTAGTCTGGACTAAGTGTGGCAAAAACAATAAAATCAATATCATCCTTATCAATACCAGCACGTTCAATAGCAACCTTCGCTGCTTTTACCCCCATAGACGTGGTAGTATCCGTACCTTTTACAACATGCCTTCGTTCCTTAATTCCAGTACGCTCCTGAATCCATTCGTCATTGGTCTCCATCAACTTAGATAGATCATCATTGGTCACTACATTTTCGGGCACGTAAAATCCGAGTCCAGAAATTTTTGAATTGTACATATAGTATGCTTAAGTAAAAATTATTAAAAAAGTCAGTGGCTATTTAATGGAAAAGTAAAAAATATATTCAAAGAACTTAGAATATATCAGAAAAATTAGCCCATATACTTTTTAAAATCGTTCACTTTTACTTTGGCTTTTAAATCGTGAAGCAAGTTGTAAAGTCCGAAAAAAGTTCGGTTCATATATAAAAAATGTTTGGAACCGCGGTTGCCGTTCATCTTTTTTATCTGATCATCTTTTGAGTAACGTTCACTTAAATCTGCAATTCTGTTCCAGAATGTATCTGCTCCAAAATCGAACTCATTTTGATGAAAGGGAGATGTAAAAAGTGTAAGCATTTCCTTGAAAAGAGCCTTAAAAAATTCAAGCTCTTCCTTGGAATCGGTCGGAGTCAAAATTTCCAACTCGTACAACTTCTCCAAAAAAATCTCGTCATTGTTGATATTGTCTTCCTGGGCCAATTCAAAATAAGGAATATAAAACTCATCTGGGATTTCTTTGATACAACCAAAATCTATGGCAATCAAAGTTTCGTTTGCGCTAACCAAAAAGTTGCCAGGGTGTGGATCTGCATGTACTTTGCGCAAACTGTGTATTTGAAACATGTAAAAGTCCCATAACGCCTGCCCTAGTTTATTTCCAAGATTCTGGTCAAAATCAGTATTTGTAAACTCACTAAGGTGTTTTCCCTTCATCCAATCCATAGTAAGAATACGCTCACTGGATAAATCTTGATAATAGTTTGGGAACTCCATATTGGAAATAGTAGAACACGCTTGGGTAATCTCTTCACTTTGTTTAAGCTCCAATATGTAATTGGTTTCTTCAACCAGTTTATTCTCAACCTCTTTAAAGTATTTTTCAGAATCTTTGCCCTTTAGGTTGAACATTCTAATGGCGATGGGTTTTACTATTGCCAAATCACTGCTAATGCTTTGGGCCACACCTGGGTATTGAATTTTAACTGCCAATTCTTTACCATCCTTTTTGGCTTTGTGTACTTGGCCAATACTGGCAGCATTAACAGAATCTTTCTCAAAAGTGTCAAAAATGTCCTCAGGGTATTTGTTAAGATACTTTTTGAACGTTTTTCTAACTAAAGGTGCTGAAAGTGGTGGCACAGAAAATTGGGAAAGTGAAAACTTTTCCACATAGGCTCTAGGCAGAAGGTTCTTCTCCATACTAAGCATTTGAGCAACTTTGAGCGCACTACCTTTAAGGCTTTTTAAGCCATCATAAATATCTTCCGCATTATCTTGGTCAAGCTCTTCTTTTGCAGTTTCTGAGTTGACGAGTTTCTTTCCATAGTATTTTACGTAGTTCCCTCCAATTTTTACGCCTGTCTTTACTAGTTTTCCTGCTCTTTCAATCTTTCCCGTGGGAATACTGTCCAATGTCTTCATACACTATTAAGCAAAGTTTTCTTTATAGAGGAATTTTCCGAAGTCAATAATTTTTTCCAATGGGGCACTTTCAAAAACTTGAAAAATTGTTGTCACTGATTTTTCAATGGCTATATCCGTCTTTTCAAAATCTGGCGAATTATCTTCCATCCAGAATTTTAAAAGGAACAGGAATTGCAACCATGCTCCTTCAGAAAACAGTTGTGGGCTATGTTTGAGAATTTTTAAGTTCTTTTCGCTATTGCGTTCTTCAATAAGTTCCGAAACAAAATCCTTTATAGGGTTTCTAAGGGCTTTTACCTGTCCTAATTTCTCCATGGTATTTTTGTGTTCTTTTAGCATAAAAAGAACATAGCTCCTGTTCAATGTTAAAGATTCAAAAAAGGTGTAGAAAAATGTGAGCATTTTCTCTTCGTTGGTCATACTATCATAACCCTCGTTTTTTTCCATAACCGCTAGTGTGTTCTCAAAGAACTTCTCCCAAATAGCATGCTGCAGCCCTTCAAAAGATCCAAAGAATTTATAGAATTCCTCTTCTTTGATTTTATTTTCCTTGCAAAACTTGTAAATGGATTTTGGTATTACTTCATGTTCCAAGACAGTATCCATGAACCAACCAATAATTTTTTCTTCCGTAACCTTTGAATTAGAAGTATTTGCCATTGCATTTTATGTTTAATCAAAAATACGATTTACCGAACAAAATAATAGTTAAGATTTCTTAAGAAATAAAAGGAAAACGCACTTTCGAATGAAAGTGCGTTTTCAACAACCTAACCAATAAATAAACAAACTTGTTATAGCATGATACTATTTCATAGCAATTTTTCCATAACACTACAAATATACATATTTTGTTCATCATTTTAATAAAAAGAATAAACAAAACTATGTTAAAGTTTGCCAGATACTGTAATATCTGCAGTACAGTGCCAGTTTGTCACATTTATAACTATGGTACTTTTTTTGCCATTGTTAAAATCTAAAGAAAAGTATTAAACAATGGCTACAGGCAAAATCAATGTTTCAGTAGAAAACATATTTCCTCTAATAAAAAAATTCCTCTATAGTGATCATGAAATTTTCTTGAGAGAGCTTATTTCCAACGCTACGGATGCAACACTAAAACTTAAACACCTTTCTTCTATTGGCGAGGCCAAGGTTAAATATGACAATCCCTTGATTGAAATAAAGGTTGATAAGGATAAAAAACGTATCCGTATTATAGACCAAGGTATTGGCATGACGGAAGAAGAGGTTAAAAAGTACATTAATGAAGTAGCTTTTTCTGGCGCTGAAGAATTTTTGGACAAATACAAGGATGCTGGAAAAGATGCTGGTATCATCGGTCATTTTGGACTTGGATTCTATTCTGCATTTATGGTAGCGGAAAAGGTGGAAATCATCACAAAGAGCTTTAAAGATGAACCAGCGGTACATTGGATTTGTGATGGGTCTCCAGAATTCACTTTAAAAGAAGCAAAGAAAAAAGATAGAGGAACAGAGATTGTTCTTCATGTGGCTGAAGACTCAACAGAGTTTTTAGAAGATTCGAAAATTCGTGAACTATTGACCAAATACAACAAGTTCATGCCTATTCCGATAAAATTTGGAACAAAAACAGAAACGCTTCCAAAGCCTGAAGATGCTAAAGAGGAAGATCCTGCACCAACGCAAGAGGTAGATGACATTATCAACAATCCTGAGCCGGCATGGACAAAGAAACCTGCAGATTTAAAGGATGAGGATTACAATAGCTTCTATAGAGAATTGTATCCCATGCAATTTGAAGAGCCTTTGTTCAATATTCATTTGAATGTGGATTACCCCTTCAACTTAACAGGTATTTTATATTTTCCAAAGTTGACGAATGACCTTAACATTCAAAAAGATAGGATTCAATTATACCAAAACCAGGTTTTTGTAACGGATAATGTTGAAGGTATTGTTCCAGAGTTTTTAACCATGTTGCGTGGTGTTATAGATTCTCCAGACATTCCGCTTAACGTATCACGTTCTTACCTGCAAGCTGACGGGGCCGTTAAAAAGATTTCTTCTTACATCTCAAAAAAGGTTGCCGATAAGTTGAGCTCGCTCTTTAAAAGCAATCGTGAAGATTTTGAACAAAAGTGGAACGATATTAAAGTTGTTATTGAATACGGGATGCTTTCTGAAGATAAATTCTTTGAGAAATCTGACAAATTTGCACTATACCCAACAGTAGATGGTAAATTCTTCACTTTTGAGGAGTTACAGAACACATTAAAGGACAACCAAACTGATAAAGATGGAAAATTGGTTGTACTATATGCATCTGACAAGGAAGCACAACATAGCTATATTGAGGCTACCAAGGCAAAAGGTTATGAAGTACTATTGATGGATTCTCCAATTATATCGCATTTAATGCAAAAACTGGAAACTTCTAAAGAGAACTTATCTTTTGCAAGAGTAGATGCTGACCATCTGGACAACCTCATCAAAAAAGAGGACACTACTATTTCTAAACTTTCTGATGAAGAAAAGGACAGCCTAAAGGCTGATTTGGAAAAAGTCATAACAGATAAGGGGTATACCATTCAAATGGAAGCAATGGACAGTTCTGCGTCACCATTTATTATTACAGAGCCTGAATTTATGCGCAGAATGAAGGAAATACAGCAAACCGGTGGCGGTGGTGGAATGTTTGGAATGGGGAATATGCCAGAAATGTATAACCTCATTGTAAACACCAATCATGAGTTGGTTGGCGAAATTTTGAGTACCAAAACTGCCAAAAAACGCGAAAGATTGATCAATCAGTCTTTAGATTTGGCGCGCTTGTCCAAAGGATTATTAAAAGGAGAAGAACTTACCAATTTCATTTCGCGTAGTTACGAGATGATAAAGTAATCTCAATTACATAAATTTCATTTAAAGGCAGGTCATATGACCTGCCTTTCTTATTTTTATCTCAATGGAAAACCCTTGGCATCTTTATGTAATGGCTGGCATGTATATAATTGCGGGTGTTGCCCATTTTGTTTATCCAAAGGCCTATCTGCGCATAATGCCCAGATATCTCCCAAATCATAAGCTATTGGTTCTGTTAAGTGGCCTTGTAGAAATTGTTTTGGGTATTACGCTATGCTTTGAGCAAACTAGGAACCTTAGCATCTATGCAATTATAGCAATGCTTCTTGTTTTCTTACTGGTTCACTTTTATATGCTATCTGGTGAAAAAGAAAGTGCAGGAATACCAAAATGGATACTCTTGCTTAGGATACCATTACAATTTGGCTTAATGTATTGGGCATACTTCTACTTGTCATCTTAACATCCAACTATTGTCAAAGTATCTTTTCAACCAAGGAATTTGAATCAGAAACAATAACCCAAAAAGCAACACCGCATACACTGTTGTTTTTGAAGATGACAGCATTTGAGGCCAATCTAAAATTCTTTCAAAAAACGAATCAATTTGTCCATTTCCAAACCATGCTCGATTGTCCAGGGTATAGTCAGCAGCCAAATACCATGTCATTCCAACCAACCCAATGCACAAGAAAACAAAAAAACTCTTTGGTATCAATGGTTTATATTGAGTAACGTCATTTAGCAATGGTTCAGCAATTTGAGACATAATGTTATCTGTAAAATTGGATGAAGGAGATTCTAAAATCGTTTCATCCATAATTTTGTCAACAAACGCTGCTAGTTCCTTTTCTTCGTTCTTATCCATAATTCTGAAATATTTCTTTTTCTAAATTCTTCTCCAACACTTTGGCAAACTTTTTTCTTGCTCTAAACAACTGCACTTTTATAGTACTAATAGGAATATCTAAAGTCTTTTCCATTTCTGCTAGACTTTGTTCTTCAAAATAAAAAAGTGTAAGAAGCCCAACATCATTGCTAGGCAATAAATTCAGACATTTTTTAATCAGCTCCTTTCTTTCCTCTTGTAACATTTTATCCAATGCATTGTTCATACTTACAAATGCAACATCTTTTACATGGTCTATATCTACAAATGTCTTATTCCTTTTATTTTGTTTGATTCTATCTAAACAAGTATTGTATGCAACCTTATAAATCCAAGTGGAAAGCTTAGAATCCCCTTTAAAATGTGGCAGTGATTTAAAAATCTTGATAAAAGTATCTTGGGATACTTCTTCAGCCTCTTCTCTGCTTCTCAGCATTCTATACACTAAAGTATACACCAAATTCTTATATGCATCAACCAACTCCCAAAAAGCATGGGTATTACCATCCCGGATTTTCTGGATCAGATTAGTTTCTTTATTGGTTGTCATTGCACATTGGACGTCAAAACATACTCCGAGGTTACACAATTTTCTTTTTTTATCAAAAAAATGTAACCTCAACCAAAAAACCGTCGTCATAGACAATGAACTAATAAAGTAATAATCATTTAAAACGAACAATCATGGGATCTGAATTAATCATTATACCAATACTATTTGGAGTTGTCTTTGGAATAGCATACCTCTATTTTTCAACCAGAAATAAAGAACGTCTGGCATTAATTGAAAAAGGGGCGGATGCTTCTATTTTTGTTAAAGGAAGGAGAGCCGGCGCTGCCCCTTTTTGGAAAATCATTATCCTAAACATCTCCCTTCTTTTAATAGGTATTGGAACTGCAATTTTTCTAGCCTCCATCTTAGTATACAGTTTTGGAGTGCATGATGACGTAGCATACCCAGGTACAATATTTACTTTGGCTGGGGTAGGTCTTTTGGTAGGTTTTAACATGACCAAACGTTTAGAAAAAGAAGAGTAAGTCCAAACAAAATCAATTTGAACAAACCACCGTTATTTGCGGTGGTTTTTTTATCTTAACCCTATGCAAATTATTTCAACAAACATAGGGAAATCAACAGCAATAAGCTGGAACGGACAACAAACCACTACAGGTATATACAAATACCCAGTACATGAACCTCTTCTTCTTGAAGATGAAAGTGTTGCCAGAGACACTATCAGTGATAGAAAAGTGCATGGTGGCATTTTTAAAGCTTGTTATTTATTTTCCGCAGACCATTATCCTTATTGGAAAGAAAAATATCCAGAACTAGAGTGGAATTGGGGAATGTTCGGTGAAAACCTAACCATTGAAGGTCTTGATGAATCTAAAATGCGAATAGGTAATATCTACAAAATGGGTAGCGCTTTAGTACAAGTTACGCAACCCAGAGAACCTTGTTTTAAGCTAGGTATAAAGTTTGGAACGCAAGAAATTCTGAGGCAATTCATTGACCATGGTTTTCCTGGTACCTATGTTAAGGTTTTGGAGATTGGAGAAGTTAAAAAAGGAGATACTTTAGAATTGGTAAAAGAATCTGAAAGTACCTTGACTGTTCAACAATTTTATACATTACTTTTTTCTAGAACAAAAGATATTGATCTTTTAAAATTGGCAATTGCCAATGATGCCTTGCCACCTAACAAAAGAGAACGACTAAAAAGGTACTTATAAAAAAAGGCCCATAAATGGGCCTCCTTGCACTGAAATTAACTAAACAAACTTATTTTACCGTAATAGTTTCTGTGTAAGTACCCAACTTATCCACTACAACCAAGGTATATTCATCTTCAAAAGCTCTTTCAAAATTGAAAGCCTTTTCAATTACCATTTCGCCATCAATAGATTCACTATAAACAAGTCTATCTTGGCTGTCATATACTTTAAGAACTACTTTACCCTGAGTAAGGTTCAATAAATTCAATAATAACTTTTCTCCTTTCTTTACAAAAACCGGATCTAATTCAATTTCAATCAACTTCTTTTCTACTTCACTTTTAGCAATTCCTTTTTTACCAAAAGTGTTCTCTGGTCCATTTGCAAACCCTATTGTGGAACTTAATAGGAATGCTGCTACTGTAACATAATTTAAAACTGATTTCATAACGTTTCGTTTTTTAAGATTACAGGACAAATGTAGCATGGGATAATCCTTAAAAACACCAGCATCTTTTCCAGTTTATATGGAATATTAACACGCTTGATATGTTAAAATGGTATTAAAGGTAAAATAGAACATATTTTAGGTAATTTTGTATAGGAGGCATGCTTAAACCAGTAATAACTTTACATAAGGAAATTAAATTGGCTATGATGATTCAAAAACCTGCTTTTGAAGCAATTGCACCAAGTTTTGGTCACTCGTTTACCTATCAAAAGTTTAGTGAGAGCAAAGAAACCAAGAATAATGGCTGGCATTATCATCCTGAGATGGAACTGGTCTACATAAAAGGAGGTTCAGGCAAAAGACAAATAGGCAGTCATGTTTCTTATTTTAGAGACGGAGACTTGATTCTTATTGGCTCCAACTTACCTCATTGTGGTTTTACAGATAGACTTACGGGAAACAAAAGTGAGACCTTGGTACACATGAAGGCTGATTTTTTGGGCAGCGACTTCTTCAATATTCCCGAAATGAAGAATATTCAAAAACTCTTTGAAGTTGCAAAAGGCGGAATAGCGTTCTTTGGCAAAACCAAAACCAAGGTTGGCGAAAAAATGGAGATACTGGAATATCAAACAGATTTTCAACGCTTGCTATCAATTCTTAACATATTAAACCAACTTGCCATATCAGAAGAAATAAAAGTATTGAATGGTGAAGGTTTTTCTATGGAAACGGAAGTCAAGGACAACGATAGAATCAATATTGTCTTTAATCATGTTAAAGCCAATTTTAAGGAAGATATCAGTCTGGATGAGATTGCCAATATAGTGAGTATGACGGTTCCTTCATTTTGCAGGTACTTTAAAAAAATCACCAATAAGACCTTTACACAATTTGTAAATGAATATCGTCTTGTGCACGCCTCTAAATTATTGGCAGAACAACCTATCAGCATCACCCAGGTATGTTATGATAGTGGATTCAATAATTTTTCTCACTTTAATAAATCTTTCAAGGCATTTACGGGTCAAAATCCTTCAGAATACAGAAATCAATTGAAGGCAGTACTTAAATAACATGGCTTTATTTTCAGAAAAAATAAATTTAGAACTACCAGATAGTGATATTGCTTATTATCCAAATTTTTTAAAAGAGGAAGATGCCTGTTCATACTTCAATGTATTGCGGGACGTTATTCCATGGCAACAAGATGACATTACAATCTTTGGGAAAACCTACCCCCAACCAAGATTAACTGCATTATATGGGAATAATGGAAAGACCTATTCCTACTCAAATATTACCATGACACCTCTGGAGTTTACGCCAGAACTGCTAAAAATAAAATCCGAAATTGAAAAAGAAGCTGGTGTAGAATTTTCAACTTGTTTACTTAATTATTATAGAGATGGAAAGGATAGTAATGGTTGGCATTCCGACGATGAAAAAGAACTTGGTCAAAACCCAGTTATAGCATCACTATCATTGGGTGCAGAACGTTTTTTTCATTTGAGGCACAAACAAGATAAAGCCATTAAACATAAGGTTTTACTGGAACATGGAAGTTTGTTGCTGATGCAAGGGCAAACTCAACACCATTGGCATCATCAAATTGCAAAAACTGCAAGAAAGATTGGAGAGCGGATAAACCTGACTTTCAGAATAATCAAGTAATTATTTAAAAAGGTCATTCAACACTTTAGCAAGTCTTAGGCCTCCTTTTTGCAACTGCTCAAACAACACATCATTGTATTTGTAACCATATTGATAGCCAAGTTTCTCACCGACTTCGGCAGAGGTATAGATTTCTGCACACAACTCATGTGACTCTTGTACCCAGTCATATATTGTACCTTCTTGGATTTTTTTACGTTCTTTTTTTGAGACCTGCTTAAGTTCATCGGCAAGCTCTGTGTACGTCATGCCATAGGATAGAATCAGGTTTTTATCCCAAACCCTGTGAAGATTTGTTCCTTCACCAAACCATTGTAATTGAATATCATTACCTCCTTTATCCTCAGCCCTACTGGCGTGCATGGGCTGGTGCAAATCGCCAACCAAATGGACTAACATTTTAAGATAAAAAACCCGATCCGCTCTAGAACTATTTTCATCTTTTACAATTCTTGTGCATTCCTCTATGGCCTGCACTACATCACCAAACTTACTTTTAGACGAATCCTCATAGCGCATACCTAATGGATAGTTAACATAATGCCATGCAGAAAACTTGGAATATGTTCGGTCGGCTTTTATTTCATCTGCAAAAGTGGAAACAAAGGCCAGACTATGTCCGTCTAACAAATCATTTAATGCACGTTTTGCTTTACCTGTTAAATGGTTTTCCGCGATATGCCCGGTAACTCTATGCCCTGTTTTACCCCAATAATTACTGTGACCCAATAAAGGCACCAATAAAAAAAGTAAAATTGTCTTGTTCATGATTGATGATTTTTTCAAATGTAGAAAACTGTCATTAATTATAATATTTCTAAAGGAAGCATTTTCATTAGATCGTTAATATCATTTGTGAAAATGAATTTAATATAATATATTCATGATATCAATTTAATATCATTAAATCAACAATTATGACAGATGAGAAAATAATCTCCCCTTTAAACGGATACTTTATGTTATTTGTTTCCTTAGTTCTTTTTTTTGGAGGAATCGCCGCTATTATTTCTGCCAAATCCGGATGGTTCGGTATTTGTATTTTTATTGGGCTGGTAATGGCCTTTGGGTTGGTTTTGGTAAATCCGAATAATTCACGGGTTTTAGTGCTTTTTGGAAAATATGTAGGAACCATAAAGAAGAATGGGCTTCACTGGGTAAACCCTTTATACTCCAAACGAAAAGTCTCTTTACGTGCCAGTAATTTTGATAGTGAACGGCTTAAGGTCAATGATAAATTAGGGAATCCAGTCATGATAAGCACCATTCTGGTTTGGAGGGTTACCGATACTTACAAGGCGGCTTTTGATGTTGATGATTATAAAAATTTTGTTCGGGTTCAAACAGATGCTGCAGTAAGAAAGTTAGCCAGTATGTATCCTTATGATAATTTTGCTGATGAAGGTATAGAAGAAGATATTACCTTGCGTTCTAGTTTGAACGAAGTAAGCGAAGCCCTTGAAAAAGAGGTCCAGGAGAGACTTGGTATGGCAGGAATTGAAGTATTGGAAGCTAGAATTGGATATTTGGCTTATGCACAGGAAATTGCCAACGCCATGTTGAAGCGCCAACAAGCTACAGCCATAGTTGCAGCTAGGCATAAAATTGTAGAGGGTGCTGTAAGTATGGTAGAAATGGCTTTGGAAGAACTAAGTAAAAAACAGATTGTTGATTTGGACGAAGAGCGTAAAGCAGCTATGGTCAGTAATCTTATGGTTGTGCTATGTTCAGATAAAGATGCTTCACCAATTGTGAATACAGGAACTCTTAACCATTGATAGATGTGAGTATTTAAGAAAATACAATTTCATCAAAAAAATAATTAAGGAATTATTAGAATAGATGAGTAAAAAAAAGGCATTTGCTCTAAGACTCAACGAAGACATGCTCAAAGCAATTGAAAAATGGGCTGCTGATGAATTTCGCAGTACTAATGGACAAATAGAATGGATGTTGATGAAAAGTCTTAAAGAAGCAAAAAGAGAGCCAAAAAAAAAGAGCAATGAGGATAATTAATTTTTGGGATTTTTTTAACTAACCTTACCCTTAAATTTGACGGACTAACTTAAATTATCCAATGTTGAAATTCCGTTTTGTACTAGCTGCAACGCTCTTCCCTATTGTATTTTTTGCTCAAATCAATTCCAAACAATTTACCGTAAAGTATATTTCCGAACCCATTAAGATAGATGGAGTATTGGATGAATCTATCTGGGAAACCGCTGAGAGCGCTCATGATTTCCAACAATATTTTCCTTCGGATTCTATTTTGGCAGTTCAACAATCCGACATAAAAATGCTTTACAGTGAAACCACATTGTACATTGGCATAAAGGTAAATACTGAAGGTGATGATTATGTAATTCCTTCATTACAAAGAGATTATAGAGCTGGAGGGAATGATAATATTAGCCTGCTTTTTGACACTTTTAATGATGGTACAAATGCTTTTCTATTTGGCATGAACCCCTATGGAGTGCGAAGAGAAGCCCTAATTTCCAATGGAGGTACCGACCTGAGGGGTTTTACCACTTCTTGGGATGTAAAATGGAGAGGAGAGTCTAAAATGTATGATGGTTATTATATCTGTGAAATGGCTATTCCCTTAACCTCATTTAAATTTAAACAAGGAGAGACTAAATGGCGTTTTAATAGCTATCGTTTTGATATGCAGACCAATGAAACCAGCACATGGATAGAGATTCCTCAGAATCAGTTTATTTTTGGTTTAGCATTTATGGGCGATATGGTTTTTGAAAAACCCTTGGGAAAATCAAGAACCCCGCTAGCAATTATTCCATATGTTAATGGAATTTCTTCAAAAGATTTTGAAACCAATGACACTAATAATGATTTGAATTTTGGTGGAGATGCCAAAGTGGCCATCGGTAACGGAATGAATTTGGATATTACCGTAAATCCTGATTTCTCCAATGTAGAGGTAGACAATGTTTTCACCAACCTTACCAGGTTCGAGATATCACTCCCAGAAAGAAGGCAGTTTTTTGTTGATAATAGTGATCTTTTTGGAACGTTTGGTAATTCACGCGATTCCAACCCATTTTTTTCAAGAAGAATAGGAATTGCCGAGGATTTGGATGAAGAAACCATTGAAAATGGTATTATTGGAGGAATCCGTCTCAGTGGAAAACTTAATGAAGATTGGCGTTTGGGTCTATTGAATATTCAAACCGAAGAAGATACTGAAAATGAAATCCCTAGTAACAACAACACTGTTTTTGCCCTTCAAAAAAAGATGTTCTCTCGATCTAACCTCAGTTTTATTTTTGTAAACCGTGAAACCTTCAAGGATTATGATTTTTTAGAGGAAACAGAAAGGTATAACCGTGTAGTTGGATTAGATTATAATCTAGCATCCGCAGATAACACCTGGGTTGGTAAATTTTTCTTTCATAAATCTTTTGCACATGACATTGGTGATGATGACAGTTCTGGAGGAATTGACCTTCAATATAATTCAAGAACCATTAATTTTGGCTTGCGCGGAAACTATGTTGGTAATGACTTTAGATCAGATTTAGGGTTTGTAAGAAGACAAGATATAATTGCGGCAAGACCCTTTATTGAATTTAATTTTTGGCCTAAGAAAGGTAAAATCAATTCTCATGGTTTCCGTTTTAGCCCAAACGCTATATGGAGACCAACTTTAGATTATCAAAATACTGACTATACCATTTTCACCAGTTGGCAAGCTCAATTTAAAACCCAGGAAGAAATATCAGCTAGAATGTTCAATAGATTCACTTTTTTGACCGAATCTTTTGATCCAACAGATACAGATGGTGCACTTGAACTCCCTGCGGACCAAGGGTACTACTATACTAGTTATGAAGTAGAATTTCAAAGTGATAGACGAAAAGTGTTTTCTTACTCTTTAGAACCTGGTTATGGTGATTTCTTCAACGGTAACCGATTTTCTTTTGAAGGTGATGTAAGCCTACGGCTTCAACCGAAAGTATCTCTTTCCATGGAATTGAATTATGACAGTATAAACCTCCCAGATCCATTTCCAAGTGCTAATCTTTGGTTGGTGAGCCCCAGAGTCAACATTACTTTAAATAAGTCTGTATTCTGGTCAACCTTAGTTCAATATAGCAACCAGCGAGATAATTTGGGTTTTAATTCACGCTTACAGTGGCGATTTGCTCCGCTCTCAGATTTGTTCATTGTGTATAACGACAACTATTTTGTGAATTCATTCATGCCAAGGAACAGATCCATAAATCTGAAACTTACCTATTGGTTAAATATTTAGAATGAACTTCAAGGTACTTTGTTCAGATTTGGATGGCACATTGTTATCTACAAAAAACGATGTTTCTGAGTTTACTGTTTCAGAGATAAATCGAATAAAGGAATACCTAAGGATTATTCTGGTTTCGGCAAGAATGCCAAAATCCATGACTTATCTGCAAAAAAGAATGGGAATACAAGAAAGTCCCATTATCTGCTATAATGGTGCATTGATTCTTCAGAATGATAAAGAAATAAGTTCCACCATAGTTTCTTCTGAAAATACAGCCCAGCTGAATACCCTTTGTCAGCCCTATGGAATAAAACTTGGACTATATTACAAGGATGAATGGTGTGTTAGTGAAACCTCTGAACGTGTGGAAAAAGAAATTCTAAATACAAAAGCCGAACCTATTTTTGAATCCACTGTGCAAACTGTGGAGAGATGGAAAAAAAGAAACATAGGTCCGCATAAAATCATGCTTATGGGCACCATGGCAAGTATGGACAAGGTCACTCAGAAATTAACAGATAGTTTTTCCAGTACCTTGAATTGTTATCGTTCCAACGATACGTTAATTGAAATAGCCCCTAAATCAGTTTCAAAACTTTCTGCAATAAAGACCTTGTTAAAACCTAATGAAACCTTGAATGAAGTTATTGCATTTGGAGATAATTATAACGACATGGAAATGTTGAAAAATGTAGGCCTTGGAGTTGCCGTAAAAAATGCACGAAAAGAGGTAAAAGAAGTTGCCAAAAAAGTGACTTTAAGTAACAAGGAAAATGGTGTGGCGCAATTCATCAAAGACCATCTTTGATTTTCCTATATTTGAATACATCACTATAAAAATTATATGAACCAACTTCCTTTTACTGAAGATACTGTCATCTTTGGGCTTCTCTGTCTTTGTCTGGGTTTTGTTTTTTATACGTCATCCATTAAAACCGGATTTTGGAAAAAATTCTATGGCATAGTGCCAACCGTACTTATGTGTTATTTGTTGCCTGCAATCTTGGCGAGCACAGGAATTATAAATGAGGAAGCGTCGCAAACATATTATATAGCCAGTAGGTATCTTTTACCCGCAGCGCTTATCTTAATGACCCTAAGCATTGACTTAAAAGCGATAATAAATCTCGGATCCAAAGCTTTGATTATGTTTTTGACAGGAACAGCAGGAATCATTATCGGTGGACCTTTAGCTATTTTAATCGTCTCTATTTTTTCTCCAGAAACCGTTGGAGGCAATGATTTTGATGCCGTTTGGAGAGGCCTTGCCACAATTGCAGGTAGTTGGATTGGCGGTGGAGCCAATCAAGCAGCCATGCTTGAAGTGTTTCAATACAACCAAGACAATTATGGCGGTATGGTTTTAATAGATATTGTGGTAGCAAATATCTGGATGGCCATTCTTTTATTGGGAATTGGGAAAACTGAAAAAATTGACAAATGGTTAAAAGCTGATTCCTCGTCTATTGAAAAATTAAAAGAGAAAGTATCTGCCTACACCGCAAAGATTGCCCGTGTAACGAGCCTACATGATTTCATGATGATGTTATTGTATGCTTTTGCAGGGGTTGGAATCGCCCATCTTTTGGGTCATCATTTTGCAGAATTTTTAGAAAATAATTTTGAAGTCATCAGAAATAAAGAAAAAATACTTTCCTCATTAGGCTCTAAATTCCTTTGGATGGTTGTCTTTGCTACTGCAATTGGTATTGGTCTTTCCTTTACAAAAGCTAAAAATTATGAAGGGGCCGGAGCCAGTAAAATTGGTAGTGTTTTTATCTATATTTTGGTGGCCACAATTGGTATGAAAATGGATTTGGGCAGAGTTCTGGAAAATCCTGGGTTAATAGCAATTGGTTTGGTTTGGATTTCCATTCATGCAGGACTTTTAATTCTAGTGGCTAAATTGATTAAGGCTCCATACTTTTTCTTAGCAGTAGGTAGCCAAGCCAATGTTGGTGGTGCTGCTTCTGCTCCCGTGGTGGCAGCAGAATTTCACCCTTCATTGACATCTGTGGGTATTCTTCTAGCTGTTTTTGGTTATGTAGTGGGCACAGCAGGTGCTTATTTATGCGCTTTGTTAATGGAAGTAGCTTCTAAAGTTTAATTATTCCATAAGTTTATTGATATTTGCCCCGCTAAATTTCTACAATGAAGAGGATTCTATTTTTACTGACACTTGGTCTAATCGTTATTTCTTGTCAAAAGAACACAGAAAGCACCATGGCCGTTTCAGGAAATATTAAAGGATTAAAGAAAGGAACCTTGTTCTTGCAACACTTTAATGATTCATCCTTAGTGGTGCTAGATTCACTTGAAATTCAAGGAGACGGAAGCTTTTCTTTTTCCCATGAAGTAGAAAGTCCAGAAATTTTTTATCTCTACCTAGATAAAGCTGATAATAACGACGTTAACGATCGTATCACCTTTTTTGGTGAACCTGGACAAATTACCATAAATACATCTTGGAATACTTTTGAGGCTAAAGCTGAAATCTTTGGTTCTAAAGCTCATGAGAAGCTTTCAGAATTCAACGCTATGATATCTAATTTCAATATTAAAGAGCTTGAACTTTCTCAACAAAGTTTTTCACCAGAAATTCAAGAAGATTCGTTGGCATTGGATTCAGTACAAAATCTGATATCTCAAAATATCTTAAAACGATATAGATATACCCTAAATTTTGGCTTGAATAATAGTGACTCTTACGTTACGCCTTATATAATGCTAAAAGCGGCAAATGAGGCTAACCCAAAATACCTGGATTCTATATATAATTCCTTAACTCCAGAAGTAGCTGCTTCCAAATACGGAAAAGCTTTCAAAGAATATTTGAAGAAATAAGAGATTAGCTAGCTAATTTGTTTAACTCTTCAACTAGTTCAGTAGCCTTTTCTTCTAGTTGTGACCGGATGTCTTTAAAGTGTGCCTTGCTGTTATCAACTTCTTTTTGATGAATCTTGTCCATAAGCTCATCAAAAACTGCAATAGCCCTATCAATAAGCACAGAACCTTCTTCCGAGTCTTTGTTATTAGAACCTGCCTCCCATATGTAGACCGCTTCTATGATATCCCCTAAAACAAAATTGACATCCTTCTTTAAATCACGAATACTTGCCATACTGCCGTTTTTTCAAATGTACTATTAAATGGTAACTTCTAAAAGTTTAACCCCTAGGGTATTTATTTCTATCCTACTACTTGAGGCAGCAACCAAAATGGTTTCTCCTTTTTTAATCTTTGCACTACCCCAATCATTACCTATTTCAGCTTCTCCTCCAACGCACATGTAAATAGTAAAAGAATCACGTGAGGCGATGTTCTGATTCATTCCAGTGCTTAATTCCAAAAAATTGGTTTTAAAATAAGGGCAATCAACCATTGTATTGATGGAATCCATCGTGTCTGAGTAATTAACCCAGAAATCATCTTTTCTAGAATAGTCCATCGCATCCAGTGCCAATTCCGTATGCAACTCTCTAAGGTTTCCGTTTTTGTCTTTTCTGTTGAAATCAAATACCCTGTACGTCACATCTGAGGTCTGTTGAATTTCTGCCAATAACACCCCTGCACCAATGGCATGGATTTTACCCGTATTTATAAAGAAAGTATCACCTTCTGAAACTTCTTCATAGTTCATCAGATCCAAGAGGGTATTTTCTTCTAGACTTTTAATGTATTCTTCTTTTTCAACGCTTTTATCGAACCCTATAATTAGCTTGGCTCCAGGATCCGCATCCATAACGTACCACATCTCGGTTTTCCCAAAAGAGTTATGTCTTTTCTTGGCCAATTCATCATTGGGATGAAGCTGGATGGATAAATCTTGTTTGGCATCGATAAACTTTATAAGAATTGGAAAATCATTTCCAAAACGGTCCACAACACTTTTACCCAATAAGCTTTGCCCCTCTTTCTGAATTAATTCCTGCAAAGAAGTTCCAGCTAAAATTCCATTTGAAATTTCAGAAATATCCCCATCTACACCTGAGAGCTCCCAACTTTCTCCTGTAATGTCACTTTCAATAGGTTTTCCAAGTACATCTTTAAGTTTCGTTCCTCCCCAAAGACGTTCTTTAAGAATTGGTTTAAATTTAAAAGGGTATAGGTTCATTCTATCCTGAATAGGTTACAAAATTACGAGGTGTTTCATAAAGTACTACCTCCAATTCTTTGGTTTTTTCAATATGAGGTCTAATCTTATTCCAGATTACGACAGCAATATTTTCTGCAGTTGGATTAAGGTCTTCAAATTCAGGAACATCTTTGTTTAAGTTTTTATGGTCCAGTGCCTCCTCAACATGTTCCTTAATTAAGTCCTTAAGCACTTTAAGGTCCATAACAAAGCCTGTCCGTTGATCAATCTCTCCGGTAACACTTACAACAAGGTCATAATTGTGGCCATGATAATTTGGATTGTTGCATTTGCCAAAAACAGCATCGTTTTTCTCAAAACTCCAATCTGGTCTATATAACCTATGTGCCGCGTTAAAATTGGCTTTTCTGCTAACTTTTACCTTCATCATTTAGTACTGTTATCAGAGATATGATTATAAAACCGCTCAAAAATAATTTTGAACCAAGCTGTATACTCATCTGGATTCTTGGAAATATCTGTCCTAATATCTGAAGGGAGCATCCATTTCCAATCTTCTACTTCTGAACGATTAATTGCTGGACCTCCATCATAGTATCCAATCATTACATGGTCCAATTCATGTTCTGTAAGGCCATTATCAAACGGTGCTTTGTAAATAAAAGAGAATAATTCTTTCAGTTCTGTTTTAAAACCCATTTCCTCTTGAAGGCGTCTTTTTCCTGCTTCAATATTGGTTTCTCCTTCTCTTTGATGGCTGCAGCAGGTGTTTGTCCATAATAGAGGTGAATGGTATTTATCCTTAGCTCGCTGTTGCAGCATGGTCTCACCCTTATCATTCATAATAAAAACCGAAAAAGCCCTATGAAGCACAGCTTTCTCATGAGCTTCCATTTTAGGCATTAGGCCAATAGGTTCATCATTCTCATTGACCAATATCACATTTTCCTCTTTCATAAGGTAAAAATATGACGTTTGTCAGGAAATACATGGATACAGGTTCTAAAATGTTTCTAAAACCTTTAACTCTAAAAGAAACGTGGAGATTTTAAATTGCTCAAATTCTTTATAAAATCATATCTAAGAATGACCTCAAAGGATCCATCATTAAAAGTAGCAGCGCCTAAATCCGTGGTCTCACGGTCATAAGCAAGCCCAATAAACATTTCATCGGATATCCTAAAGCCAACAAGACCACTAAAAGCAGCATCCCAGCGATAGGCAACGCCTCCTATAAATTTTTCATTGAACATGAAATTCGCAGATAAATCTACTTGAAAAGGAGCTCCTTGAACTGCCTTAGTCAAAAGGGTCGGTTTAAATTTGAGGAAAGGATTCAAATCCCATACATACCCAGTTATAAAGTATAAGTTTATCTGCTCCGTTGCAGTTGAAATTGATGATTCATCAAAATGGGTCGTTTCTAACAACCTTGGTACTGAAAGTCCGGTATAAAAACGTTCAGTATGATAATAAATTCCGGCACCAATATTAGGCGAAAATTTGTTTTGAATGTCTTGTTGTGATTGCAATTGAGGGTCAATTTCAAATTCATCCAGCTCTGAATACCTAATATCCAACATGTGGGCGCTTGCTTTTAATCCAAAACTTAGCTTGGCATCAAATGATGTTTGAATAGTGTATGAAAAATCAACATCAAAATAAGTTTCAGAAGTAGGACCTATTTTATCATTTACAATGGAGATTCCCAAACCAACTCCTCTATATCCCATTGGAGTATGAAGGTTAAGAGTTTGCGTCTCTGGAGCACCATCTAGGCCTAACCATTGATTACGGTATAAAGCCGCGATACTTAAATGACCTCTGGACCCTGCATAGGCCGGATTAACGCTTACCGTATTGTACATGTATTGTGTGTATTGTGCATCCTGTTGAGAATGAACTAATTCAATAGCGCCAAATACGAATACAAAAATCCAAAGTTTTATATTTCTCTTTACTATTTTGTTATCCACAGTAATCATTTCTTTATCTATTAATGTATAGGTAACCTGAAAGTTGCTGCATATTTCCTTCTAGATTCTCAAAATCTATAATGTAGAAATACGTACCAACCGGAAGTTTATTGTCTTTGTCTACAGTTATTCTTCCTTCTGAGGTACCATCAAAGACATTTCCTGTTGTGTTATATGCTTTGGTTGCGTAAACCTGCACACCCCACCTGTTGTAAATTTTTACTGTGTTGTTTGGATAATTTTCTATGCTATTAATTATTAATACATCATGTATACCGTCCCCATTAGGTGTTATAACATTGATTACGTCTATTGGGTCTGCTTGCGTTGGACCTAAATCTGGATCCAAATAATTTGGAATTCCATCACCATCGGAATCGTCATTGGCATAATTTCCATCCAAATTCAAATCTTCATCTATGGTTTCAATACCATCATCATCATCATCTGTATCCCTATAATCTGGAATATCATCAAAATCTGTATCGGGTAAATCCGTACTTGGATCGTTTATTTCATCGTTTACATCTAAATCAATGACTGTCACTCCCTCGTAACCATCATCAAGGCCATCATCATCTTTATCAGAACCAATAAACGCAACATCTGCTATACCATCTGAATTTGCATCGTTCCCTTCAATACTGTCTGGGATATTGTCATTATCACTATCCTCATCAACATAATCAGGAATTCCATCGCTATCTGTATCTAAAGGAATCAATCCAACATTCCCCCCGTTTTCGTATACATCATCTAGTCCATTACCATTGTTATCCAATAAACTTGGTGCTATGTAACCTAACGTGGATTGTGCTTCAATGTTATCTGGTATTCCATCATTATCACTATCAATATCTAAATAGTCAGGTATTCCATCAACATCCGTATCAGTAGGGTTTGTTGCTGGGTCATCATCCCCATCAGAATTCAAGTCCTCAAAGCTATCCACAATACCATCGTCGTCGCTATCGATTTCTGTCAATACCAAATCATCATCCAAGATTGTTCCTGTAGCAATGTCTGATGTATCCCCTGCTGTACCAGAATCTACACTTCCTATCATTATTATAAAGTCCTCACTTAATTCTTCATTGATGTCATCAATTGTTGATACTACCACTGTTGCTGAAATATCACCTGCAGGAATAGTTATTTGAATATCAGTTGTTACATAATCAGAGTTTCCAGCGGTTCCATTAGTTAATGTGAATGTAAGTGTCAAATCTTCATCACATTTAGCTTGACTAAGTGTAACTGGGAAACTAATATCTGTTCCCTCTACTCCTGAAGCATCTCCAATAGTAATATCTGGATCTACATCCTGGACCATAATCGTCTGGATGACATTGATGCTGTTCCCCGCCGCGTCGGTAACACTGTAGGTCCTGGTGATCACTTCCGGGTTACTGTTCCCATCGCTCACGTCGCTCACAAAGGCCACCGTTGGTACGCCACAGTTGTCCGCCTCGTCCGTGACCACGGTGATGTCAGCTGCCGGGACGTCCCCGATACATTCCACCGTGATGCCAGCTGGATCGCTAGCCGTAGGGTCCACCGTATCGTTGACCGTGATCGCCTGGGTAACATTGATCGTGTTCCCGGCCGCGTCCGTTACGCTATAGGTCCGTGTGATAATCCCAGGGTTGCTGCCAACAAGGGCGCTGTCCCCCACAAAGGCAACCGTCGCGGTGCCACAGTTGTCCGCCTCGTCCGTGACCACGGTGGTGTCCGCTGCGGGCACGTCACCGATGCATTCCACCGTGATCCCACCTGGATCGCTAGCCGTAGGGTCCACCGTATCGTTGACCGTTATTGTTTGCGTAACATTGATCGTGTTCCCGGCCGCGTCCGTTACGCTATAGGTCCTTGTGATAATTCCAGGGTTGCTGCCAACAAGGGCGCTGTCCCCTACAAAGGCCACCGTGGCAGTGCCACAGTTGTCCGCCTCGTCCGTGACCACGGTGGTGTCCGCTGCGGGCACGTCACCGATGCATTCCACCGTGATCCCACCTGGATCGCTAGCCGTAGGGTCCACCGTATCGTTGACCGTTATTGTTTGCGTAACATTGATGCTGTTGCCAGCGGCGTCCGTTACGCTATAGGTCCTTGTGATAATTCCAGGGTTGCTGCCAACAAGGGCGCTGTCGCTTACAAAGGCGACCGTGATGTTCGCCGCCAGGCTACAGTTGTCAGCCTCGTCGGTCACTACAGTGATGTCCGCCGCTGGTACGTCACCGATACATTCCACCGTGATCCCCGAAGGGTCGCTAGCAGTCGGGTCCGTCGTATCGTTGACCGTGATCGCCTGGGTAACATTGATCGTGTTCCCGGCCGCGTCCGTTACGCTATAGGTCCGTGTGATAATCCCAGGGTTGCTGCCAACAAGGGCGCTGTCCCCCACAAAGGCAACCGTCGCGGTGCCACAGTTGTCCGCCTCGTCCGTGACCACGGTGGTGTCCGCTGCGGGCACGTCACCGATGCATTCCACCGTGATCCCACCTGGATCGCTAGCCGTAGGGTCCACCGTATCGTTGACCGTTATTGTTTGCGTAACATTGATGCTGTTGCCAGCGGCGTCCGTTACGCTATAGGTCCTTGTGATAATTCCAGGGTTGCTGCCAACAAGGGCGCTGTCGCTTACAAAGGCGACCGTGATGTTCGCCGCCAGGCTACAGTTGTCAGCCTCGTCGGTCACTACAGTGATGTCCGCCGCTGGTACGTCACCGATACATTCCACCGTGATCCCCGAAGGGTCGCTAGCAGTCGGGTCCGTCGTATCGTTGACCGTGATGTCTTGCGTGACGTTGATGCTGTTGCCCGCCTCGTCCGTGACGCTGTACGTTCTTGTTATTGTTCCTGGGTTGCTGCCCACAAGCCCGCTGTCGCTTACAAAGGCGACCGTGATGTTCGCCGCCAGGCTACAGTTGTCAGCCTCGTCGGTCACTACAGTGATGTCCGCCGCTGGTACGTCACCGATACATTCCACCGTGATCCCCGAAGGGTCGCTAGCAGTCGGGTCCGTCGTATCGTTGACCGTGATGTCTTGCGTGACGTTGATGCTGTTGCCCGCCTCGT
>Ga0316204_10000776_pt1 | contig 103994 bp, 77 predicted proteins | sample 6monrhotite_MG_2_FD_205661 | JGI IMG/M metagenome (GOLD analysis project Ga0316204, IMG submission 205661) | Microbial mat bacterial communities from mineral coupon in-situ incubated in ocean water Damariscotta River, Maine, United States -... | ecosystem: Environmental > Aquatic > Marine >... | reverse complement strand
ATGCAATGATAAACATGTACCAACAGATTTTGTTGATTTGACAAATAAATTTAAAGGCAGGTCTACGGATTGTCTACATCCCTTCTTCTTCCGCAAGGAACTTCGCAAGTTCTGACCAGGAAAGGCTCGCACATTGCTCTCTTTCAGGGTGTTGTCGTGTTCCGGAAAAAGCCAAAAGAGTTTCATCAGTAGTCATTTGATCTGGCTCTTCTACGGTATCGGAACTGATAAGTCTCAGGAATAGGGCGACTTCCTGCTTTACCTCCATCAGGTTTTTACCCACCAATCTTTCAGTGAGCACTTCGGTAGAGGCTTTGGAAATGGCACAACCATAGCCAGTGAACGAAGCTGACTTGATGTTCTTCTCTTCCAGCTGGATGAAGAGCTTGAACTGGTCGCCACACATGGGATTATAGGCTTCTAATACATGGGTGGCCTCTGGCATTTCGCCAAAATGTGCAGGGTTTTGCGAACGCGTGAGTATCTCCGATTTATAAAGGGCTTTCAGTCGTTCGTTCATGCAAAGAAGTCTCGTACTTCGATTAAGGTTGCTACTAGCTGGTCTACTTCGTCTTTGGTATTATAAATCCCGAAAGACACGCGACAGGTACCGGTAAGGCCCAGCCTCTGCATAAGCGGATGGGTACAATGGTGACCAGCCCTGATGGCGATGCCTTTTTCTGCCAGAAAAGAAGCCACATCGTGTGGATGCACCTGCCCTACTACCAGTGATATAACCGAGGCCCTTTCATCGGGCATGCCAATGATGGTAAGTCCCTCAATACCCTGCATGGCTTCCAGTGCATACTTAGTCAAGTCACCGGTATGCGCTTTGATATTCTCTAAACCAATCTCGCTCACAAAGTCGATAGCAGCCCCCAGGCCTATGACTCCGGCTATGTGAGAAGTGCCGCCTTCATGTTTGGCTGGTAATTCTGCAAAGCTCGTTTGTTCAACCGTGACGTTCTTTACCATGCCTCCGCCATAAGCCAGCGGTGGAATGGCATCCAGCAGTGCTTCCTTGCCATATAGCACGCCAATGCCTGTAGGACCAAATAGTTTGTGGCCTGAAAAAACCAGAAAATCACAGTCCAGGTCTTGTACATCTATGCGCTCATGGGTTACCATTTGGGCAGCATCTATGAGCACCCTCGCTCCTACAGCATGGGCTTCGGCTATGATCAATTCAAGGTTATTGCGAGTGCCTAATGCATTGGAAATGGCCGTAATGGCCACCAGTTTGACCTTATTATTGAGCAAAGCCTTGTAAGCCTCAAGGTCCAGGTCGCCATGGTCATTAATGGGGATGACGGAAAGTGTAGCTCCTTTTTCACGGCATGCCTGCTGCCAGGGCACAAAGTTGCCATGATGCTCCATTTCACTGGTTACCACAACGTCTCCTTCTGACAAACCGGGTGACAACCATTTGGCCGCAATTTTATTTATAGCGTCAGTTGTGCCGGAAGTAAAAATCACCTCCTTTTCGGAAGCTGCGTTAATGAATTGCCTTACTTTTTCGCGTGCCTGCTTAAAGTTACTGGTTGCTTTTGTAGCGGGCCAGTAGGTACCTCTGCCTACATTGGAAGCATAACCCCCATAATAGCCGGAAATGGCATCTATGACCTGTTGTGGCTTTTGTGTAGTGGCAGCATTGTCCAGGTAGATAAGGTCTTGCCCTTGTGGTGTTTTACCGTTGAAAACCGGGAATTGAGCCTTTATGGACTGTGTATCTAACATCAAATATCTGTCTCTAAGATTTTACGGATGGGCCGAAACCCAAACTTCACCATCTTCAAAAACTTCCTTTTTCCAAATGGGAACAGTTTCCTTCAGTGTGTCTATGGCGTATTCACATGCCTGAAAAGCTTCTTTACGGTGTGCCGATGAGCAGGCAATGACCACCGCTTCTTCTCCAATAGGCACCAGCCCAGTGCGATGATGAATGACCATCTGATGTAGGCCCCAACGGTCTTTTGCACCATTAGCTATTTTTTCCATCTCCTTCAAAGCCATGGCTTCATAGGCCTCAAAATCAAGGTGCAAAACCGATTTTCCTTTGGTAGCGTTGCGCACAGTGCCTACAAATACTACAATGCCCCCGGCACCATCATAAGTCACCGCATCGGTGCAAGCCTTGGCATCCAGCCGGTCTGAAGTAATGTGTATAGCTTTCATCCTCCACTTACAGGTGGTATCAGTACCACCTCGTCATTTTCTTGTAATACATAATCGTCTTGCACATACTCCGCATTCACGGCCAGCTGCAAAGAGGCCAGACTTTCAAATTGCGGAAATCGATCTATCAGCGCTTTACGAGCTGTTTCTACTGTACTGGCATCGTTCAGTTCCAGACTCACCGATTTGCTCTTCAGTATGTCTTTGGCTATGCCAAAAGCAATGATTTCTATGTTCATAATCTACATTTCCCGGCTAGTAAACGGCCAGTGAATTATCTATTTGCTGCTGCCATGCTACTATACCTCCTTCGAGGTTTAATAGTTGCGTATAGCCTGCCTTTTTCAACTTTTCAATTGCTTGTTTGCTCCTTGCACCCGATTTGCAATGTACCACCACTTGCCTGTCTTTGGGAATTTCGTTCATTCTTTGCTCAATGGCCCCAAGTGGAATGTTTATGCCTCCCAAATTAGATATTTCGTATTCATAATCTTCACGCACATCCAGTAAGAAAACTTCTGAACGCTTTTGGTTAAAATCCCTAACGGTAATGGACTCGGTTACTTCTTCCTGCAAAGCGGGGCCTGCGCAAAAAGCCTCATAGTCAATCAAGACTGTGATGGTCGGGCTAGATCCAGATACTGGATTTTCAGGATTCGAGCGAATATTCAAATACCTACTCGTAAAGTCCAGGCTATCAAAGAGTAACAACTTTCCTGAAAGGGTATCACCCATACCAGTAATCACCTTGATGGCTTCATTGGCCTGCATGGCCCCTATGATGCCAGGCAACACACCAAAGACTCCCCCTTCGCTACAGCTAGGCACCATTGCTGGTGGTGGTGGTGTAGGAAATATATCACGATAATTGGGCCCTCTACTGCCATCTTCCAGCAATTGGTTAAATACAGATACTTGCCCTTCAAACCTGAAGATGGCTCCGTAGATAAGTGGTTTGCTTAGGAGGACACAGGCATCATTGACCAGATATCGCGTAGGCAAGTTGTCACTACCATCTACTACCAGGTCATAAGCCGCAATGATATCCAGTGCATTGGAAGAATCGATTGGCGTTTCATAGCCTTCAAACTTTGTATCTGGGTTGAGTTTTTGCAGTTTTTTGATGGCTGTGGCTGCCTTATTTTCACCTACTTCCTCGGTAGTGAAGAGCACCTGGCGTTGCAGGTTAGACAAGCTCACCTCATCGAAATCAATGACGCCAATTCGACCAATGCCTGCTGCTGTGAGGTATTGCAGATTGGGCGCTCCCAGTCCACCCGCACCAATAATAAGTATAGAAGCTTTTTTAAGCTTCTCCTGCCCTGCTACCCCAAAGTTGGGCAGTATGATCTGTCTGTTATAGCGAACTAATTCTTCTCTGCTGAGTGTCATTTCTTCAGATGATCAAGGTCTTGAGGTGTATCAATATCTTTTAGGTAAGCCTGCATTCGCGAATCCAGGTATACCAAATGTCTTCTGTTTTGTTGCACAATTTCTTTACAACCATTGGGCGAATTATGATCCAAAATAGCCTTTCTGTAATGGTTTGAAAATATAACGGGATTGCCTGGTCTTCCGTTCACCCTGGGCACCACTATGGCCTTTTCATCTGTAGCAATGGCATCCTTGGCCCTGGTAATGATCGCATCGTAATGCTTTTCATTAAGCCAAATCATATCTCCAAGGCAAATCATATAGGCATGGTCAGGTTTGGCATATCTCACTCCGGCTTGGATAGAGCTTGTCATGCCTGATTCATAATCGGCATTGTAAACCACATCACGATCGTTTGGAAAAAGCGCTGCTACCTCATCGGCATCGCGGCCGGTAACCACCACCGCCTGGTCAATTTTTGAGAAGACTACTTTGCCATAGGTAATCTCTATGATCTTAAAATCATCGACATCCAGCAGCATTTTGTTAGGCCCTCCCATTCTATCTGAAAGGCCTGCTGCAAGTACTATGGCGGCTATTTTCGGCACATCGCAATAAAAGGAAAAGGAATATGAATTACTAAGCTTGAGAAAGGCTCAGGGTCAATTTTTGATCATCTTCACGATATACTTATCCCGCTCGCTCACGACATAAAGCAAATAAATGCCAGGTGCATTGCCCGACAGATTTAGATTCAATTGTTGTGCTTCCAAACCCTCCTCACGCGTTTTTATTACCCCACTACTGGAAACAACTTGATAAGCCGTGATTCTATCCGACTGATTATTCAGCTTAAAACTCAGGTCATCTGTAATTGGGTCATGTGTAAAATCAAATCGACTATCCTGTCCAGGAAAGCCTTCATCGATGTTGGCTATGACCATCCGTAATATAGACGAAGATTGAGAGTAACCTGCACTATTGCTCGCCCTAACCATATATTCTACAGTCTGGGCTACATCAACATCCTCATCGGAATAATTGGTTCGGTTTGCCGGTACTATCCCAATTATCTCAAACTCATCTTGATTCACACTTCTGTCAATCACAAAAAACGCCTCCGAGAATGAATTATCGACCCAACTGAGTTCAATCCGATTATCAGACACCACGGTTCCCATTAAATCACTCGGTGCTACAGGTAGTGTTTTTTCTACAAAAGAGTTCGAAGCTGAAGAGGTGCCTTCGCTATTGATGGCTACAACATAATATGTCAAGATTTGATCAAGCCTAATATCGGTATCAGAATAGCTGGTTTGGTTTTTGGGCAACGGGCCGATAGGCTTATACCCTTCTTGATTCACATCTTTAAAAATTAAAAAGCTGTCTTCGTTATTTGAATTATCTGTCCAAGTAAGGTCAATCTGATCTTCAGAGATAACGGTACCTAGCAAATTGCTGGGGGGAGCTGGTAATGTAAGCGGTATTAATACTTCAACAGAATTTGAATATTCAGACGAAAATTCACCTTTGTAGGCTTTCACTCTATAAAAATAGTTGGCTTCCTGTTCTATATTAGTGTCATCAAATTCCGTTTCATTCGCATCAACAGAGCCAATTTCAACAAAGCTTTCCTGGTCATTTATAGATCTTTCAATTGAAAAACCAGCTTCTTCAAGGCTCCATTCTTTCCAGCTTAGCCTTACCAAGTTACCGCTGTAAAACCAAATAGCCAGGTCAGTGGGAGTCGCTAGTGGCTTTTGTGGTACAGCTACTTCGACAACATTTGAATATTCAGACCTAAAATTGTCCTTGGCGGCACGCACTCTATAATAATAGGTGGTTCCGGTTTCATATAGTCGATCGTCAATATAAGCGGTAGTATTTCCATTGACCCAGGTTAATTCTTCGAAGTTTTGCTGGTCACCCTTAGATCTTTCAATAATGTAGCGTTCTTCGTTAGTACTTGATTCCTGCCAGCTAAGGTTCACTTCATCATAGGTTACATTACCGACAGTCAAGTCAAATGGAGCTCCATCAATACCTTCGCTTAACCTGACCGCTGAGAGTTTTGTATTCGACTCTGAATCGTAAAACCTGCCAGCCATGATAATGTTAATTTCATCGTCAGGATTAACATTAAAATCACGCACCAGTGCCGACAAATTATCAGGCAGTCTAAAATCATTGTCAAGGTTACCATCAAGGTCTAATTTTATCAAACCAGATACTGCCTGACCCTGATATTCCGTAAAGTCGCCCCCCAGATAGATGGCATTTTCTTCCACTACAACTTGATATATCTTGTTTCCAACCCATGTGTTGTTGGCATTGAATTCTGTATTCAAGGTTCCGTCCAGGTTGATTTTCGCGATACCTCTCCTCGATTCAGACGAATTAATATCAGTGAAATCACCCACAACAATGTAGCCGTCTGAGACAATTTCAACATTCTGTATAATACCACCGGTGAAGTTCAAAGACCTGTCGAAAGTCTCATCAAATGAGCCATCCATGTTCAACCTGGCGATCCCGACACCAAGGTTGTTCTCTCCTGCCGGGGCGAAGGCACCCGCTACTATCACCTTGCCATCATCTTGTAATTCGATATCGTTGATTTTAACTGAGTCAGCATTGAAGGGAGAAATAAAGCTATCATCTCTGCGAGCATCTGATGTGAATTTCAAAATGCCCGCTACCCCATCCGTTTGCCCATGAATACCGCTAAAACTTCCTGCCACAAACACTTCAGTCCTGTTTTCATTCTGCTTCATTTCAACATCATTGACCCAGTTATCATTGAAATCATTTGCAACCAGTGCGTCAAAGGATGTGCTCCTGATTTGCCACTGATCGAAAAACACAAAATTCTGTCCCCTGTCTATTAGGGGTCCCCCTCCATAAACCAATTGACCAAAGATTTCAGGAAATCTCTTTACTACTCTGATCTCCTCCACATCGAAAGGCCTACCATGAGGATTCCTCATGGGGTCGACAGGCGAAAATAACCTCCTGGCAAACTGAACATTCTCAAGTCTGTTTTGAAAGCGAGGTATGATAATGGGGTTATTGCCGAATTTTTCAACCAGAACAGTTTCAGCAACGCTTTTCAGGTCTGCCCTCCAACTATAATCTGACTCACCCGAATTAGTAAACTTCGCGATGCTGTTGGTATTCACAGTCTGGAGGAAAAGAAAATGGCCATAAATGAAAGGTCGACCAACCTTGTTCTGTATAACCCTGGTGGTTTCGCTGAGGTAGTTTTTCCTTACGAAGGATTTATCGAAACTACCATCGGCCAACAGTCTGCAAATCAGCCCTGTAAAATTTCTATCAATAATGCCTTCTATTATTCCATTTCTGACTGTTCCTATCAAAATATCGTCATCATCCTCTAGCTGGAAATCATCAAAAAAACCGATTATGCCCTCACCTAAATCAAATGTTTCATCGCTGGTACCATCGGCATTTAGTCTGAACAAATCAGCATTCAACTGATCGGCCTCAGGCACATCAGTCAGCACGACTAATTTATCAGTAGACTGCGCCATGATTTTATACACCTTACGTGCACCTGCATCAAAATCAATGAATGCTTCATCTTTAGAACCATCAGCATTTAAGCGAGTAATGTAGTCTGACTGTCCATTGTTCCTACTGAGGGCCACCACCATCTTTTCAGAGCTTTGAAGGGTTACACTCACGACAGAAAGCACATTTTCATTCTGATAATCAAAGCTCTCATCCACGGTACCATCAGGATTCAAAACCACGATAGAATTGGTATCAAAGCCATTGTAGCTCGTAAAACTGCCGTAAATCAGAAGCTTCCCATTGGATAGTTCAATCACATTAGTGATAGAGTTTTGATTGGGAGATAGAATATTTGTAGCCGTGGCAAATGTTTCATCGACAGCACCATCCAGATCAATTTGTACCATGGGTCCGGTGGCCACTCCATTGAACTCAGTGAAATCTCCTATGACCAACAGCTTATCGGTAGAGAGCGAAATAAGTCTCTTAACGGTACCATTGCTACCTGAACCTGTTTCGAAATCCTCGATTATTTGTCCTGTGGTATTGAGCTTAGTGATTCCTGTTCGTGGCTTGCCATTTACCAGTTCATATACCCCGGTAATATAGGTGTTTCCCTGACTGTCAAAAGCAATATGAGCAATGTCTCCAGCTTCATAAACTTGACGATCAAAACCTGGGTCAATAACCTGAGCAACCAACCAAAAGGGACAGCAGAGCGCTGCCACAAGAATAATAAAGGACCTCATATAACGACTGAATTCTTCGTATAAGATACAATAAGTTTTCTAATAGAAGATTAACAACTTTCCAGAAAAAGTTGGCCGTAAACCAGGAAAATCGGAAAGATCCTAACTCAGTCTGTCAATCAGCCGATGCATAAAGGATACACCCTCATCGAGTTGCGCTTTGTGAATGAACTCATCGGCCCTGTGTGCCTGGGCAATGTCTCCGGGGCCACAAATAACCGCTTGAAAGCCTTCATTGGCAAATTGACCTGCTTCAGCAGCATAGGCTACTGTACCCAGGTCATCTCTTTGAGCAAGTTCTTTGATGAGGTCAACCACCTCTAGTTCTTCAGGGGTACTCAGTCCGGGTACTGCCGGATGATCGGTTTCTGTCTCTATCTTAAAGCCGGGAAATACCTTCCTGAGTTCAGTTTCTCGCTCATCGCAATACGCCTTGAATTCTTCAAAAATACCTTCAGGTGTGTCGCTGGGTATGGTGCGTACATCCCAATAAAAAGTACATTCCTGAGCAATGACATTCGGTGCAATGCCGCCATCTACCTTGCCAATGTGAATGGAAGTATGGTTTGGCGTAAAGCGATCGTCAGTCTTCCCTTCGTCAATCAGCGCGTTCATTTTCGCTTCCAACCACATGATCAGGCGCATGGCCTCATGTATGGCGCTCACCTCTTGCTTGATGCGGCTACTATGCCCTTCAGAACCCGAAACTCGGGTCTTGAAAATGCAGATGCCTTTTTGCCCCACAATGGGCTGCATCATGGAAGGTTCGCCTATAATGGCGTATTTAGGTGCTTCGCTATAGTGCGAGTTAATATCTGCAGCCAGTTCAGGAGCCGCCAGACAGCCAATTTCTTCGTCATAGGAGAAGGCAAAGTAGATGGGCTTCTTCAAGTCCGCAGCCACCATTTGAGGCACGGCTGCCAGGCAGCAAGCCACAAAGCCTTTCATGTCGCAGGAGCCACGGGCGTAGAGTTTATCATCACCAATGTCAGTCAATTCAAAGGGCTGGGTGGTCCAGGGCTGCCCTTCAACAGGCACCACATCGGTATGGCCACTCAAGATGACTCCACCGTCTACTGCGGGGCCTATGCGGCAGTGTAGAGAGGTTTTTGTTCCTTCTTCATTGGGTACCAGCTTATAGGTTACGCCATGTTCGTCCAGATAGCTTTTAACAAAGTCTATGATTTCTAGGTTGCTTTCTCCGCCCAGTACCGGGAAGGAGACCAATTTGGAAAGGATTTCGCGTGCAGTCATTCAGTTAATCGCTATTAGGTTTTTAGGCTATTGCCCATTAATGGTTCAATATTCGTTATTCTTCAATCACTAGGCAGGTCCCCAATTGATGAAAACACTGAAAAGCAATGCCAGCCAGGAAACGACCAGGATAGCACCGATTAGTGGCATGATGAACCGTAGCCAACGGTCAAAAGGTATGCGGCACATGGCTAGCATGGCAATGAGGCCTCCCAATGTAGGGTTGAACAGGTTGGTTACCCCATCTCCTATTTGAAAGGCCAAAATGGTGGTTTGCCGGGTAAGGCCCAAGACCTCACCCAGTGGAATCATGATGGGCAATGTAGCCAGGGCTTGCCCACTACCCGAAGGAATCATAAAGTTGATGCCGCACTGTGAGACTGACATGGCCACGGCTGAGCCATAGGTAGGCAGGCCCGATAGGACTTCGGAAAGATTATAGGCGATTGTATCGGAGATATTGCCCATTTCCATGGCTACTTTGATAGAGGTAGCAAAGCCTACCATAAATGCACCAGGAGCCACTACACTCACGGCTTTCAATGCGGTTTCGCTAATGGTTCGGCCTCCCATGCCACTGCACAGGCCCGCAGCAATGGAGATCATAATGAAAATGGCGCTTATTTCATTGATGTACCAATGATAGGTAAATACGCCAAAGAGCATCACTGTCAATCCTGCTAGAAAAATACCCAAAACCAGCCAGTTATTGGCGGTCATTCTGTAGTCTTTCAGGTCTTTGGATAATTTAAAACCGCTGGTATCGATGCCCAATGACAAACTCTTTTCGGGCTTGGCCAGAATGCGTTTGAAGTAGCGGACATTGAAGAAGGCCAGTAAAGACAGCGCAGCCAAACAGAGCACAGAACGTAACTCCCAGCCAGAAAACAAAGGCATTTCAGCAATGGTGTGGCCTGTACCTACGGTATATGGATTGAAGGGTGAGAGCCCAAAACCAACCGTTATACCTCCAACTGCAATACCTGCAGCCAACATAAGGTCTCCGCCCAGGGCCAGGCTGGTAACAGCTGCTATGGGCACCAAAGCAATGTTATTTTCGTAGCCCACAAAAACCCCTAGAAAGCCAAAGGCAAAAGTCATGGCCATCACAATGAAAAAACGCCTTTCCAAACCAAGGCGACTTACGAAAGTGCCTACAACGTTTTCGATCATGCCCGACTTTTCAAGGATACCAAACATGATACCACTAGACAGTACTACAAAAATGATGGAGATGGCCGAGGCAAAACCTCCTGGAATGGCCAAAAAGGTATCGAGAAAGCCTAATGGTGTTGGGGCTATTTCATGATATGAACCAGGGATAACGCGCTGTCTTCCTTCGACTAGTTCTCTATCAAAGACTCCAGCAGGTAGAATATGACTGAGTATGGCAGTAAATACAATGATGCCGAAGAGCATGACCACAGGATGTGGAATGTAGCTGTACCAGCGCTTTTTATGATCTGGGGTGAGAGTTTTGCTCACAAGATTGTAAATGGTAAAAGCCTAAAGTAAGGAAATTTGCCTAATGCACTTAATCCTCCAAGGCCTCAGCTTCTTTTTTGATTGCTTCGAACTGTGTTTTTAATTCTACCAGGCGATCGTAAGCATCCTTTCCTGGGCGCTGATCGGCACGGCCCAGCATTGAGTTAAGGTAACCTGTCTGTGACTGAAGCATGGGCTGCATGTAGGTGCCAGGAGCAGTTACCAGTTGGTAGTATACTTTGTCCAATGCTTCCTGCTTTCTGCGCTGTCTGCGATTCACTTTTTCTGTTTCCAGAGAATTCTCCAGTGCTTTACGTTTTTCTGAGAGCACATTCACCAGCTGATTTACTTCGTCCTGAAAGTCTCTGATCTCCAATGCCAGCTTTTCCTGCGCTTGTACATCTTCATCGCTCACCAGACTATTGCGTGGATCCAGCGCTACCAGAAACTCTTGCGTCAATACCTGTCCATTGGCGGTAAGGCGGGCGGTAAAAGTACCCGTAGCCACCATTGGGCCATTGCCACGGTAAGCACGTTTAGCATTCTTATTCCAACCACTGTGGTGCCTCATGTTCCAATGGAAGCGGTTGAGACCGGCATCTTTGTCCAGCCCACTAGATGGTGGCGGGTTGGTAAAACCTGTAGCCATGTCTCTTTCCAGGCTCTCTACAGCCTCTACTTTACCAGACGTAAAGGACTTCACTACCCTGCCTGCTTCATTGATAATTTCCAGCTTGATGTCTTCTTCCGTTTCTGCCAGATAGTAATCAATGGTTACTCCCGGGTTAGGGTATTGAGGCTGTACCCCGCTTCCTCCTCTGTTGCGGAAACGCATGCGAAGTGCATCTTCAGGCTTGAACAAGAAGGCCTGCGCATTTTGTGCTTCATCCATGCTGTGTAGCCCGTTTACATTGTCGAGTATCCAGAAACCACGGCCCATGGTAGACATCACCAGGTCATTTTGGTGAAGCTTGATGTCTGTGATTGGGGTAATGGGCAGGTTGTTTTGGAAAGGCCTCCAATTGGCACCATCATCGAAAGAGATGAACAAGCCAAACTCTGTACCCGCATAAAGCAAACCAGCTTTGCCAGGGTCTTCGCGCACCACTCGGGTAGGATGATCGGCAGGAATGCCATTCGAACCAGTCGTCAGCAAAGTCCAGCTTTGGCCATAATCTTCAGTCTTATAAATGTAGGGTTTGTCATCGCCCAGCTGATAGCGCAGTATCGAAACATAAGCTTTGGCCGGGTTGTGTGGAGAAGGTTCCACAGCATCTACCCTGCCACCTATGGGCATTTCAGGGGTCACGTTCGACCATGTCTTGCCGTTGTCACGGGTTACATGCACCGGTCCATCATTAGATCCCACCCAAATGAGGCCAGGAGTTAAGGTAGACTCTCTTATGGCGTAAATGGTGCTGTAATACTCTTCTCCCGTTACATCACGCGTAATCGGTGAACCGGGCACTACCTGTTTGTCTGCTTCAAAAGCCGTCAGGTCTGGAGATATGATTTCCCAGGTTTTACCATCATCAGTTGTGCGATGAACATACTGTGAAGTGTGATAGACCACATCAGGGTTGTGTGGTGAAACATGAATAGGTGCAACACGCTGAAAGCGGAATTTCAGGTCTTTCGGGTTGTGACCATAAATATTAGAAGCACCTACATAGTACTGCAATTCCTGCCCGGTGTTTTTGTCAAATACTCCGAATCTACCTTTACAGTTAGAATAAACAATGTCTGAATTGCCCGGCTTAGGCACTGCTGGCCCTGTTTCACAACCTCCTGTATTGATGATCCAAGAATTGGCTCCTGCCTGCACACTAATTGGTGGCTTGCTGGGCACGGCAATGGTGCTGTAATTGTCTTGCTGACCGGCATAGAGCCAGTAAGGCTGCTGGTCGTCTACTTCTACCTGATAAAGCTCTGCTGTGGGCTGGTTGAACTGAGTAGACCATGATTTACCATAATTCAAGGTCACATTGGCCCCACCATCATTGGCTTGTATCCAGATGGAAGTGTCATTGGGGTTGATCCACAAATCATGGTTATCACCATGCGGCACAGACATACCCTTCCATGTTTTGCCACCGTCTTTGGAGTGCTGAAAACGCAGCGCCATGTTGAAAATGCTGTTCTCATTCTGCGGATTCGCATAAATGTTGGTATAGTAGAAAGGTCGATTGGTGAGATTGCGATTGTCACTTACAAACTCCCAGTTTGTACCTCTGTCATCGGAGCGATAAAGTCCACCCTGCTCGTCTGAAGCTTCTATATTGGCATATACCACATCTGGATTAGCGGCTGATACGGCAAAGTCGATTTTACCGATTAGGTTGTTAGGCAAACCATTGGTGAGCTTTACCCAGTTGGTACCTCCATCGGTAGATTTATATACTCCTCCTTCTGTTGAGCCACTGATGATAGTCCAGGGCTTTCGCTCTCCACGCCATATCCCAGCATAAATGGTATTAGGGTCGTCAGGTGCGAATTCTATGTCTACTACGCCAATAGAATCTGAGTGATAAAAGATTTTGGTCCAGTTTTCACCGCCATCAGTTGTTTTAAAAATGCCCCTTTCTTCGTTGGTTCTAAATGGTTGGCCAATGGCCGCCACATATACCACATCAGGGTTGTCAGGATGAATCTCAACTGCGCCTATCTGCCCGGCATCATGCAAGCCGATAAAGTCCCAGCTTTTGCCTTCATTCGTAGACTTATACATTCCCTTGCCCTGAATTACATTCGAGCGTAGGCCATCAGAACCGGTACCTACATAAATGATCTCAGGATTCTTCTGATATACGCTGATGGCCCCGATAGAGGGCGTTGGGAAGTAGCCATCTGAAATATTTTCCCAGTTGATGCCGTAATCATCGGTGCGCCAAACACCACCACCGGTGGCTCCCATGTAAAAAACACTAGGCTTAGAGTCCACTCCTTCAATAGTAGTTACCCTGCCACCACGCAGCGGTCCTACATTTCGAAATTGATAAGCATCCAGGTTGGGCCCCTCTTCTGACTGAGGGAAAAGGTCTATAGCGACAAGGGCTAATAAACTAAGTACGAGGGCTATTCTGATACGGGTCATCTTTTGGCTTTGAGGTCAAGAAATGGAAGATAATGCAAAAGGCCCAAAGAGGGAAAGGAAGGATTATTTAAACGGGTCAATCCTTCTAAAAACATGCACATTTTCAAGACGAGTCTACTCAGAAAATTGTCATTAAGGGCCTTTAAAGATCAATTTTTGCTCATATTTAGAAAAGTTTGTCTGACTATTTCAGTTTCAGTCAAGTGTTTAGTCAGGAGTGTTCTAACATGAATGGTCGTTGGCCGTTGTATTATCAATTGATTTATCCTTAAGTATGGAGATTTTGAACGTGCCTCTTTTCAATGATGAGGTATATATAATGTTGATCCGTTTTTTGATCAACATGGGCTTTATCAGTCTCATCATCAGGCAACTGTATTACCGTTACAGCCAGAGAACCGAGTACGTGTTCACTTACTTCATGGTGAGTTTGATCGTATTCTTCCTTTGCTTCACACTTCAGAAGTTTGCCATAGACCTGGGTATGGCGCTTGGGCTATTTGCCATATTCGGCATCATTCGCTACCGCACGCAGACCATAGAAATCAAAGAAATGACTTACCTCTTTGTAGTCATTGGGGTTTCAGTCATGAATGCCCTGGCCAATGAGAATATGAGTTATGTAGAGGTTTTTGGCGTGAACATCATCATCATTCTGGCCATCTATATCATGGAACGATATATGATTACGCACAATGGCATTAAAGGGCGTAGCGTGATTTATGATGAATTGGACAACATTAAACCCGAAAATCACGACCTGTTGATTAAAGACCTGAGTGAGAAAACCGGGCTGGATGTAAAGAACGTGAAGGTCGATAAGGTGGATTATGCCAACAAGGTAGCTACCCTCACCATTTATTACTCTCCAAAGGCGATATGACCAGAAAACACCTCTTTAGTATACTGCTCTTCATAGGCATGGCTTCTTCCCTTTCTGCGCAGATAGGTACTACAGAAACTGACACCGAATTGTGGCTAAAAGCAGGTGCTGACTTCAAATTGGGGGAGAAATGGTCTTTTGGCATTGAAGAACAACTGCGGTTCGATAATCGAATAGGCGAAGTAAAAAACTACCATACCGAACTGGAAGTGAAGTATGACCTCACTGATCAGCTTGACCTGCGTTTTGCAACGAGATATGTACGTAAAAATGCGGTGCCTGAAGAGGAAGAGTTCTTTCGCTATCAATTTGGTGCTGGTTATAAGCACGAGTGGAACCGACTGGAATTCAAACACAGAGTGCTCTTTCAAAACCGAAATGAAATTGGTGTGAGTGAAAACCAAGGCGACATTCCAAGGCATTACCTGCGGCTGAGAAGTGGCATTGAGTACAAAATCCGGGATTGGAAATACGACCCTATTTTCAGGGCAGAATACTTTGAGGCCTTAAATGGCGCTAAAGCCGGTACAGATGATGGTGTCCGTTTTTCTGTGGGTACAGAGCGAAAATACGATGGCATTGGCGAGTTTGGCATCTTTTACCTGTACGAGCATACCATCAATGCGATTGATACGGAGATTAACCACATCATCAGTTTGAGGTATAGTTATAGTTTTTGAGCTATTGTCGGTCTGACTTCCGGTGCTGACTTTTGAAGTTATCTCGACACACTTTATTAGCCTGTCGCAGGTTCTCAGAACCTGTGACTCTTATGAGCATTATGACTCTGTCCGTTTTAACACCTAGGAATAGTTTTGAATTGACAACCAAGAGATTCATTCCCTTAGGTATAGACCGGTAAAGCCCTGTGAAACAGCCTACCAGAACTGAATTTCGCTGTCCATCCAGTCTCTGCGGGCATCTATCCAGTTTTTCAGGTAGAGAATTTCCTCTTCATAACTCTGCCCAATTACACTGTTAAAGGGCAGTGGTAAGCCAATTACCGGCCATTTGGTGTAGTTTCTATCCAGCGCACCATTGCTCTGTAGCTCAGCTACCCAGCCATCGATACTTGCATTGATTGAGGCGGTGGAAAGTACCCCACTCTTCAATTCATTCCACCTTTGTCTTACTGCAGACCTGAACTGAGGGTCTCTTAATAGCACATCCCACCAAAAATGGACGAGCCATAAGTCGGAAGGGTTATTTTCATTGTACCGGTAAATCCAACCCTGAACAGCACTACGGCCATCATTGCCAAGGGCTAGGTTAAAGTCCCAAACAGGACCCATTTTGAGTTTACCATTACGGTCCTTATGCATATATGTACTTAGCCTATAAGCATCCGGATTGGCACTGATCTCATTGAGAATGAAGAAGTCTACAAAACTCCCAACATCGATATAATCTTCATAAGCACGAGGTCCGTTAAAGTCTTCATTGACCAGGGCATCTTCAAAGTCAGCCATATACTGCTGAATGTAGTTTTTCTGCTCAGCGTTGATGCGGTCCGGGTCGGGGTACTCGTACAGAAAATAGGTCTCTTCTCCCCTTTTACCCTGGTAGGGTTCGTAATCGAGTTGATCGCCATTGGGGTCATAATCTGAACGGAAGCCCAGGTTTTCGGTATACAAAGCATCACCAGGCCAATCAGAATTATCAGTATCACCAGAGGTTTTATCAATTTTAAGAATATAGCCACCTGAGATCACTGAATTGTCTGTCTGGTTAGGCTCCAGTTGCAAAATATCTACCCGGGCCTGGTCTCGCTTTATCTTTTCAGAAAACACATAAATACCCTGATACTCACCATTAAGTGACAATTCAGCAAAATCTGTTTTCACCGCATAGCGTCCAATCTTGTTAGACAAGTCATAGACAATCACGTTGCGCAACAAGGTTTTATCGCTGTAGGGCCCCTGCAATATCCAGTCTTCTTCTATAGGAAAATCAAGGATTGTTGTCTGAAAATCTGCACCACTCTCATCCCAGGTTTCAATACCGTAAGACTTCTTGGGAAATAAACGTCTAGAAGTCGCACCCCTCAATTCAATTCCGATTGGGTTTGAGAATATCTCCTGTTGCTCCAGGAAAATCTTCATAGAGCCTGGTATTTTGGGCTCATCTGGAATGTTGGCGCCACCGCTTGAGATCACGAAATAAGGGATGGTGCTGCCTTCAGGGCCCATATCATCCTCATCTTCTATGGGTGGAATCACCGGTCCACCACCTTCATCTCCACCACAGGAAAATGAAAGTATTGCAAGCAATAACAAAATCAAAGGAAGGCCATTTTTCATAGCCATTTTAGGAGCAAAATTCATACCTGTGCGCGTCAATTAAGGAATGATTTGTAAGAAAATAAGACTTGTTGAAGAATAACGCTTCCGCCTTCGAATAGTTTATTGACATCAGGACAATTTGCCTGCCACGAAACCAGTGCTCCAGGCAGCCTGGAAGTTAAAACCACCCGTGACGCCATCCACGTCCAAAACCTCTCCTGCAAAGAACAGTCCTGCACATTTTCGACTCTGCATGGTATTGAAATCCACATTGGACAAAGCAATGCCGCCAGCAGTCACAAACTCTTCTTTGAAGGTGGTTTTTCCTTTCACCGGGTAGGTATCGTTAAGCAAAACGTTGATCAGTCGATTGAGTGCTTTTTTTGGTAAGTCTTGCCAGGCAAGCTCACCATCTATCTCGATTTTATCAAGCAAGTACTCCCAAAGTCGGCTTGGTAATTGGAAAGGGTTTTTGTTCTTAATTTTTCGTTTAGACAGGTCATTCTTATTGCCTGTAAACCAGTCTCTTAGCTCATTCTCTTTGTATTGAGGCAGCCAACTGATTTGCGCAGTGAAATCGTAATTGAGATCTTGAAGTGACCTTGCTCCCCAGGCTGAGGTTTTGAGAATGGCCGGTCCGCTCATGCCCCAGTGCGTAATGAGTAAAGGGCCTAATTGAACCAGCTTGGTACCCTGCACTTTTACCTGTGCATTTTGCACAGCCAGCCCCATCAATTTCTTGATTGAGTTACCCGGCATATTGAAAGTAAAGAGCGAAGGTACGGGCGAAACGATGTCGTGACCTAAGGCTTCCAACCAATCGAAACCAGTGCGTTTTGGACTACCACCAGAGGCAATGATTACCCTGTCAAAATCCTGTTCAGAAGTTTTGAAGCTTAATCTGAAACCAGGCTCAAGCGGTTTCAGGCCAATAACCGGACTTTTAGTTTTCACCTGCACCCCAAGCTGGCTTACTTCGTCCATCAGACAGTCGATGATAGTTTGAGAGTTATTGGTGATAGGGAACATGCGGTTGTCATCCTCTGTCTTGAGTTTGACACCACGTTCTTCATACCAGGTTACGGTATCAGTTGTAGTGAAGTGATTAAAGAGTTTCTTGAGTTGCTTTTCGCCTCTGGGGTAGAATTTAACCAGTTGACTGTTGTTGAAGCAGGCATGGGTCACATTGCAACGGCCACCGCCCGAAATTTTCACTTTGGCCAAAAGCTTATCAGACTTCTCAAAAATAGTAACGGATGCATTGGGGTGGTGCGTTTTGCAAGATATGGCCGCAAAGAAACCAGCTGCTCCACCGCCAATCACGGCAACTTTAAGGCCCATAGACTCAATTTAGTTTAAAGGCCCTAAGTAGCACAAATATGCCCATTACTGCAAAAAACTGATGATTTCTGAATGAAGCTTTGGGCCATTTATTTATGGAAATTTGGCCCTTTAATTCCCTAAAGGGTAGCTTAATCAATTAGTATTTCCCTTTAGGGTCAGGGCCATAGGCAGGTAATAAAACCTGAGTCCCAAAATAAATGGTAAAGACAAAATTAGTAAGAAAGTGACAAGGGAATTTAGCCTGCCTCGCTCGCTTCTATTTCCTGGATAAACTCGTCTACTGTAAGGCCGCCAGAGTAATCTACTTCAGCCCTCAATGCATGTAGGCCGTGTACACCTTGCAGGTCTTCCAATGGCACGTCTTCATAGTCAGGTTTGAGGTATCCTTTGGCTGCCAGAAAGTCCAGATAAGTGCGGTATTCCTGCGCATCCTGCTCTTGTGAATAGACGATCACCAGACTGCCAGGACGCGTAATGCGCTCTGTTGTGCCTTTGATGTGGGCTTTGTCAACGCGCTTTTTAATGATCTCATAGCGAGCATTATAGGCGCCTTCCACATCAAACTGCTTCTCATCCATGCGGAAGTGTACCGAAAGTGGAGTATTGTATACCAGCACCAGGGAAGCCATTTCAATGTCGGTGTGGAGTTCTTTTTGAATCACTTTGAATTCGTTCTCCATTTCGCACATCACCAACAGTTGCCAAAGGCGCATGTTTTTCAGGTGAATGCTGTCGAATTTGGCCTCGTGGGCTATGGACTGGCCAATGTAGATGTTGTATTCTACCCCGTCTGTTTTGTATCGCTCAAAATAGTGTGGGAACATGGCCTGCGCCTCTTCCTGCTTACCATCCAGATAGTTGGCCAGGCGCTGATTGATGTAATTAACGCTGGTATCGTATTTCTTACGCTCTTCATACACTGTTTGCATTTCAGCATTCAGCATGGCATCATAATCGGCAATCTTTTTTGCCAAATTAGTGTCCTGCCCTTTCAGGTAATCGAAAACAGGATATACCTCACTTTTCAGAAATGAGAGGATTTTGTGTTCGCTACCAGCCGACAGTTCTTCACTCAAATCGGCCATAAACTGTTTGGTGATAAACATCAATTGCTCATAAGCCGGCAAAGCGTTGCCTTTAAATGCGGCCTTCAGAATCTTGTTGACACCTTTTAATTGCTTAATCAGATCGGCACTCACCGCGCGATTTCTTCTTTCTGAAGAGCCTTTGATATCCATTTGGCCATAAAGCGGATACAGATTATCGAAGATAATGTCTTTAAAAACAGGCTGTTCGTCTGCTTCCTGGGCCATCATAAATTTATGAGCCTCCTCTTCGAAGCGCCATTTCACTGAAGGGTGAATGGTGGTACATTCTTGTTGAATAATGGCCTCTATCCTATTCTGCGCTTCCGTTATAAAGCGTTTCTGTGCCATGGCCAGAATAGGTAATACCTCATTCAAAATCTTGAGAGTGCCTTTATGCAGGTCGTATGCTTTAGGTGCTCCAATTTCCATAAAACCCAAAAACTCGCCTTCATGAACGATGGGCGCTATGATATAACTCTTAAAGCCAGACTGTTTCAGCTTATGAGAAAAGCCGTTTTGACTGCGCTCATGAAACACATCTACATCAGTAATGATCATGGGCTCTCTTGCCTCCATTAAGACATGATAAGTATGGTCGCAGAGGTCTGCAGAGCAGCTCAGCGACTCATCTTCTTTGAGTATGATGCTATGAATGTCTTCTTTGCCCATGGGCACCAGACTGTCTTGTTCATGGTGGATGACTCCGATAGCAGCTTCCGCATTGTTCAAGAGTTTACGGATGCCCCATTGAATTTTATCGAATGTGTCGCTCGATTTTACCAACAGGTTGCTGGTGATATTGCTCACTGACTGATCGAAGGTTACGTCTACAAAACTCACTACATTGAGGCCGCTCATGATCCAGCTATTGGGAGGGAATTTCTCTTTCCAAAGCTCTATATTCCCAACATCATTCATCAGTTCTTCAAAGTCTTCCCGTGTAATGTCTTTGGCCTTGTCTGTGGGTATAAACTCACACATATCGGCATTAATGAGCATTTTATAGGTACGCCTCAGCTGCTGATCCTTGTTGAGAATCTCTAAGAACTGAGGAGTGTTTCCTTTCAGGGGGAAGCGGTAATATTGCGCCAGAATGAAATAACAGCCGTACATGTAGAAGGTGTCTACATCTACATCCTTCATGATAAAGTTGAAGGGTTCGCCAGAAGCTTCTACAATGCTATCGAACCGTGCAGAGGTGTATAATGGCTCGAAATAAAACGGTGGTGCCAGCAGCTTGATCTCATTGGAGGTGAGTGCATCCGGAAACAGGGCTTTGCTCAGTTTGCGAAAAGAAGAGTCATAGTCTTTTAACTTGTTCACATCACTAATGCCATCGCGTAGCTCAGGGTACTTTACAACCTCATCGAGCAGGGCACGCGCATAACTGGCTGCCGCTTCATCATCACCTTCTAACTGTGCTTCCAGGGTTTCAATAAGCTTAAAAAAACTTACCTGCATGATGGCTGGAAACTCAACTTCTTTGCCGTTATATATCATAATTGGTCTGACCTCTTCATCTAAAAATACGCAATTCTACTGCGATTAGCGATACCATTGCCATGTAAGAACGAATGCAAAGAAATTTTGATTCCAAAATATTTCGAATTTCGAATCTTTTTTTATCAGTGACTATTCTGCCCTCAACGCTTCTACGGGGTTAGAACGAGCGGCTTTTACTGAATGATAGCCAACGGCCAAGGCAGTGAGCAATAGACAAAGCGGAAGTGCCAGCAAATGTGTCCAATAGGAAAAGTCAATGCGTTCGGCAAAATTATTGAGCCACTGCTCTGACAGCCAATAACTTACTGGAACACCAATGAGAGCCGCCAGGATCATCAGGTTGATGAATTGCCTGGAAAGAAGGCCTAAAATGGCTTTGACACTGGCTCCACTCACCTTTCTAAGGGCTATTTCTTTCCTTCTCAGCTCGGTTGTAAAAGAGATCATACCCACAATACCAATGACCGTAACGAAGAGGATAATTACCCCTAAAAGTAGAATCAGATCCAAAAAGAGTTCATCACTTGCATACAGGGCTTTCAATTGATCTTCTACAAACTTATAATCGAATGGGTGGCCAGGGAATTTATCATCCCAAACTACCTGAATGTCGGCTAGGGTACCGGTCAGGTCTTTGTTGGCAATGCCGATGTAGATCTTCGCATCTATGTTGGGGTAGTTACTGTGAATCAGTATCATAGGTTCCCGTTCGTTATAAGACTCACCCAGGTTAAAGTCGCTCACTACACCCACGCATTTCCAGTTTTCATCCCCATTCCAGCCAGGCCATTTCAATTGTTGAAATTGATCCCAACCATATTTCTCCACAGCTTTTTCATTGATCAGAAAAGTGTATTCATTGTTAAATTTTGGGTCAAAGTCGCGGCCTTCTACAATTTCAGCACCTATGGTTTTGATATACTCTTGCCCAACATAAACATAGCTAAGGGCCGCTTTTACAGCACCAGATTGCTCATATACCAGATTTAAGGCCCCGGCACTGCGATACTCATGCAAGGTTTGGTTGCCTAAAGCAGCACTTCTGATGCCAGGCATGAGCCTTACCTGGTCCATGAACGGTAAAGCGTTGTGGTTGAGGCTAATGTCGTCAGGAATTGGTACTTCAATCAGTCCTTCTTTGGCAAAGCCTACTTCCTTAGTCTTGATGTAGTGCGTTTGTGATGCCACCACCAAAATACCTGAAATGAATATGCAGGAGATCGCGTATTGTGTCAAAATAAGGCCTTTACGCAACAGGAAACCCTTTCTGCTTGTAGCAAACTTGCCTTTTAAAACCACACCAGGTTTGAAAGCACTGAGATAAATGGCCGGATATAGCCCTGAGACCAAACCGACTCCCAATGTCAAGAATCCATAAACCAGTAGGTTATTGGCTTTAAAGAATTCAGCAAAACTCAGGTTCAATCCGGTAATGGCTCCGTATGGCTTTAAAATCACCACTGACAATAGAATGGCCAAAATTCCTGCAAATAGCGCCATTAAAACAGACTCAGTAATAAATTGTACCATCAGTGTGGAACGTGTAGAACCCATGGTCTTCTTGATGCCTACTTCCAGTGCCCGGTCAACCGAGCGGGCTGTAGCCATGTTGATATAGTTGATGCAAGACATGGCCAACAAAAATGCCATGATGGCGGTGAGTATTTTCAAGTCTGTCTGACTCCCGTGGGGATAAGGCTCACCATGGTAGGGCTTATCAAGGTAGATATCTGTTAAAGGCTGAAAAATCAGGTTGGCTTCTCCACCTCTTGGTTCAAATACCGGATTGAGGTACTTTACTTTGAAGCCTGGTATTTTGGCCCTCACAGATCCAATGTTGTTGTTTTCGTCAAGCTTGATGTAAGTATAAGATTTGCGCATCCAATTGGCCAGGTCGCTGGGTTCAAAATAAGTACTGTAAGACACCAGGGCTTTAAAACCCAAATGTGTATGCAGATCGAGGTCTGGGAATACACCCGTGATCTTCATATTCATAGGTGGCTTTACACCAGAGTAGCGAATGGTGCGCCCTACCACTTCTGTTTCACCAAAGAGCATCAAGGCCAAAGATTCTGACAAAACGATAGTATTGGGCTCATCCAGTGCAGTTTCACGGTCTCCATCAGAAAAAAGAACACTGAAAACGTTGAGAAATGTGGTATCGGCTACAAAAATGTCTGTCGACTCTAGTTTAAACAATTCCGTTTCCAGTGTATTACTCGCCCCTATCCTTCTGATACGCCCATAATCCGCCACTTCAGGAAAATTGGCCTTAAGCGCGGGACCTACAGGTTGGCCGGTATCGGCTTGCGGCACCCGTTCGTCCGCCAATGTCACATCATAGATGACACGATAGATGCGATCGGCATCTTCATAATGCTGGTCATAACTGGACTGGTCTTGCACATAAATCCATATGAGCACCGAAACGCAGAGGCTGATGGCCAGGCCCCCAATGTTGAGCAGAGCATAGCCTTTCCGTTTGTTCAGGTTTCTCATGGCCACTTTGAGGTGAAGTGGCATACGGTTCCATATATATCGGTTGCGCTGCCAGGGAGGTTTCCCATTTCCCTGCCCTTGTACCTTGTGAAATTCATTGGCTACTTCACGTGAGTTAACAGGCATGCTTTTCTCCATTGCCTGCTCAAAGGCAGCTTTTGGTTCAAGGCCATCCTCCAGGTATTCATCGACTCTGTCAAGCAAGTTGGCTTCCAGCTCTTCTATCAAGCCTGGTTCCAAACCTTGTTCCGCCCAAAGTGATTTCTTCCAGCTGGCTATGGCTTTCTTTAAATCAAAATTGCTCATGCTTAGCCCAGTTCAAGTTGTGGAGAACCATTCCAAAGTAATTCCAGGGCATGGTTGACATTGAGCCAGGCCGAACGGGTTTCCGCCTGAGCCTCACGCCCCAGCTGAGTAATGGTATAATACTTACGCTTTCTGCCACTTTCCAACACTACCCATTCACTCTGGATAAGTCCATCCTTTTCCATCCTGTGCAATACCGGGTAAAGCATGGCATCGGTCCAGGAAAGCTCGCCTTTTGAGAGTACTTCTACATTTTTGATGATCTGGTAACCATAGCTCTTGCTATGAGATAGCAAGGAAAGTATCAAGGGCTTACTGGATGCCGCTACTAGTGTTTTATAAGCCATGTTGAATGAATATTTACCTAATGTTATTATGTATAATCATGCATAACGATATTAGGTAAAGAAAGGTTGCTGTCAAGCAATAGGACGCATCCTTTGTATGGACTGTCCTTATTAACCAAATAGATATAACGCTGACTTAATGTGATAATTAAAATGACATTCTAACTTCGTAGCAAAGCCTTAGTCATGAATAAACTGATTCCCATCTTATTGTTGCTAGTAGTTTTTGCTTGTCAAAAGCCTGTAGAATATGCCAAGCTGGTTGACCCACTGTCTGAATTGCATGATGCATCGCTCAAACCCTTTTATTATGGGGTGGCCTCTGGTGACCCACTTCAGAATGCTGTGATACTCTGGACCAAAGTAAGTCCGGAAGACAGCCTGCCGTCAATCGATGTCAGGTGGGAAATAGCCTATGATGAAGGGTTCGCTGCTAAGGCAATGAGCGGAACCGTACAAACCGGACCGGAAGATGGCTACACTGTAAAAGTGGATGCAAAAGGCCTGAAACCTGGCATTCGTTATTTCTACCGCTTTGTCTACGATCTCACCTATTCTCCTGTAGGCCGAACCATGACTGCCACTGAAGGAGATACTGAAAGCCTGAAGTTTGGTGTGGTTAGCTGCAGCAATTATGAGTTTGGGCCTTTTAACCCTTATGGTGCCATGGCGGAAAGAGCAGACCTGAATGCCGTGATCCACCTGGGCGATTACATTTATGAGTATGGCACAGGTAGATATGGTGACAGGACCACCGGTCGTAAACATGAGCCTCCACATGAAATATTGAGTCTGAGCGATTATCGTACCCGCTATGCGCAATATCGCCTTGACAAAGACCTGAGAGATGTACATCAGGCCCATCCCTTTATCACCATTTGGGATGATCATGAGATTGCCAATGATGCCTATAAAGATGGTGCACAAAACCACCAGGAAGACAAGGAAGGTTCGTATATGACCAGGCGTGAAATTGCCGAAAAGGTGTATTACGAATGGCTGCCTGTACGTGAAGGAGAACACCTTTATCGCAGCTTCGATTTTGGTGATATGGCTGAACTGATTGTACTTGACGAACGTCTGGCGGGCCGAACTGCCCCGGTTGATAGTGTGACAGACCCGAGTATCAATGATGACAGCCGTGCCATGTTGGGACAGATGCAGCAAAATTGGTTCAATGCAAAACTCAAGGATTCTGAGGCAAAATGGAAGATAATCGGCAATCAGGTGATCTTCAGCTATCTGAATTGGGGCCTTCCTGGCTTTAGTATCAACCTGGATTCTTGGGATGGTTACCCCAGAGAGCGTACAGAAATCATAGAGAATATTCGTACCAACAAAATTGAGAATATTGTTTTTGTAACTGGTGACACCCACACCTCCTGGGCCCTGGAAGTAACCGAAGATCCTTTTGTGGATTACAAGAAAAATGGCGCCATTGCAGTAGAATTTGGCGCTACCAGCATCAATTCAGGGAATTCAAACGAACGAGCTGGTGCCAATGACCAGAGCGTGCTTGCTCATGAAAGAACATTGGTCAATGGACCTAAAAACCCGCATTTGAAATACACCAATATGCGCGACCATGGTTATATGGAATTGGCGCTTTATCAAGACAGAGTTCTGGCTCGTTGGTTTTATACCCCTGACCGTACAATTGCTTCACGAGAGATGATTTTGGGTAAGGAGTTGATGTCGCCTTCGGGTAGTAATAAGATTGTAGACCCCAAGTAAACAAAGACACCTCCCTTTAGAAAGAAGGTGCCCTTGGTCTCTTGCGGTCTGACATGGCAGATATCTAGTCTATCCTTAAAGTCTTAACCGGGTTGCTGCGGGCCACCCCGAGCGACTGTGCACTTACCGTCACCAGGGCTATGAGCCAAGAAGTCACGCCCACCAGCAAGAAGATGCCTATACCAATACCTACCTGATACTCATAACCGGCCATCCAGCTATTCATGAGCCAGTAGGTAACCGGAGCAGCTACTAAAAAGGCTATGAACACCAAAATGGTAAATTTCTTAGACAGAATCATCACAATCTGGGGTACGGTAGCTCCCAGTACTTTTCTGATGCCCATCTCTTTTAGGCGCTGACGAACGGTGAAAGAAGCCAGGCCAAAGAGGCCCAAAGAAGCAATGATAATGGCCAGGCCTGACAGGATGCTGATCACTTTTGTAAGCTGCTGCTCAGACTTATACATCTGCCCAATGTGTTCGTCCAGGAACTTATATTCAAATGGTCTCTGAGGAAAAAGCTCAGTCCAGACGGCTTCAATTTCTGCAATTGACTGCTGCAGGTTTCCAGGTTTTAGTTTTACATCTAATTCGCTCCATCCCCAAGGTGGGAAGGTCATAAACAAAGGCTCCACCCTCAGACTAAGTTTATTGTAGTTGAAATTCCGAACCACTCCTACAATTGTGCCAAGGGTATCGGCTCCACCAAAATGAAATGCAGTGCCTACCACTTCACCACCATCAGGGGCTATCTCTTTGGCAAGGGTTTCATTGATCACAAAACTGCGTCCCCTGCGATCATCCTCATATTCTTCACTAAGTCCGCGTCCTTCCAGAATATCCATTTCAAAGAAGTCAGTATAGTTCGTTTCAATGCCCACAAATGAGCTGGAACCACTCACAAGTGCAGTATCCGTCCTGTACTGCATACTGGTTTGGTGCAGGTTATTACCCAAGCGCTGCGTGGTGGCGGTTACTCCCTGAATGTTGGGTTGATTGAGTAATTCTGACCTGAGCAAATCATATTTTTCATTGGTGTCGCCATACATATCCAGGGTTACTACAAGGTCTTTTTCAAAGCCCAGATCGAGGTTTTGCATGTATTTGAGCTGCTGTGTAGCCAGCACAGTACCAATGATAATGGCAATGGCTACGGCATATTGAAAAACTACCAGCATATTTCTGAAAACAGATTTCCCACCTGAGCTACCTGTTCCTTTAAGCGCGAGAACGGGATTGAAGCCAGACATGAATAAAGCAGGGTAAACCCCGGACAGTAGACCGATTGACACGGCTACTCCTACTATGAGCAGGGCATTCAGAGGCTCCATTAAAAGCGACATGCTCAATTCACGATCGATGATATTGTTTAGCGGAGAGATGGACATGCGGCAAAGCACAAGTCCTAAAATCAGCGCAATGAGTGTTAGTAAAACAGATTCTGTAAGGAATTGCCCAGTGATCTGGTTTCTAAAAGCACCGATAGATTTCCTAACGCCCACTTCCTTACCTCGGGTGGCGGCCCGGGCGGTACTTAGGTTCATAAAGTTGATGCTGGCAATCAGCAGTACAAATAAGGCCAGAATCATAAAGATATTGACTGAACCCCGGCTGAACTTCTTGTGGTTGTTATAATCGTGGGTGATGTCCATAGAACCCAGATGCACATCGTTAAGGGGCTGCAAGAAGAGCTCATAATAATCGAGTGTCTCTTCGCCCATAAACTTCACCAGAAAGTCGTCAAATGTTGCTTCCAGTGCCGGTATATCCACATTATCGGCTAACTGTAAATAGGTATTGAGATAGTTGCTGCCCCAGCCATTTTGCCTTCTTTCTTCGTCCCAGGCGCCAATGCTCAGCAATGCTTCAAACTGTAAATGTGACTCATCGGGCACATCGGCAAATACTCCGGTTATGGTAAACTGCATGGCTTCGTCAGAGGTGCGCAACACCTTCCCCATAGGGTTTTCTGCACCAAAAATGCGCTTTGACACCGACTGGCTTATCATCATGTTGTTGTTGCCTTTGAGGGCCGTTTCCTTATCACCCATGATTATCTCAAAGTCAAACATTTGTAGAAATGAGGTATCTACCCGGGTAACCGAATTGACATAGTGTTGCTCATTCTCAAACTCCAACAGGGTTTTGGAACCATAGCCCCAAAAACGTGTGAAGTTGATGATTTGAGGATAATCGGCTAGCAAGTTGGGCCCCATGGGGTACATAGAAAGTGCCACTTTTTGTGCTGATACAGCTCCGAAAGTTTGCACTTCATCCAGCCGGTAGATGTTGGCTTTCTTTTCATGAAAACCGTCAAAGTTGAGTTCGTTGTTGACGAATAGCAGGATGAGCAAACAAGCCGCCATACCCAAAGCCAAACCGAAAAGGTTGATGAATGAGTAGCCTTTGTATTTCAAAAGGTTCCTCATCGCGATTTTTAAATAGTTTTTGTACATGACCAATGGATTATAAAAATTGAGTTTTCTCCTTAAAGTTGAGTTGCGTACCGACATCAGCACGTCTTTATAGTAGTGCACCCTGGCACGAAAAGCTCCCACTTCTTCTACCCTGTCCTGATAGAGTTCCTGCAGGTCGCCTTCCAGGTCGTCATAGATGGCATCGGCAATGAGCCATTTGAGCAACCTTTTAGCAAAAACCGGGGGTGCCTTTAATTTCATTCTTGGTGGTGAGTTGTGGAATAGATTGCCAGAAAGACTGTTTCACTTCCTGAGATTCTTTTAAAGTTTTGTAACCGTAAGCCGTCACCTTAAAGAGCCTTTTGCTTTTACCTCCCCTTTTCTGGGTGGCTCCTCCATAGTATGATTCTAAAAAGCCCTTGTCTTCGAGCCGATAAAGGCAGGAATGAATGGCCGAAATATTGAGCGTACGATTGGCTTTCTCTTCAATTTCAGTCCTGACCAATACAGCATAGGCCTCTTCTGTAAGTGAGGCGACTGATAACAAAACCAGCTCTTCCAATTCTCCCAGGTAAGTTCCTCTCATTTTATTTTCTTCACTTTTGTAAACATATACTGCGTAGGTACGAAATCATTACATAGAAAATGAACTTTCTCTACTCAGATGAATGGATAGACCCGAAAGTTTTACAAACGTTACATGTGTTTTACATTTATTTTTGGTCAAGCCTGTATATTGGTTTCATGATCTACGAAAGGCGCCCACCTTCCCCTGGCCTTGAAAAGCTGATTAACTGCTACTGGTTGATCGATAGTGAAGGTGATTCCTCTATAGAACAGCAGAAAATTGTGCCTGATGGCTATCCTGAAATCATACTGCACTACCGGGATGTATATCGCATTAAACTTGGCGAAAGCTGGGAAACGCAGGGGCGACATTTGCTTGCAGGGCAGATAAAAAAACACTTTTACCTGGAAAACACTGGGCATTCCGGTATGCTCGGTATCAAGTTGCAGCCCACTGCCCTGGCCCACCTCTTTGGCTTGTCTATGGACGAGTTAACTGATTCGGTAATCAAGCTGCCAAATCAGATCGATGCGCTTTTTACCGACTTCGCCCTAAGGGGCAATCAGGTACCAGAATCATTATTTTCTGAACTCGATCAACTGTTTGGTACGCTTGGTAGCTATGACGACAAGCCGGTAGACCTGGCTGTGCGTGCAATCATTGAAGAAAAAGGGAACATTACTATTCAGTCGCTTTGTGAGTTGGCCAATTGCAGCGAAAGACAATTGGAGCGGCAATTCAAAACCTATGTTGGTCTGAGCCCTAAGTTCTACACACGAATTATTAGACTAGGGCATATTTTTGAACTAATGCAGCAAGACGACCAAAGCTGGAGCGATCTGGTTTACTCATCTGGTTTCTACGATCAATCACACTTCATCAAAAACTTCAAAGAGTTCACGGGCGAAGACCCTTCTGCCTATGGTTTTGAGGTGGAAAACATGGCGAATTTCCATTTGAGGAAGTAGGAAGTAGCTATCGATTTGCGAGGACGCAGGACGAAGCAATCTCCTTGAGGTAAAGTGAGTTTGAAGTAGCGTCACCATTCCTCGCCTTGCGTTTCCTGATTCCCTGATCTACTGATTCACTGATCTACTATCCTCCTGTCGGTTTTTTACAATACCTGAAAATCTACGCAACTTATCTTGCCAAAAATTAAAGCCATGATTCAGCGAAAGCACCTCCTTCCTACTCTGTTGATGCTCACTTTCATTGTCCTCGCCTCTTTTCAATTTCCTGATCAGAGCACTGAGAAAGACCTAAAATCGCTGGACTGGATGTTGGGTACCTGGGAAAGGACTAATGTGCGCCCTGGTACAACCGCTTTTGAAAAATGGGAGAAAAAGGATGATCGCACATTCACCGGCATGGGCTGGAGCATGAAAGGTAAAGACACCACCTTCATAGAAAAGTTAAGACTTGAGGTGAAAGAAGATGCGCTGTACTATGTGGCCGATGTAAGGGAGAATGCTACGCCTACCTATTTCAAAATCACAGAACAAAGTAAGTCGGGCTTTAAAAGCGAAAACCCTGATCATGACTTTCCAAAAGTGATCAGCTATCAGTTGGAAGACAAGATATTGACAGCCATCATTTCAGATGGAGGAGATAAGAAGATGGGTTTTGTGTTTAAGCGAATGGATTAGTCAGAAAAACCTGTCCAATTTCGCATATGACAAAAGACTAATCCCATTCAACCATTAACCAATCATCGATAACCAATTACACTAATTCCCCATTCTCCCAATCAACTATACCTACCAGCCCCAGGTACCGGGTGCTCCTTTGAAGGGCCCAACAATGCCTGCGGTGATCCAACCACCATAAAAATCACCTTCCTGTGCCTGTACAAGCTCATCATTTACATAACAGGCGTCCACCATATGTGCATACACGGCTACATGATGCTTGAGCATTTCATAGCCTTTGGCCGGACTCGGATAAGCCCAGGCACCCTGTGTGGCTTTCTTTACACCAAATCTCACATCATAATAACGCGCCAGGCCCTTGAATTCGCAGAATGAAGTTTTTGCAGTTGCCAACAGGCAGCCAGATTCAAAATCTGCTATGGGTAGATAGTAGGTAGGTGGATGACTGGTTTCCAGTAGTCTCAGTGCTCTATTGGTTGAAACAATGGTTTTCCCTCCCAATTCGATGCTTATATGACCTTTGAAAGACTCAACAAGCGGAGGTCTGGGGTAATCCCACACCGATTCCTGCCCTGCTACAGGCTTGGTTTTTTTCAAATTCATAGTCCTCCTTTTCTATAGAATACGTACTCAAACAGTTGTTCAATCAAATTGTTATGTGCTCATCGTCATTTATTATATTGAGCAATTAGCCTTTTACTATGCAAAGAGTCTGTGTTATCGGAGCCGGTCCGTCCGGCATTACTGCTATTAAAAACTTATTGGACGAAGGGCTGCAAGTTGTCGCTTACGACTACAATCAGGATGTTGGCGGCAACTGGATCTATAGCGAAGAAGAATCGCATTCCTCCGTTTTCGAGACCACGCACATCATCAGCTCCAAAACGCTTTCACAATATCAGGACTTTACTTTCGATGACTTCGAGATGGGAATACCCGACTATCCCTCTCACGATCAATTGAGGAGGTATTTTCAGGCATACGCGAAGCATTTCGGCCTTTACTCAGTGATTCAATTTGACACGATGGTGAAGCATTGCCAACGGCTTGATGACCAGACCTGGGAAGTGACAACGGTACATAAGGGACAGGAAAATACCGAAACATTCAGTCACCTGGTGGTTTGTAACGGGCACCATTGGTTGCCTCGCTATCCAAATTATCCAGGTGAATTTACCGGAGAACTGCTCCACTCTCATCAGTTTAAGAAAGCCGAGCCTTTTAAAGACAAGCGGGTGCTCGTGATTGGTGGCGGCAACTCTGCCTGTGATGTGGCAGTAGAAACCAGCCGGGTGAGCAAGAAGACATCCATCAGTTGGAGGCGCGGCTACCGCATTGTACCCAAGTTCCTTTTTGGCCAACCTACCGATGTAGTGGCCAACCGCATGAAGTGGCTACCAGCCAAACTGAAGTACATGATGTCGGGCATTACAGTTAAGCTGGTTACGGGTTCTAATGACCTATATGGCTTACAGAAACCGAGTCATTCAGTAGGTGCCACTCATCCAGTGGTGAACGATGAACTACTGTACAAGCTCCGACATGGCAAGGTATTTCCAAAAGTAGACATAGAGCGATTTGAAGGCAAAACGGTGCACTTCAAAGATGGTAGCTCAGACGAATTCGATGCAGTGATTGCCTGTACGGGCTTCATTCTGGCACATCCCTTCTTTGACAAAGACTTTATCAACTACACTGAAGGTGATGTACCGCTTTACATGAAGATGCTGCATGCTGAATATGAAAACCTCTATTTCATAGGCATGTTTCAGCCACTGGGCTGCATATGGCCAGGCAGCGAACTTCAAAGCAAAATCATGGCTCGTGAGCTTGCCGGTAAGTGGAAACGGCCTTCCAACATCAGAGCGCTTTGTGACAAAGAAGTGACCAACCCGCACATAAAACAGATCAACACACCCAGACACACCATCACAGTTGATTATGGCCTCTTTGTGAAGCAAATGAAAAAGTACCTGCCCAAAGACTACGTGAGCAAAGAGCCAGTTTCAATGGTCTCTGAAGTTTAACCATTCAACCCGTCTTCATAAACACACTCCTTATCGTCTCTTCCTGTCGGCTTATCTAAAAGCCCCGGTCAAGCCCTGCCCGCATACTAGATTTGAGCAACATCAAAACAAAATATGTGCGATATGGAAAAGGTAATGATCATAGAAAACAATGCAATGATGCGCTTGTTCCTGACCAACTACTTGTCGGGTGATTATGAAGTGGAGACGGCCGAGAACCCAATGGAGGCCATGAGCAAAATGAACGGAATGGTTGGTGATTTCTCACTGGTGATTTCCGATTATCAGGCTCCAAAGAGTGCAGCACAGCAAGAATTGGAAAATCTGGAGATGGCCTTGAGGTGGCAAAATGTGCCCTTGGTGATATTGACTGATGAAGATAAGAGTGACCAACGCATTGCCGCTTTTGAAAGTGGCGCTACTGACTGCCTGAGCAAGCCCTTTAATCCCAAAGAGCTGAGTATGCGCTTGAGCTGCCTCATCAGGTCTAGCGGAGAATCAATCAAGTACCGAACTGTAGCATAAACATAAGAGCATTATCAACCGGGCATTTGCCGGTTCCCAAGAAATAGCGTTGTGGTTGACGTTGAATATCAGGAGTCTTGACAATACGTGTCAGGACTTCTTTTTTATAGGGTTATCAAGGACACCTTCCCTGGCAAGGAAGGTGTCCTTGATAACAAAAAGTCATTCTAAACGCAGTGAAGCATCTAATCCTTGATAGGGTATTGATCTTAGTCAAGATGCTTCGTTGCCATCAGCATGACTTTCCGTATTAGTCCTGTTTCCGAGGCCGAACGGGTATCTATGTTTATTTCACTTCAACTTACACCCTCCAACTCCCTTATGATCAAGCAATTCAACTTATCTAACAAATCCGTTTAACCATCCCATAATCACGTTCAACCATCTAAAACCAGACCTGTCTGAACTTGCCTGAAATAGCTTTGTAATAGATAAAAACAGAAGCTATGAGGCCGACTATTAAAACCCCACTAATCAAACGAATCTTCGACATTACCGTCACGGGTATATTATTACTTTGTCTGAGTCCGCTCTTCCTTTTGGTGATGATTTTGATCAGGCTGGAAAGCAAAGGCCCTGTCTTCTACTATTCCTACAGGGTGGGTCAAGGCTACAAGGTTTTCAAGTTTTACAAGTTCAGGTCTATGCGTGTCAATGCCGACCAAATGGTAGACAAGATGAAGGACCAGAACCAATATGGTGAATCCATTAATGGCCCCACTCCTGTTCAACTCAAAAGAAAAGACTTTATCAATGGACTGCCAGAAAACCTGGTGGTGAAGGATGACGAAGTTTTCAAATCAAGTGACTTTGAAAGGTATCAACTGGCTCAGAGCGACAGCGCTTTCGTCAAGTTCAAAAATGACCCACGCATTACCAGGGTGGGCAAGTTCATCCGCAATAGTAGCATAGACGAACTGCCACAACTCTTTAACATACTGAAAGGTGACATGAGCCTGGTGGGCAACCGACCGCTGCCACTCTATGAAGCAGAGAAACTAACCAAAGACGACTGTGTGGGCCGTTTCCTGGCCCCAGCTGGCCTCACTGGCCTCTGGCAAGTAACCGAGCGCGGTAAAGACAATATGACTCCTGAAAGCCGAACTCAGCTGGATGTAGAGTATGCCATGAGACACAACTTCTGGCTGGATATGTGGATCCTGATCAAAACCCCCATTGCTGCCTTTCAGCATGAAAACGTGTGATCGCCATTCATCTAAACCCTAATACTATGCTTAGCAAATTGAACACATGGATGAGCTCTTTTCAGCGGAGCACAAGCAATGGCAGGTTCATTCCCTTTGTAGATGGACTCAGGTTTCTGGCAATCGTACCGGTGGTGTTGCAACATGCCAGCGAAAGGCTGATAAAGTACAATGAACAGTTGCAGGTACAAGCCTGGGAAGTCGATGCCCACTTTCTCGTTTCACGAGGGGCTATTGGGGTCATCATCTTCTTTACACTCAGTGGTTTTATTCTGAGTTTGCCATTTGCCGGAGAGAAGAAAGCCTTCAGCTACCGCAAGTACATTGGTCGCAGACTTACCCGATTAGAGCCTCCCTTCATCTTTTGGATGAGCCTGTTTGCACTGATCCTGATTGTCCGGGGCGAGCTCCCTTTTGCTGAGCTGGCATCACGCTGGCTGGCCAGTATCTTCTACAGCCACACGGCTATCTACGGGGAGTTCTCGGTCATCAACCCGGTGGCCTGGTCGCTGGAGGTAGAGATACAGTATTATCTCATTGCGCCCTTCCTGGCCTTGCTATATTTCAACCAGTCAGACAAACGTTTCAGAAGAGCCGCATTAGGCATTATCATCCTGCTCTTTCTGGCATACCAACATGCCCTGGGTTGGCATCTATTTCCCCTCAAATCGTCCCTTTTGGGTCATTTGCAACACTTTCTCATTGGAATGCTTCTGGCTGATGTGTATAAAAATGAGACAGCCTGGGTGAATAGAAAAAGTCTAATCTACGATATTCTTGTCCCCATCAGCCTGTTGATAATGGCCTATACCTGGACCGAAGAGTTTGGGAAAACGATAGTTATGAACCTGGCACTGACCAGTTCATTCATCGCTGCTTTTAAGGGTAAATACTTCATTCAATTCCTGTCCCTAAAGTGGATCACCATCATTGGAGGCATGTGCTACACCATCTACCTGATACACCTGCCATTGCTCGAAATGCTGTATTCATTCATCGGCACATACGGTCAGTCAACCTCCTGGAGCTGGCAGTTAACGATAAGCCTGCTCATTGCCCTGCCGCTGATATTACTTAGCAGCCTGATCGGATATAAAATGATAGAGCAGCCTTTTATGAGAAAAAGCCCGAAGCTGTTGGGAAGGTTGCTCTCATCATTTAAAACATCTGGCAATTCACTTAAAAGACAAGAAGCATGAAACGGATTTTTTGCACCCTTTTGATTGCCCTGGGTTTTAGCGCCCAGGCACAGCAAAGCAGCGAATTGATGGCCATGGACAAGGTGAAACCATTAAAGGAACTGATTGACCTGGCCGTGGCCTATGCTCCTTCTATCGATGCTTTAACTACTAGTCAGGACCTACAGCGTGAGGAGATGGAAATTACCAGGAAGAAATGGACGCAGCACCTGGCCTTTTCTGCCGGGGTTAATTATGGTAACGGCATCATGGCCGACCAACTGACAGGCGGTGTGGGCACGGACAATCGCGTGACCTACCTGAACAGGCAAAATGTGACCTACTCAGTGGGCTTGAACATAAGACTCCCCTTCTCTGAAGTTGCATCACGCAAAAGTCAGATCAAGATTAAAAAGCTGGAAATAGAAAGACTGGAATACCTGAAACTAGACCGGCAGAAATTGGTGAAAGAGGAAGTGATCAAGCGCTATAAATCGCTGATGATCTGTCTCAAATCTGTGGAGCTCAAAACTGAAGTGGTAGAGACTAACAACATGGCCTTGGAAGTGGCTGAAAACTACTTTAAGGCAGCAAAAATGCCCATTGAGCAATATCGCACCATGCTGGACAAGACCTATACAGCGCGCCTGGAACTTGAAAAAGTAAAGAGTGAAGCCTGGTATTGCCTCAAGTCATTGAACGCCATTGTAGGCCAATCTATTCTTAAATAAGAAGCCATGACATTCATCGAGATCATCCGATTACTCGCCAGGTATTTCGTCTACATAGTGGCCTGTGCCGTTCTGTTGGCAGGCTTGGTTTTCTGGTCTACCAAGAATGACAAGGAGCAATACGCCACGCATACCCTGCTTAACACAGGACTGATCTCTGGATATAATATTGAAAGCAATAAATCAGCCCGCGTAGACTATGCTTTTACCAATAACGAGTTGGAAAACCTTATCAACCTGGCTACAGCTTATGAAACCAATAAGGAGATTTCAGCCAGGTTGATTGCCCGTCTTTTATTGGACAATAAAAACGGTACCCTTTCAGTATTAGGCGATAACCACAAAGATCTGAGAGCTTCCCTTTCAAGTCTCAACCTCAACCTGGAAGGCCAAAACCAATTAGAGGCTTTGTATCAATACATTGTGCGGCTTCGCGATGCTGACCAGACCAATGCCATCTACCAACTCACCAACTCAGACAACCCTTTTGTGGGCATTGATCAGTTAGAAACCATTCAGGTAACGCGTGAGGGCAAAAGCGACATGATTCGCATGGAATACAGCGCCATAGATCCCTTTATCAGTCAATACACGCTGGAGCTGCTCACTTCCATTTTCATCAAAAAGCACCGAGGCATCAAAGAAGGCCAGAGCAATTCTGTGATTGGTTTTTTTGAAGAAGCCACTACCAAAACGTCCAACAAACTCAAGGCTGCAGAAGACGAATTACTCAGCTTCAGAGTCAATAACAAAATCATCAACTACTACGAGCAAACGCGCTTTATCTCAGGCAATAAGGAAGAGCTGGATAAGCAGTTTCAGAAAGAACTGAGGGTGATGGCAGCGGCAGAATCGGCCCTGGCCAAGGTAGAAATGGAGATCGCTGACAAGAGCATGTTACCGATGATTCAAACAGAAATCGCCACCAATCGTCAGGCCCTATCAGGCTTTGTTTCACGCAAAAGCCAGATAGACTTGCTGAATGATACGCTACCCGACACGAATGAAGAATTCATACTGAAGACCAAGCTGAACACCCGCATTGATTCGCTTAAAACAGCCATCAATCAAGCTGCTGAGCAGGTTTTTCAATTTAACCTCACTCCTGAAGGCATTGAGACCAAGGACCTTTTGACCCAATGGCTCAACAATACCATTGCCAAAGAAGAGTCCACCGCCCGGCTTTCTGTAATGAAAACGCGTCAACTGGAATACAGTACCATCTACGATCAGTTTGCACCCTTAGGCTCCACACTCAAGCGCCTGGAAAGGGAAATAGATGTGGCCGAGCGGGAGTACCTGGAAAACCTGCACAGTTACAATCAGGCCCGACTGCATAAGTACAACATGCTGATGAGCAGCGACCTGAAGGTGATCGATGCACCCTATTACCCAATCAACCCCGAAAAATCAAAGCGCATGATCCTCATTGTTGTGGCATTTATGGCCGGCATTGCTTTGCCATCGGGTCTGTTAATTGCCTTGGAATTGATGGACAATAGCTTGAAAAAACCAGAATCGGCCATCGAGCAAACCCGCTTGAAAATAGCAGGCATCTTCCCCAAAGTACAAGTGAACAGAAAGTCACAACAGATTGATTTCAAACAACTTAACAACCAAGCACTCAACTTGTTGATTCAAAAATTACAATCCCAGTGTGATACTCAAGATGCGCCTAAAAAGGTAATGATAATGAGCATGAACCCCGGAGAAGGCAAAAGCTTCCTGCTAGACCAGATGAAGGACTTTTTGGGGCAGGAAGCTGGAGGAGTTGACTCAGGCTTGGCATTTACATTCACCGAACTCCCCTCTTTGCTACACCATAACTACGACCAGGCAGCGGTAAAGAGTGCTCATGCACATCTGCTGGTTTGTAGAGCCGACAGGCGCTGGACCTCTGCGGATAGACATGCCTTGAAGGTGTACAAAAAAATCAGCGGTAAAAAGCCCCTTCTCTTGCTCAATGGGGTGAGTACCCATGTAATGGAAGAAGTGGTGGGCGAAATACCACGAAGAAGAAGCTGGCTGAGGCAAATGATCAAGCAAATATTAACCCATGGCCTAAGGCCTTCAACCGCATTTTAAGAATGATTAAAACGATCATATGCCACAGTTTTCCTGCCTGGGACACACCCTATGTAAAATCGACTTTGGAGCTTTTAAAGCACCTTTCAGGTCAATACAGGATCATTTTCATTGATTACCACTATACCTGGAAAGACCTGTTCACCCATCCCAACGCGCCCAAGAAGAGAATGCTGGGTTTGACCAATCGCTGGCGCAAAGCGACCACACTGAAAGGTGAAATTGAAGTGTATTCAACTCCTCCAATACTACCGGTCAACTGGGTGAATAAGTCCTGGGTTTTTAAGCTTATGGCTGGCTTTAATGCATGGCTCATTAAAGGAACCATCAAGAGAATCATGAAGCGGGTGAATCCAGAAGAAACGGTGATGATCAATGCGCTGAACCCCGTCTATGGATCACTCACCAACAAGGCTTGGAAAGTGGCCAGCCGCATCTACTACTGCTATGATGAGATCAGTGGTACGCCCTGGAGCAACAAATGGGGCCCTGAATATGAGCAACGCTACTTGCAGCAGGTAGATCAGGTTATTGTGACCTCACCAAAGCTCAAAGAGCTAAAGGGCCAACAGAATGAAAATTGCCATCTGGTGCCCAATGGTGTCAACCTTGGGCTGTTTGATAATGCACCGGTTGATAAGACCAAAAACAAGATCATAGGCTATGTAGGTGCCATAGACGATCGCATTGATTTTGGGCTGGTAGCTGCTCTGGCCAGGATTATGCCCGATTATGAATTCAGGTTCATAGGACCTGTAAAGTCTGAAAAAGCAGCATCTGAATGGAAGATGCTTCCTAACATCAATTGTACAGGAGCCATGGAACAGCCACAGCTACCCTCCCAGATTGCCCAAATGGACTGCTGCCTCATCCCCTTTGTACATACTGACCTGACGGCTGCCATCTACCCTTTGAAGATCAACGAATACCTGGCCATGGGCAAACCTGTGATCTCCACTTCCTTCAGCGACCTCTCTGACTTCTATAGTTTTATCTCCATAGCAGACAAGCCCAATGAAGTACTCAAAGCCATACAGCGAGAGCTTAAAGGCAACACCCGCCTGAGAATACAGAAGCGCATCCATTTTGCCAGAGGCAATAGTTGGGCTAATCGGGCGAAGGAGTTTTCGGGGTTTATTGGCAAAGCCCGATAGATTCACTTTTCATTCAATATTGCTTAATTTGCAACATGAGCCTTTTGCGGCAAGAAGTGTTAGAAGAGTTACGAAATCTGTGTGAAAATCATTCGGTGGACACCTTCTATCTTTTCGGGTCGAAAGCCACTGGTAATGGTAATCCAGACAGTGACTACGACTTTCTTGTTCGCTTTTCTTCAGAAGTAGCATTAAGCGATTACAGCAAAAATTATTTCCACTTGCTCGATTCTCTTAAGAAATTATTTGATTCTCCTGTCGACTTATTGACAGAGCAGTCGATCAAAAACCCGATCCTCTTACAAGAAATCAATAGCCAGAAGCAATTGATCTATGAGGCAAAAGTTGCTCAGTTAGTTTAAATCGACACCTGTTGGCACGTCAGGGAGAAATCCTTTCACTTCTTCCAGTACGTTGATCAAACAAAAAAGCCAGACATTCCTGCCTGGCTCCAAATATCTTGAAATCTATATTCTCTTACAGTGCAGCAATGGCCGCCTCGTAGTTAGGCTCCTGGCCTACTTCTGGCACTAACTCTGAGTAAGACACTTTGCCTTCTTCATCGAGCACTACAATAGCGCGGGCATCGAGGCCAGCAAAGGCACCATCGGTAATCAGCAGGCCAAGCTCCTCAGCAAATGATGGATCACGGAAGTCAGAAGCAACGACTACGTTTTCAATGCCTTCAGCACCACAGAATCGGGCCTGAGCAAATGGTAGATCCTTTGATACGCAAATCACTACAGTATTGTCCAAGCCTGATGCCTTTTGGTTGAAAGTACGTACCGAGGTAGCGCAAACGCCTGTATCTACACTGGGAAAGATGTTAAGGATTACTTTTTTACCCTTCTGTTCAGACAATGAAACGGGCGACATGTCTGCCTTAGTCAGTGTATGATCATTAACGCTGGTGCCGTTAGCGGGTAAATTTCCATTGGTATTGGTAGGAGTTCCTCCTAGTGTGATTTGAGCCATGCTATGATTGTTTTTTATGCACTTAGTAACATGCTAAAAATAACCTTTGTTCAGTTAGTTGACACAAAAACTAAGAAAAAATCTTAGGGCCCAATATGCCGATCAATGCCCAGGCCAGGCCAAAGAGTGTAGCTACAAAGAACATCAATGAGGTGGCCGACTTGTAATCAAGTTTCCATGGGGTCCTGCCACTTGCCCCTTCTGAAGGTGTTTTCCCAAGTGCGGTGGTTATTTCTGATACGCCTAATCGGCTGGCAACTTCTTTTGCCTGATCCACCCATGTGTGATTCATAGCCCTACCTGCCCGAATCACAAAGGCCCAAATAACGCATATAAGTGCACCGAAAACTGACACACCTATCCTCATAGGCTCGTTGCCCCCACTTGCGTTGGAAAAATAAGCCAGTGCAGCACTCAGGGAAGCCAGGTTAACCAGTAAGAAAACATTGTTACGGCTCCAAAATAGTGCTGCCTCTTTGAACCCATTGTCCAATAGAAACTTTAATACCTCAAACTCATTTTTTTGCTCGTCAGTCATTTCGAATTCATTTCTCGTTCACCTTTTTGCCCATAATTTTTACTGCTTTTCTAAAATAAACTAATTTCAAGACAATGAAAACGATTGGAATAGTACTTGGAATCCTTGTTACCACCGCTGTACTCGGCTGGATTGTGGTCCAAACACTGAAGACGGACCGGTCTGATGCCGCTTACAACATGCACCCAAGCAATTTTGAGAAGCCCGACCTGGAACATACGGTGGAATTGGATGCTGAAGACAAGAGTAACCGGGAAATAGCTGATCTAAATGAGCTTCTGAAGGACATGGAAGACGACTCCACCAGTTAACCTTGCCTCACCGGCAATCATCCGTCAAAAGCATACACTCACCGAAGTCTCGATTTTCAGAACCTACTCCTCATTAGGTTTAGTCTGTGAAAACCAAGGGCATCCATCCCATATTGAGTAACTCCGCTAGTGTGTGGAACAAAAGCACATGGTCCTTGCTGAGTTTGGGCCTGGTCTTGTTCTCCTTTATTCTGATCAAGTTTTTAGGCCTACTGGGTGCTATCCTATTGGTTTTGATACCCATCTTTTGCTTCGGTATCAGCTACTTGATGAAGCACCCGAAAATAGCCGTCTGGGGGGTGCTTGTGCTTGGCTTTTTATCACCCGGACTAACGCGCTATGTGCCTGCACCGTGGGGACTTAGCATCGACATTCTATTGGCGTTGGCCTGGATTTCGGTATTGCTCAACCGCAAGCTGAAGTTCAAATGGAAGCACGCCAAAGAGCCCATCGTTTGGGTAGCCGTCATCTGGATGGCTTATCTGGTTTTCGAAATTGTGAATCCGGCTGGTAATGGTCCAGTGGCCTGGTTTTATGCCATGCGAGGCATCGGCTTTTACCAGGTGCTCACTTTCCCGCTGGTCTTCCTGCTCTTCAGAAAAGAGAAAGACCTGGTGCGCTTTCTTGACATCGTCATCATACTTTCGCTCATCGGTACCGCCTGGGGCTTTAAGCAACAGCTTCTGGGCATAGACGGTGCCGAATATCGCTGGCTGTACCTGGAAGATCATCATGAAGAACACATCTTGCACGGGGTCTTGAGAGTATTCTCTTTTTACAGCGATGCCGGTGCCTTTGGCGCCTCTCAGGCCATGATGTCGCTGGTTTGTGGTATTCTCTTTCTCGGACCTTTTGAGAAGAAACGCAAGGCTTTCTTCCTCTTTGCAGCAGTGGCTTTCCTGCTCGGTTTTGCCATTTCGGGTACTCGCGGAGCGCTGGCCGTACCCCTGGCGGGTGGCATTTGTTACCTAATTGTAATCAAGAATTTTAAAGTTCTTATGGCAGGTGCCGGAGCCATGGTCATTGTCTTTTGCATTCTTAAATACACTTTCCTCTTTCAAGGCGTAGAGCAAGTGAGGCGCATGCGCACAGCCCTGGACCCGGAGAACAAATCGCTTTCGGTAAGGATTGACAACCAAAGGACATTTGGCCGCTACCTGGCCGATAAACCCTTTGGAGGCGGAATCGGCACTGCTGGCTTCTGGGGTGCCCGCTTCAACCCTGATTCGCTAATGGCCAATACTGCTACTGATAGCTGGTATGTGAAGATATGGGCAGAGACGGGAACCGTGGGGTTAACCCTTCATTTGTTCATCCTTGGTTTTATCATTGGCAAAGGCGGAAAAATAGCCATGCTGCTAGAGGACCAGCGGAAGAAAACCTATGCCTGTGCATTGATTGCGGCTATAACGGGGGTATTGTTTGCCAGCTATGGCAATCAGGTTTTTGGACAAATGCCCACCGGCATTATCATGAACATGGCCATTCCACTGCTGTTTCTGATTCCTAAGTGGAGATAGGTTATACCGCAAAGTTACACGGAGAACCGCAGAGAACACAGAGGGTATGGCTATGCTAAATCCAAAAATTTCAAATCCCAAAATCCCAAGCTTGATCAACCCGACCATCGACTGAAAGTCATGGATTTTGGTTCGCGAGATATCTCGCACCCGGAGAGAAATCTCGCCACTCCCTAATTCCTGCTTCGTACTTAAAAATGATGACTAACAGATTGCTTCGCTCGTTCCTCACTCGCAAAACGAATGCTACTTTTTTCTTCCATCTTCCTGCTTCCGTCTGACGGCTGTACCTTAAAGCCATTTGTCATTTTCATAGGATTAGCCGTCTGACGGGTGGCCTCTTGGCTTCCTGCTTCAAGAAAACGACCGGGAGATTGCTTTGGTCGTAGCTCCCTCGCAAATCGATTTTAACTTCAACACCCGCGCACCTCAACACCCTTTCCCTGCCAATCATCGAAGCCTTCTGGCCACTGGTCGGAAGCTCGCGAAGAGGTCATTATCCCTTTCTAATTTCAATCAACAAACAGAAACGGTATGGAAACTTTCATTGCAATTCTACTCTCACCCGTCATCGCTTATTTGAGCATTTCCGGCCTTTATCAGCTGATTTTGGCAGTTGCCTCACAAACATCGGTCAGGCAAAATCACAAGCCTGTCTCAAAACAGAACAAGTTTCTGGTGCTGGTGCCCGCTTACAAAGAGGATGCAGTCATCATAGAAAGCGCTAAGGTGAACATGGCATTGAAGTATCAATATCATACCGATCGGTTCGACTACATGGTGATCAGTGATGGATTGAAGGAAAGTACCAATGAAAAACTCAGGCAACTCGGTGCTCAGGTACTGAAGGTCAACTTTGACAAAAGCACCAAAGTGAAATCCCTAAAAGCAGGAATGAAAGCTGCCAAAGGTCAGTATGATGGCGTGGTGGTTTTGGATGCCGACAATGAGGTGCCCATCAACTTTCTCTACAAAGCCAACGAATGTCTTAACCAGGGACACAAAGCCATACAGGGCCAGCGAAAAGCTGCGAATACCGAATCAGCTGCTGCCTGCCTCGATGCCTTCTCTGAAGCGGCCAATACGGCAATGCTTTGCCAGGGTGCCAATCGATTGGGTTTCAGCTCAAAGTTATCCGGCTCGGGCATGGTCTTTACCTATGCCCTGTTCAAAGAGGTGTTGGCGGGATTAGAGGCCATTGGCGGTTTTGACAAGGAAATGGAGCTGGCATTAACCGCGCAAGGCACTTACATCCATTATGCCCATGACCTCATCGTTCTGGACCAGAAAGTGGCCAGTTTTAAGAGCTATGAAAAGCAGCGAGGTCGGTGGTTAGAATCTCAGTACAACTTCCTGAAAAAGTCTTTCAAACCTGCATTGCAGTCTTTGAAGGGTGGAAACAGAGATTACTTTCACAAAACCATGCAACTGGCTTTGCCTCCGCGTGCCCTTGCTCCTTTTGCGCTGTTGCTGCTCACCGCTATCAGTCTTTTGCTGCCCGGTTGGACACTGCTAATCGCAGCAGCGGGTTTATTCGCCAACATCGCCAGCTACTTGCTCACCATCCCTACGGGTCCGCTATTCAGAGAGTCTTGGAAAGTGATGTTTGCCATCCCTGCCCTTTTCTGGTCCACATTAAAAGCACTAACCTGGATGAAAAGGTCCAGAACCGAATTTCTACATACATCACATCAACTGGCCAACGCATGATTTTCGAAGGAATGCCCTGGCCCCTGATTCTACCAATTGCCGCAATGGCCATGATTTATGGCAGCATGCAGGCAAAGCGGGAATTGGCTCAAAAACCTAAAAAAAGAAAAAGAAAATGAATCGTTCACTCAACATACTGATGATCTGTAAATCGCTCCCCTGGAGGTTTAAGGGCGGTATTCAGACCCACACCTGGCAATTGGCCAAGGCTTTGACGGCACAGGGTCACCAGCTCTCGATACTTACAGCAGGTTCTTTCAAAAAAGAGGCCTTTAGCTGGGAAAAAGACGGTATCAACATCATAGAGATCCCCTACTTGCCCGGCCGATATATCAAACCTGTGGCTGCACTTGCAGAAGAATTGGCCTTTAATGTCGCAGTGAAAAAATGGGTGAAAGCACATCAACAAGACTATCAGGTGATTCACGCTCAGGGCCGAAGCGGCTATTTGCTTTATACCAATAACAGCATTAGGCCCAAACTGGTGAACACGATTCACGGGCTGATCAGTCGCGAATCAAAGGGGCTGAAACCCTGGAAACTCAGCAGCTGGCTGCACATAGCACTGGCCTCTAACTTTGAGTCTGGCATGATGAAGCACGCCTCTCAGTGCCTGTCAGTGAGTGCCGACCTACAGGCTGACATTCATCAGATCAGGCCCGATACGGCACCAGTAGTGATTCCCAATGGTGTTGATTGTGACCAGAATGAACCCATGATGCTGGGCAGAAAACCAGCCCGTTTTCTTTTCATTGGTAGACTGCACCAGGTAAAAGGCATACTGCCTTTAGTGAAAGCCATGGCCAATGCACCTGAAGAAATTACTCTGGACTTAATAGGCAATGGCCCACAAAAAAAGACCATTGAGGACATGATTGTGCGATTGAGTCTGCAAAAGCGAGTTCGGCTATTAGGTGAACATTCAAATGAAAAGGTGCAAACCATCATTCCCTATTATCAGGCGGTGGTGCTCCCCTCTCACTACGAAACCCAAGGTATTGTGCTACTGGAAGCCAATGCCCATGCGGTGCCCGTGATTGCCTCAGACATTGCAGCCATTCGCGAGTCTGTGACTGATGGAGAAAACGGTTTGCTCTGCGAACCAGCCAATGGAAAAGCTTTTGTGGAAGCCATGGTGCAGATGATTGCCGACCCGATTAGCACACAACTCATGGGCATCAGAGGACGAAAAAGGGTGATCAGGGATTATGACTGGCAGCAAATAGCTCGCGAAACTGCGGCCACTTACCAACGCATAGCATGTTAGGGCTTATCAAAAAAGGAATGTACTCAAACAGTGCCCTGGCGCTTTATGCACAAGCCTGTATGTTGCTGGCCAATTTTGTGCTATTTGTCGTATTGATTAAAGGCTCCTACACCGCCTCATACGGCCACTGGGCCTTGTTCATCACCATTATTTCCATTGCCGATAGTTTCCGGCAAGGCTTTCTTCAAAACGGCTTTATCAGACTATTTGTCAAGGGAGAAAGCAGCTCAAAATCACTTGTCAGCAGTGCTGCCTTGATGAACTTTGGATTCATTGTACTGATAGGCCTCATCATGTGGCTGGCTGGTTTTTTCCAACAAAATGTGACTGTTAGTGAGCTACTTCATAATGGTTTCAAAAGCCTTTTGGCACTCGGCAGCCTGCAGTTTATCAACATGCTGTGCATAGCCAGACAAGACTTTAAAAGGCACTTTCAGCAAAATGGCATCTACCTGATCTCATTCAGTCTAGGCCTTCTATTGCTTTCTTTCAATGGGCAGATGGGCTTTATCCAGGTAATCAACCTACAATTGATCGCCTCATTAACCGCAGTCATTTACCACCTGATTCAATACCCTCCTGCTTTTGCGAGGCCAAGTCTCAGTCAATTGAAAAGCCTTTGGGACTTCGGTCGCTATGCAGCAGGCACCAACCTGCTTTCCATGCTTTTTCACAAAGCGGATATACTCATGTTGGCTTTCTTTACCAGCCCTGTGACGGTAGCTGTCTTCCACTTTGCTTCGAAAATAGTCGCCTACACAGACTTGCCCTTGAATGCCTGTTCACAAGTCATTTATCCTGAGTTGGTAGCCAGTCATCGAAGGGAAACCCAGAGCCACCTAAAAGCTACTTATCTCAAGTCTATTCTGCGTTTATTAGCATTATCAATACCCCTGTTGATCATGGTTATTTTATTTAACGAACAAATAATAACCCTCTTATCTACAGATGATTACAGTAGTTCATCAGTAGTAATCATCATACTATGTTTAGGCTGTATTGTCAAACCCATTGGTCGGGTATTCGGCCAGCTGCTCGATGCCATGGGCAAACCGCAAATCAACTTTCAAATGCTCAGTTTCAGCCTGGTGATTAATGTGTTGATGAATCTGATTTTCATCCCCTCTTTGGGACTGACCGGAGCTGCACTAGCCACTTCCATCAGCATCATGTTCACCGTAGCACTGGGCCAGTGGCGACTGCAAAAATGGCTACCTATCTCGCTACGGGAACTTCAGCAGTTTCTTCACAGCCATAGGCCTAAACTTCTCTCTTTAAAACTGAAACTATGATTACAACATTGACTTTCGGAACAGAACAAGCGCACACCAGCGAACGCATGCGCAAGCATCCTCTAATGGCACGCCTCTTCCTAAGTGTTTTCGGTTATACCAACCTGGGCAACTATGCTCGCTTTGGTATTTTTAAAAGACTAATGAACCACATACACCTGCCAGCAGAAGCTAAAATACTGGACCTGGGAGCTGGTTATGGAGAATACAGCTTTGGCCTGGCACGTGCTCTACCCGATGCTCAGGTGCATGCGCTGGACATCAACAAAGAGCGTATTAAGACGCTTGATCATGCCATTGCAGCAAGCGGTATGCACAATATCAAAACGCATCATGCTTACCTACAGGGGTTGGATGAAAACGAGTTTGACCTGATTTACTCTGTGGATGTATTTGAGCATATTTTGCCAGAAGAAATGCCATTCAAGGCCGCACATGATCGCTTGAAAACCGGAGGCCTGTTGATGGTGAAAATGCCAAATCAAACACAACGCACTTTGTTACCAGAAGCTTGGTTTGAAGACCATCATCACTGGTTAGCAGATGAGCACATTGGGCAGGTATATACCCTGAATGACCTCAAGGCACGATTTGAGCATGAAGGCTTTGAGTTATCACTGGCCTTCTATAGCGATGGCTGGTGGTCTCGCCTTGGCTGGGAACTGGCCTATTTGGGTAAAAAAGCAGGCCTGGTTGGTCAACTGCTCAGTTTGCCCCTGGCCAAAGCATTGGTGTGGGTAGACAGACTTGTGCACAAAGGCAATACTGGTAATGCCATCCAGGTAATCGGGAAAAAGAAATGAACATGAAAGCACCGAAAATCAGCATCATCACCATCAACTACAAGCAACCTTGGGTCACCTGTGAGTTGTTGGACTCTATCAAAAAATTGAGCTATACCAACCTCGAAACCATAGTGGTAGACAACGGCCAATTATATGATGATAGCATCTTGTACAAGCATCATTTGCCAACAATCAAAGTAATCAACAGTGAAGTAAACCTGGGTTTTGCCGGGGCCAACAACCTGGGAATAGAACATGCAACGGGTGATTACATCCTGCTGCTGAACAATGATACAGAGATCGAAAATGGTGTTTTAGAAAGCTTATTGGAAGTGCTTCAAGATGAATCTGTGGGAGCCGTGAGCCCAGTACTCAGGTACTTCGAAGCACCTGAAAAGGTACAGTTTGCAGGTTTTACAGAAATCAATCGCATTACCGGACGCAATCAGCTCATCCAGGAGGTTCCTACATTGTCTGTAGCAGACACCCCCTACTTTCATGGCGCTGCGGTGATGATCTCAAGAAGGGTAATCGACCAATGTGGCGCAATGCCTTCCGATTACTTTCTCTACTATGAAGAGCTGGACTGGTCGGTCATAATCAGGAAGGCTGGCTATCAATTGAAGGTATGTACGGAGGTTTCGGTACTGCACAAAGAGTCGGTGACCACGGGCAAGAACAGTCCGTTAAAAGTTTACTATCAAAACCGCAACAGAGTGGTCTTTATGAATCGCCATGCGAGGCCATTCGCCAGCCTCGTTTTCAACCTTTTCTATTATGGCATCAGCGTACCTCTAAACACAGCCAGGCATGCCATTAAAGGTGAAAAAGCACACATTTCAGCACTTTACAGAGCCTGCAATCATGCCACTTTTCAAAAGCAGATGGGCATGCAATTTTAATTGAAAAAGTAGCTGGATCGCCCATGAAAATATACCAGCGTTTCCAGCTTCGAGGCCAACGCAGCTTCGGGTGAATCCTGGTCAATCATCACCCAACTGACTTGAGGTTTTTCTATTGGTAACTGGCCTGCCAATGCCATAAGGTTTAAGCGCATTTCTAAGGTGTATACCCCATTGGAATCCTTAACACTATTCGCTTCCATCAGATTGACTGCTACTCTATTGTTTCTTGGTCCCCGAGTCTCCCATTGAACCGGGCTGCCATTTGCCACGACTGTTGGAGCCAGCCAGGCCTCATATTGTAGGCTATCAGTCTGTAGTTGCAGTTTAATACCATCATAGAGGTACATTCTGTCCATGGCATTACCGGTAGTCGGGTGGCGCCATCTGGCTGAATCACGAGGAATGTATCTGCTATCCAAAACATCATCGGACCAGCGAATGGCGATCAAAAGGTCATCTCCAGATTGCGCCAGGGCATATTCAATGCTAAAATCATCTGGGCCGTGAAAATCTGCCCTGCCCGCTTTGGTCAGGTCATTCTTATAAAAAGGTACAGACCAATCATTCAATCTGCCATCGATTGTGATTTTACCTAGCTGTGGAATTAACCTATCCGCACTCTGCCAGGCAGGTAATTCCATCATGCAGACCACTACCAGAATACACGTAAACCAATACTTCATAGCATTCATTTGAATTGAGTATTTTCAATTTAATCCACTCGACTTACTCTACAAAGTAGTCTATCGAGGTTATGGTTGAATGACATATATTCGAACCTAAACTGCCATAATTCATCCTGAATAGGCTCACAATAACCTTACAATTCCAGTCAGTCATCGAAAGTCACGCACTAAAGGAATTGGAAAAATTACCTTTCATGAAAAAAATCATGGAAGCGATATTCTGGATTTCAGTCGGCATCATTTTCTACACGTTTATGGGCTATGGCATTGTCATCACACTGCTGGCTCATTTCAAAAAGAAGCCTGTTCAAGCACCTTTAGAAGATGTTGACCTGCCAGAACTAACCTTGATGGTAGCCGCTTATAATGAAGCTGATATCATTGCCCAAAAGGTGAACAACTGCCTGGCACTGAACTACCCGGCTGACAAGCTCAAGATCATCTTTGTTACGGATGGGTCTGATGACGGCACCCCAGAACTTATTCAGGAAAGTCCACAAGTTCAGGTGCTCCATCAGTCGGCTAGGAAGGGAAAAATTGCCGCAGTAAATCGCGCAATGAATTATATAGAGACCCCTTTTGTGATATTTACAGATGCCAATGTGATGGTGAATGCTGAAGGTCTCAGAAACATGGTCAGCCACTTTCAAAACAACCTGGTAGGCGCAGTTTCAGGCGAAAAACGGGTGATCAGTACGGAACATGAAGGCGCTGCCTCCGGTGAAGGGCTTTATTGGAAATACGAATCGTACCTGAAACGGAAAGATGCAGAGTGGAACAGCCTGGTGGGCTCAGCTGGCGAACTCTTTGGCATTCGCAGTCACCTGTACAAACCGGTGGCAGAAGACTGCATCATTGAAGACTTTGTAATGACCATGGGCATAGCTGCCAGCGGCTATAAAGTGGCCTATGAACCCAATGCCATTGCTACGGAAACAGCATCGGTCAATGTTGCCGAAGAATCGAAGCGAAAAGTGCGCATAGCAGCCGGTGGTATTCAGGCCATGGTAAAGCTCAGCGGTATCCTTGGCCCTCTTTCGCACCCCAGGCTGTTCTTTCAATACTTTTCTCACCGGGTTTTGCGCTGGACACTCATGCCCATTAACCTGGCCACAGCCTTAATCTCTGCTTCCTTACTCGTAGGCAATCATTGGACCTATGACCTGGCATTTGCAGCACAATTGCTCTTCTATGCCTTGACTCTCGTAGGCTATTTCCTCAGAAATCAGAATATTAAGCTGAAGGGCTTCTTCACCCCTTATTACTTCATTTTCATGCACCTCTGCGTGGTGAAAGGCTGGTTTCGCTACTTCAATGGAAGCCAAAAAGTAACCTGGGAAAAGGCCAGGCGAGCGAGTTTTTCACCAACTGTCTGAGCAAATCTCATCCGCACCTTCACCATACAATGACAGCGTGATCTTGTAGCACAAACATTACCTTTCGGCAAAATCGTTACTGCCAACAGCACAGCATATTTCATTTACTTGTTTATGGCGGCCAAAAGAAAGAACTTATTGCAGTTATGCAGGCAGTCCACCTTTCATCTGCTAGTGCTTACAAGTAAAAGAACTGAAATATGTCTAATACTCATCTTGCTGAAAAAGAAACGCTCAAGGCCAGATGGGACGCCCTCATAGCCGAACGCCCCATGCGCATAAGAGAAGCTGCCAGCCATTTGGATGTAAGTGAAGCAGAACTGCTCGCTACCGGCCTTGGCAACGACACAGTCAGACTTACCAGCCCCTGGCCTGACTTGCTCAAACGTTTTAAAGACCTGGGTTATGTAATGAGCCTCACCCGCAATGAGGGCTGTGTACTGGAACACAAAGGCATTTTCGACCGCATAAGCGTATTTGGAGGTGGCAACCATCATATGGCCACCGTCCTGGGCCCTATTGAAACCCGCGTATTTTTCAAAAACTGGGGCTATGCCTTTGCCAATACCCTCGACACAGGTACTAGGGTGATGAAGAACATACAGGTATTTGACAAATCGGGTGAAGCCATTACAAAAATCTATTTACAGCCGAATAGTGATTATGAGGCCTATGAGCAGTTGCTTGCCGACTTTAAAGCCGAAAACCAGGCGGAGGCATTGAACACGCAAGAGAAAGAAGTCATTGATTACAACAATGACATTGATGAGGATGCATTTTTAGTAGAATGGCGTAATCTCAAAGACACGCACGACTTCTTCCCACTACTTGGCAAACATAAGGCACATCGCTATCATGCTCTTGAAATTGCAGAGGGAGAATTCACTCACCAGATTGATAACCAATCCATTACCACCATTCTGGAACATGCATCGGCTACTCAGCTGCCCATCATGATTTTTGCCGGTAACCATGGCAACCTGCAAATTCACCAGGATGTGGTCAAAAATATCGTACCCCTTGCCAGAGGTGGCCAGGACTGGATCAATGTGATGGACCCGGAATTCAATCTGCACCTGAGAAGAGATAAAATTGCCCATACCTGGGTAGTGAAAAAGCCGACCTCCGATGGCATTGTAACCTCAGTTGAGATTTTTGACGTTAACAAGGACATGATTTGCCAGGTGTTCGGCCTTCGTAAACCTGGCCAGAAAGAGCTCACCGACTGGGCTGACCTGGTAGCCACCCTCGATAAAACTTCATGAAAAAGATGCTATTCTCCCTTTCCCTGATTTTGATAAGCCAGGGACTAATGGCTCAAAACCCACAAGCCTACCAACTCTTCGATGCCAATGGCAAAAAAGTATCCTATAAAAAGATGCTCAAGCAGTTGGCTAAGACCGAGGTAATTTTCTTTGGTGAGTTTCACAACAACCCCATGAGCCACTGGTTGCAGCTGGAAGTTACCCAGGACCTGGGCAAAAAGCACTCCCTGGTTTTGGGCGCTGAAATGTTTGAAAGAGACAATGAAGAGGCACTGCAGCAATACATGAGGGGAGAAATCGATGAAAAAGGACTCGACTCCCTGGCCCGGCTTTGGAAGAATTTTAAAACAGATTACAAGCCCCTGGTTGATTATGCAAAAAGCAAGGAGTTCCCATTTGTGTCTACCAACGTACCCAGAAAATACGCTTCTATGGTGTACCAACAAGGCTTTGAGGCCCTGGATGAGCTAACAGAACATGAAAAATCATGGCTCGCCCCCCTACCAATCCCCTATGATTCTACCCTACCCGGTTATGTTGAAGTGCTGAAGATGGGAGGCGGACATGGTGGTGATAAGCTCCCAAAGGCACAAGCCATTAAAGATGCCACCATGGGGCACTTCATAGCGCAAAACCTGAAAGAAGGCACTATTTTCATTCATTACAACGGCAGTTTCCACTCCGATAATCACGGAGATCTGCGAGGAGAAGGAACCGTTTGGTACCTGAAGCAGAGTCGCCCGGATGTAAATTTCCTAATCATTACCACGGTAGCACAAGCTGATAACGGGAAGCTTTTGGATGAACACAAGGGGAAAGCTGACTTCATCATTTGTGTACCGGAAAACATGACCAAAACCTATTAAGTCCCCCTCATTTTCATTTGAATAAAAATCCATTTTGCAATCCTATTGCATGCATTTAGGTGCGACATTTGTGCTGTGAAACTCACTGCCCTCTTCCTTTTGTGCTTTATGCTTGGCACTTTCAGCGCTACCTGTAGTGATGGCTGTGATGACGAGCAAGAGGCGCATAACTATGAGCTGGCATGGCAAACCGCAGATGAACATGGAGCCGACACCTGTTCACCCTTTTGCGGCTGCAGTTGCTGCCAGTCTTTGAGTGTCCAATCATCCATTCAAATGTTCTCGGATGATGATATTTATCAACCCTTTAGTGAGCAAATCTATCTGAATGCTCCAGACAATCCGGGTACATCTATATGGCAGCCGCCCCGGCATTGAGTAAGCCTTCTTCTTAGAGGTATGTCCAATCCATAATACCTCAACCATTACTCAACAATTTGTTATTTAACTACCTGTTAATCAAATGAAAAAACTCATATATCTGTTGTGTTTTATTTCCACAGCAGCCTATGGTCAAAACACCTTTAAAGCCAGGGTGATTGACGCAGATACTAAAGCTCCTTTGTTCGGGGCTACGGCCCAGATAAGCCCGACTAAAGGGGCCATTGCCGATGAAAATGGCTACCTGGAAATCAAAGGCATTTCAACCAACACTATTGAACTTCTGGTCTCTTATGTAGGCTACGAGCGTTTTGTCAAAACCTACACATTGCCCATTAGCGATACAGTGGTCATAGCCATGGAACATGAGCATGACGACCATGATGAAGTGATTGTGACCTCGAACAGAAGCAGCCGCACCATCGATGAAATACCTACGCGTATTGAAGTGCTGGCTTCAGAGGAGTTGGAAGAGAAATCGATGATGCGTTCGAATAACATTGCCATGCTTTTGAGGGAAAGCACCGGCATACTTATGCAAATGACTTCGGCCAGTGCAGCTAACCAAAGTATTCGTATTCAAGGCCTCGATGGGCGCCATACGCAGCTCTTGAGAGATGGCTTCCCGGTTTACAGTGGCTTTTCCAGTGCTCTGAGCATTATGCAAATACCCCCGCTGGACCTAAAGCAGGTGGAAGTACTAAAAGGCAGTAACTCTACCCTTTTTGGAGGTGGAGCCATTGCTGGTCTGGTCAACCTGGTGAGCATTACCCCTGGTGATGAGCGCAAGCTGAAGTTTATGCTCGACCAGACCAATGCGAGTGGTACAACGGCCAATGGCTTCTATGCAGAGAAGTTCAAAAACTTCGGTCTCACATTGTATGGATCTGTCAACAGACAACAAGCATATGACGCGAATGGTGATGATTTCAGTGACATTCCGCAGATCCGTAGCTGGACTTTCAACCCTTCCTTCTTCTTCTATTTGAATGATAAAGATCTGCTAAGGATCAGCTTCAACCTTAGTAGCGAAGAACGTTTTGGAGGTGATATCCCAAGCATTGAGGATGCAGACAACCATACTGGTCATTATACTGAACTCAACGAGACGGATAGAATATCTTATCAAATCACCTATGAAAACAAGATTGATGATCGGAAGACATTCACAGCAAAGCATAGTCTGAATTACTTCGATAGATCAGTGATGAGTTTAGGAAGGGGTTTCGATGGTCAACAATGGTCTACTTTTACCGAACTCTCTTATCGAATTAACAGCGAAGCCAGCAGCTGGATTGCGGGCATGAATGTGTATTCTGATAGTTTCAAAGAAAGCAATCAGGTGTTTGGCAATCCTTCTCGTGATTACGATTACCTGACTTTTGGCACGTTTGTTCAAAACACCACAACGCTGTCACCCGCATTTACACTAGAAAGCGGTTTTCGAGCAGATTTTGATACCAATTTCGGCAACTTCTTTCTTCCCAGGGCCTCGCTCCTGGCCAAAATCAATGAAAAATGGACAGCCAGACTAGGTGGTGGTCTTGGCTATAAGCTCCCTACCATGTTTATTGAAGAAGCCGAAACTATCCAATATGATGGGGTAATGCCCATAGATGTCGGTAACATGGAAGAAGAAAGGTCCATTGGTGGTAACCTCGACTTTAACTACAAAACGGCAATAGGCGACAATTGGACATTTTCACTCAACCAGCTCTTCTTTTATACGCAATTGACAGATGCCGTAGTGCTGAGGAATAATGGTTCAGACATATTCAATTTCGAAAATGCCGATGGTCCCATCAATTCTAAGGGCATTGAAACCAACCTGAAGCTGACCTACAATGACTTTAAACTTTTTGCTAATTACGCCCTGATAGACACTGAACTAAAGTTTGACAACATCAACCAACAAAAACCATTGACTCCCAAGCACAATATTGGACTTGTGCTGATGTATGAAGAGCATGGCAAATGGCGTGTTGGTTTAGAAGCCTACTATAAAAGTCGACAGCTAAGAAATAACTTTACGGAAACAGATGACTTCTGGATAGCGGGCTTCATGGTGATGCGTAAATGGAAGAATTTCGGACTGTATGTCAACTTTGAAAACTTCACTGATACGCGACAGCACAGCATGGAAAACTTTAATATCAACGATCACATCAGTCCTAATTTTCCTGATATCTGGGCCCCCATCGATGGTTATATCATGAATGGAGGCATTATACTGGAATTCTAATTGTCGCCTGGATTGATTTATATGAAATAGTAAATATGTATTTATATATTAATATTTATACATCTTTATTATTTCATATTAAATTCTCCAAAATCATGGATTAATGTGGGCATCTGATAAAAGCAAAACCATCAGAATGGTTCGACATCATCTTGGGCAGATTGCTTCGTCCTCGCAAATCGGTCATAACATACGAGATATCTCATCCTACCCAATTTCAATATCAGCAAAATAAGCTATCGACCATTGACTATGGCCCATTGACCTTTATAGCAAATTCAGGCGTTTCATAAGGGCCTCTTTGTTGGCTCTTGAAACGGGGATTACCTTGTCTTCAATGAGCAGGTTTGATTCTTCAATGTCTACGATCTTGTCTAAGTTGACGATGAAAGAGCGATGTACTTTTTGGAAGTTGAAATCGTCTAGCCGTTGCTGAAACTTCTTCATGGTGCCATGCACGATATAGCCCTTGGCCTTGGTTTTGAACAGGGCATAATCCCCCTTGGCTTCTATGTATAAAATGTCGTCAATCTTTACCCTGATTAGTTTTGAGTCAACTTTCAGGAAGATATTGCGGTCGATGATCTGGCCTCCACCACCCTTCTTCTCAGCCTTCTTCAGACGCTGATAAGCTCCCATCGCCACTTCCATGGCTGCATTGAGGTCTTTTACGCCATAGGGTTTCACCAGGTAGCCAAAGGGCCCACGATCACGAGCACGGGAAATGGTATCGTTATCGGCAAAAGCAGTGGTAAAAATGAAAGGGATGTCGAATTCATCATTGATCATTTCGGCCAGGTCTACCCCATCTACATCTCCACCTATCTGTATGTCCAGTAGTGCAATCTGCGGTTCAGTCTCGCTACACAATTCAATGGCCCTCACCGCGTTGTCGGCAATGCCTACCACTTCATGCCCCAGTACTTTGACGATGTCTGCCAAACTTTCAGAGATCATTGGGTCATCTTCGACTATTAAAATTTTGTATTGACTCATTTGATAAAAAGGTCTTTTTCTTAAAAAATCATTGGTAAGGCACCTCAACGATAAACTCGCTGCCTTCACCCGATTCACTTACCACATTAATCGTACCACCGTGCAAGTCTACAAACTCCTTGACAATGGACAGTCCCAAACCTGACCCCTGGATGTTTTGCACATTGGTAGCCCTATAAAAAGTCTGGAACAGCCCTTTCTGATCTTTTCTGGGTATACCTATGCCATAATCCTTGACATGAATACTCACATGATCGAGCTTATGATAACGCAAAGTCAGTTCCGGATCTTGCTTGCCTTCTGAGTATTTGAGAGCATTAGAAATGAGGTTTTGCATGACATGATCGAAGAGTTGATCGTCAAACGAAACCGGCTTTGGCACACCCGAAACCTTCATTTTCACATTCCGGCCATGATGTGCCGTGGCATGCTGCTCGGCTATGCGCTCGCAAAACGCTTTCAGATCGAGCGGCTTTTTACGCAGCTCCATTTTGCCTGATTCTATCCGACCAAGCATCAAAATATCGTTCATCAGCGAGGTAACCCGCATGATCTCAGACTCAATTCTACTGATGTGCCTCTGGTACTCTGGAAAGGCCTCTGGCAGTTGATTTTCCAACTTAAAGCCTACCAGGTCAATGTTCTGCTTTATGGTGGTTAAGGGCGTTCTGAACTCATGCGAAGTCATGGCCACAAATCGCGACTTTAGTTCGTTCAGCTCACGTTCTTTGCTTAGTGCCTTTTCCATCTCTTGCTGCACCTGCTTTTGCACAGTAATGTCACTCATAAAGGCCGTGAAGCTATGTACTCCCTTCATTACTACCGGTACAATGGCCAGCTCTATCGGAAATTGCTCTCCGTTTTTGCGCAGGGCGGCTATTTCTATTTTCTGATTCAATACAGGACCTTCTCCCGTTTTGAGATAGTGCGCCATTCCCCTATCGTGAGACTCTCTAAACTCTTCAGGTATAATCGTTTCCGTCAAGGTCTTGCCTATGGCCTCATCAGCTGTAAAGCCAAAAATGGCCTCAGCCTGACGGTTCCATTCTGTCACTACGCCTGCGGCATTGATAGACACCACTGCATCCAGGGCCGACTCGATGATGGAGCGTAGCTTGCGTTCACTGTCTCGGGTTTCTTCTTCTGCCTTGAGTTGACTGCGCTTGGCTTTTGCATTCTTTAGGCGATTGGCAGCCAGATTGGCCAAAGTAGTAAGCGTTTCCAGGTGCTCTTCGGTAAAGAAATCCCGTTCAGGATGCTCTGAATCAATTACCCCAATCACCTCACCATTCGTCACAATCGGCACAGTAAGCTCAGATAGTCGTGGCTCATCGTCTACAAGATAGCGCGGGTCTTTAGAGGTATCGCTAATGATTTCGGGCTTGCCACTAAGGGCAATAGCGCCTACAATGCCTTCACCAAATTCAATAGATATGGGGTCTATTACTTTCCTGTCCAGCACCTTTCCAGGTCCATAGGCAGCAATTTGCTCCAGGCAGTTTTTGTCTTTATTCAGCACATAAATCACACAGTCTATAAAGCCGAACTTATCAATCACGTTTTCGGCTATTTCCCATGCGATCTCAACTATGGACTCTTCTTCTAATAACTTGGTTACGAAGTGGTTGATACCATTGAGGAAGTTCTGTTTCTTTCGCAATTCTGCATTTCGAGAGGCCAGTTTTTTAGACATCTCACGCTGTATAAACTCTTCCTGCTTCTTCGCAGTAATGTCCATATGTATGCCAATAGAACCTACCTGGTTGCCTTCAACATCGTACAATGGAGCACCACTGATCAATGCCCAAAGAGGTTCACCATTTTTGTGCCTGATCTTCACTTCATATACGCTGGCTACGCCTTTGGTGCGACTGGCCGTTTCCCTGTTAATTTCAGCACGATACTCACCATCTACCAGTATTTCCGAACCAATCTGGCCTATCAACTCTTCACGGCTATAGCCCGTAATCTCGCACATGGGGTCGTTTACATAGACAATGCGCTCGTTGGTATCTACTTCTAAAAGACCAAACTGAAGCCCCTTTAGCATGCCTCTGTACTTCTCTTCGGACCTACGCAGAATCTCTTCGGTCTTTACTTTTTCGGTGATGTTACGGGCAACTGCCATGAGGCCTACCATGCCCTCCTCATCTTCCATCAACTGCACATTTTGCCCCAGCCAGGTGACATCACCATCTTTGTTTACCCCTGGAAACTCCAGATAGGTAACCTTTTTCGCCTTCTGAATCTGATTCAGATAAAAGTCCACCACTCGCTGTTGCCAGTCTTCCCTTACCAAAATGGTAAAGGGCTGTCCTATGATCTCTTCGGCAGAGTATTGCGACATTTTTACCGCAGCCGGATTCATGTAGGTAAACTTACCATCCAGGTCAATCTCAAAGATGACATCACTGGCAGCCTCTACCAGTAGCCGGTAGCGGTTGAGCGAGTCTTTACGTCCTGAAATTGATTTATCACTCATGCGTTCAAATGAAATATGGAACATTTGCGCTGAAGGTTCAACTTTCAATTGAATTTTTATATTATCCAATATAAAATCAATGGGCTGCCCTCCATCATCCCTATAATTTCTTATCGTTTTTTCATACAGGTCCTGCGGAATGAGTTCACCTTCTCTCAAGTCAAGCAGGCTTGACCATTGGTTAGGAAAATAGATCTTTTCGATCAGGTGCCCATCCGGGCCAACTAAAAGCTGAGGGATTACTTTCACGTCTATAAGGCGATTCCATACAAATAACTAATACAAGCCTTTGTAGCCTCACTGTTTTTCGATGACTGACCGTATGCTTCGACCAGTGACAGGATGTCTCGATGAATGGGATTTTGTTTTCTGAATAGTTGGTACGGTTTTTCTCGAATTCCAATGAAATACATAATGCCCTATCGCACCATTATGAGGTCAATAATCACCACCGATTAAGTTAAATCCATTATAAAAATCACCATAAATGGTGATTTGATACATGACAATACACCCTACATTTACAAAAAAGATAATCCGTTGCTCATTTTTGATTTAGGATTACAAAGAGGATTATCTTAAATTCTGATATGCCGTGAAGGAGACATTGATAGGGGAAGCGCATGGACGACCAATGCTTGTAATTTTAATCGACTCAACTCATGAACCTACAGAACACCCTCCGGCTATGCACATTTCTGCTGGTTTTCCTCTCAGGCCCACAAGTGTTTTCACAGTATTTCACAGCAGAAGGAATACCCTGTGCCAGAGGCAAAAATGTAGAAATTGATACGGTAGTATATGCACCAAAAGCTTCTATTCCCTTTGATCGATGCTTTTATTTAAAATATACATTTACAAAACCTGTCGAGGTAAAAGGCTTTAAAATTATCCCCATAGATGAAGATGGAAAAGTAGCCTATAGGCGTAGAGACAAAAGAGCCTATCTACGTGTTTTTTACGAAGGAGATCGAAAAGGTAAAAAACGGGAGCGGAAGAGATACAAAGGCAACTTTGAAAATTTCAGCGTTGCCACATTACATGAAAATTCACACAGTCCAAAAACAAAGAGTAAAACGGTACTACTAAATATTCCTCCTTTAGATCCCAATAGGCTCTATAGAATAGAACTCTATGGTCATGATAATGAAGCATATAAAAAGCTGGTTCAAGTAGGAACTCTACTATTCTCTAGCGTGAGAGAAGATGACTCCCAGAAATCGACCAAAGCATTAAAAGCTTCACGGGCCAAATACCAGGATATTGTAGAATCTGTATCAACTCAACCAAAAGAATACCTCCAATACAAACGCAATTGGACCAACGTCAAAATTAATCACAGGCCTGACTTCGAGCATTTTACAATAGGAGAATATAGACTGCTCTTAAGGAGGGCAACAAATACTCCTTTCCAAATCCAGGAGGCTTTTAAGGTGCCATATGATTCTCATTACACCTATTCGTTTAGTATTCCCCCTTACGAGAAAATACAAACTATTGAATACTCACTCGATCGAAACATCAAGTTAATCAATGGAGAATCGGTGAATTTTTTAAAACCGGGCAAATTTGAACTGTATGCATTAGCTACTGGGTTTTCTGTTTCCACCATTTCTCAAAAAATGAATGTCAATGAGGGGAGCATTAAACTCTACTCAAATAAAGTAACCTTCAATCGACCAGAAGGAATAGCATCAGGTAAAGCGAGTTTTAAAATATTTTTTGCCGGCCGTGAAGACTGGGGAATACTAGAACCAGGGATTCTCAACGAATATCAAAAGTCAAGTGGCAAATTTGTGTCATGTGAAAGTTCTAAAATGTCCATAGTGTGTGATTTACCGAATTATGTTTATACGCTCTCAGGATTTCCACTGAGTGCTGATTCTTTGGCAGAGGCATTATCAGAGAAGAATCCTGAGATAAAGGTGGTTGTCACCAATGAGGCCAATGGTCAAACCTATATTTCAGCTGACTCGCATAAAACGGCAGTGGACCGAGCTACAATCAAGAAGGTAGATACAGACAGCACAATCTCTTTTATTGCACCCGAAGACACGGCAGCCCGCGTTGTTGGGTTTGATGTTTATATTTTAAGAAGTCCAACTGATCGTGAAACCCTCATAAAAAAACTGATTGCAGGAGAAAACCTCATTAAGGCAAACGCCAATTCTAACATTGCATACTCACCCGGCAAGGAGTTGAAAATATTGCTTAAGAAAGAGTTGAATTACGCTTATAATGGCAGTAGCGGGGTTTTTGGCTGGGGTCAGGTCGATGAAAAGAATATAGTCATCATATCGCGGTTAAGGTCAACAGCCAGCAGTATTACCAATACAAAATTGATAAGCCTGGGCAGTCTGGAAATTGATGATAAGGGCAAACCAGAACTTAATGCAGACCCAACCAAACAAGCCAATTCATCTTTAGAAGTTAAATTCGGCCTGTTACAAGATGACGAGCAATTTCATAGAAAAACAGAACCAAAATTACCTGAACTTAAATGTAAAACTCTGCTTCAAAGTTTAAATAAACTCTTTGAACAGGCCAGAGACTGCAATTGCAACAAAGGGGAAAAAGATCTTGCCAAAAAAGACAAGTTGTTAGACTTAATTGCCAGGATTAGAATTTTCAATTCCGATAGTATCACAATTGTGATGAAAGGCCAGAAGTCATTAAAGCAGCCATTTGGCATCGTCAAAATCACTGATTATGCAAAAAGGGCAAACAACCTCAAGGAAAGTATTCAACTTCTAACAGAGCTTTATGAGTTTGCCTTAAAAGTTCATGCTGTCCAAGAAATTGACGAAAGTAGTTTCAAATGCATTTTAGAATGGATCCAAACCATGCAAAACTTCAAGGAATCTCTTGATAAGAAAAATGCATTGAGGGCTAAAATTGATAAGCAAATTGTTGTAGACGAAAACATTAGATTACCCATCAAGGCATCAAATGCCATTGCTTCCAGCATAAACTTCCAGAATCGCGCCAAATTAAGATTGGTTCCTGACTTTGGATTTATCACAATCTTCAAAGGAGACGGCTCAGCAAATAGACAGGATTATGTGCCTTATCTAGGCTTTCATGTAAACCTTAGGCCCATTGATAAAGATGTCAAAATGCGCTTTGTAAGGATGAAGTCTTGGAAGTATTACCTATCCTTCTATTCTGGTCTCACACTTTCTTCAATCGAAGTAGAGGGGCAACGCGAAGACTTCTTTGCTAATAAATCTTTGTTGGCAGGTATTGGTATTCGTATAAACCACTCATTAAGAGCTACAGTTGGAAGTGTCATTTTCAGGGCGAACTCTACAAACCCGCTCTCTGACAGCAAGAGTGTGAAAATGGTTATGACAGCAGGGATATCATTAGACCTTGAAATTCAGAAATTTATAGGAGGCATTAAAAGCATATTTATCAAATGAAAAAGACACATGTAATCTTTTGCCTGGTAATGACATTGTCACTTTGTAATTCATGTTTCGACCCAGACGACTATGAAGACATTGATACTGATGAGATTTTTTGGTTCACCAGTGAAAACAATTTGCAAGCCGCAGCTGATGGGGCAAGCCCTCAAACAGTCTCTATGCAAATCGACTCAGAAGTCACTCCAGCCAACCGCAAAGTAGTATTCAAAACCAGTAGAGGATCATTTGTGCATGGTTCTGGTGATAGCATAGTTGTATCAGCAGATAATGAAAGAAATGTATCTGCCCAGTTAGTCAGTACTCGCCCCGGTAATGCAACCGTAACCGCCAAAATAGGCGATTTAAATGCGGTAGGAAACAGACAAATTGAATTTATACAAGCATTACCAGATTTCATTCAGGTAACAGTGGATTCATTGGCCATGTCTAACAGTCCTCAAAGTGAAACTGTGATAACCGCTAGTTTAGGTACAAACAGTGGAGGAGTCCCAAGTCTCAGGCATAGAGTAGATATGAATGTTGTGGATTCTTTAGGGAATGATATAGGCGATTTTCTAAATGGCATTGGCTATGGATTCACAAATAGCGCAGGCCAGGTAAAGCTACGTTTTGCTGCAGTCAATGAGAATTATGAGGGGTTATTGACCATCATTGCAGCTACAGATAGCAACAGTGGAAGAAAAGAAAGTAAATCCCAAATATATTTAGTAAAAACAAACTAATATCATGAAAACAATCATTCCAACACTCCCAGCTAAGGAAAAAGAAAAAAATGCAAAAAAGCCCGATATTGATATGAAAAGGGCAATCACTTGTTGTAAAGACGGCAAAAAAGCCGAATTCCCTGGCCCGAAATGTCCCGAAGGATGGACACAATGTTAACTAGCAATTCAATTAAAAATGATTTCTTCAAAAGAGCACCAATTTTTAAGGTGCTTTTATGAATTAAAACCACTCACATTTTTCAAAAAGCCAATTGAATTCATTCTTACAAATTCAGGCGTTTACAATATTCAATAACGGGTCATATTTAGAATTATATCACTTCAATAAAATACATACTTTCATTCCCAGGCATTTAAGGCTAAATTGACTTACGAGTCATTTTACCCCCTTAGCCATGATCAGCCGTAAATCATTCATCAAACAGCTCGGAATTGCGGGTGCACTCTCCCCCTTCTACAAGCACCTGGCTTTTACCACCGGTCAGCAGACCACTAAAGCAGGCCCTGTGCGAAGTGCGAAAGCAGGCGAAGACATATTTGGGTACATTAAGACTCAAAAAGGAGGCTTTGACCAGACACTCTATCAGCAGCTCATCGGTTCGGCCAACGAATACAAAGAGGGAGACGACACCCAGGGCATAGCTGCTTATGATGAAGCCTCACGTAACAACGCACGTGCACTATTGTCATATACGCGCATCAAAGACCTGGAAGAACACTCTCTTTTTACTGATGAACTCAAGCAGCTGATTGACAGTACGACAGAAAACAAAGTACAGCAAGAAATAGGCGATTGGCGCATGGGCGAGCTCAAAGCCTTTCTTTTAAACAGAGAGGAGGCTCTTATCAAAGAAATCATGCCTGGCCTAAGCAGTGACATCATTGCCGGAGTGGTGAAGCTGATGAGCAATGATGAGCTGATAGCCATAGGGCAAAAGGTCTTCAATCCGTTGCCTGGTAGTAAGATAGGCAGCAAGGGTTATATGAGCGCAAGGGTACAGCCCAACTCCCCCACTGATCACCCTGACGACATTGTTTGGCAGGTATTCTCTGCCTGGTCCTATGCCGTTGGAGATTTGGTTTTGGGTACTAACCCCGTGTCGAGTGAACCTCAGTCTGTAGCGGCCATTGAAAAAGCGCTTTTCGACATCATCCAGACTTTTCAATTGGAAGATGTGCTTCCCAACTGTGTGCTTTCACACATAGACATACAAGCCGAAGTAGAGCGCATGCAGCCCGGCACCACGGGCATCTGGTTTCAAAGCCTGGCTGGTACCGACAATGCCAATGAAACCTTTGATGTGAGCATTGAAAAGATGTTCAGGCATGCTGAAGAGCGAAAAGGACGCTATGGCCTATATGCAGAAACCGGCCAGGGTGCCGACTTCACCAATGGCCATGGAGAAGGCTTTGACATGGTAGTTCACGAGTCGCGCAAATATGGCTTTTTGAGGGCTTTGAAGCAGAAGCTATGGGCTGGAAAAGCTGCCGATAAAGCACCTTGGGTGCATGTAAACGATGTGGCGGGTTTTATTGGTCCGGAAGTATTTAAGAGCAAAGAACAACTGGTACGCTGCTGCCTTGAAGATACTGTAATGGGCAAGCTGCATGGACTACCTATTGGCCTGGACATTTGCTCTACCCTGCACATGGACGTAAGCCTTGACGACCTGGACTGGTGCATTGCGCAGGTGATGCCCGCCAACCCTGCCTACCTAATGGCCTTGCCCACCAAAAACGACCCAATGCTCAGCTACCTCACCACTGCCTTCAACAACCATGTGAAGGTCAGGGAGCAGTTAGGCTACAAAGTAAACGATGACATGTGGGCCTTTTTCAAGCAGTTAGGCGTGATTGACGCAGCGGGCAAACCTACCGAGCATTTTGGTGATCCGCTATGGGTGTATTACCAGTACCGACTGGCCAAAAAGGACAGCAGAAGTCAAGCTGCTATTTTTAAGGAAGGCGAAAAGAAACTAGCAGAGATTGCAGACCGAGGTGTACCCATTGCCAAAGGATATGGCAAAGAGATTTGGGACTTACCTACTGAAATGGACCAGGAAGTGCGCAGGCTCTATGAAGATGCGAAGGTGAGCCTTTGGACCGAAATGACACCGGCCTTTGTTGCTGGCATGGGCAAGAAGCTAAGTATCAAAACCAGGTCTGCTGACCGCAAAGACTATGTGTACCACCCTGAATCAGGTGAGCAATTGAACGGCAAGGCGAAATTGCAAATGGAGCGACTGAGGGCCTCTTGGGGTGCTGAAGCGCCAGATATACAGTTCATTGTATCTGACGGCCTCAATGCCCGGGCATTGATGGACAAGGGGCACCTGGCCCCATTTCTGGAAGGTATGAAGAAACAGTTGAAGAAAGATGGATACAGCATATCAACCGAGCCAATTCTCATTACCCATGGGCGTGTAAGGGCCGGTTATCAATGTGGGGAGCTGCTTTTCGGTAAGTCTGCTAAACCAACTGATGTAAAAGGCATTGTCCATATTATTGGGGAAAGACCCGGTTCCGGACATCACAATTTCTCGGCTTACCTCACTGCTGCTTCGGCAAAAACCTGGGCTGAAAAGGGACAGGTGGATCATAATATTTCAAGAGTGGTTTCGGGTATTTCAGATACGGCCCTGGTACCGGAAAAAGCAGCCATACAAACGGCCCAGATCTTTACAGAGCTGTTTCGTCAGCAGGTCTGACTGGTTACTTCAAGGTCAGATCGCCAGATCAAACCGCAAAACATTGAGATATGGTCCGTCTGACCTGGGCGGTCTGACGGGTAAACAAATTGACCTGAGCGGTCTGACGGGTTAAAACTCAGAAAGCAGTTGGTCTTGCTTCAGTTTCTTCGACACCCAAGGCATATCGGCCTGGTAAAAGCGCCAGGGTTTTAGAGCATCTTCTTCTGCATAATCGACCCCAATGCGGGTTGAAACCACAATTTCTTCAGGCTTTAATACCCTTGCGTCTTCAATCCAGATGAGCTCTCCGGCCAGGTCGGTGCCATAATGTAGTTTGGTTTTTATGCCAAGGGCCTGGCTAAGTGTGGCCGGCCCCGAGCTCAGTATTTTGGTAACAGTCGGCTTTCCCCTGCGCTGTAGCATGTGCTCCTCTCCTGCCAGCGGCATTACCGCCCGTATCAAAACCGCATCGGCCATTCCTTCCTTATTAGTCACCACATTGAACAAGTGGTGCATGCCATAGCACAGGTATACATAGGCCATGCCTCCACGGGCATACATCATCTCTGTGCGGGCCGTGCGCAGTCCGCCATTGGCATGGCAGGCCTTGTCATTTCTGCCCGCATAGGCTTCCACTTCTGTTATGCGTGCAGCGGTGTAAAAACCATCAATACAGGTGACCAGGGTTTTACCCAAAAGCTCTTTCGCTATGGTTACCACATCCGGGCGTTCATAAAAATCGCTGAATAGTTTCGTAGCTGACATTTATCGGATTCATACAGGTTCAAGATGATTCATTCATCAAATCAACTAAACCTAATTTTCTAATTGGAGTAAAAGAGCCTAAAACAAACAAAAACCCATGAAAAAACTTTTTACGTTGATTACTGTCTTCTCGTTTGCCTTCATAGCTCAAAATGCTATGGCTCAGAGAGGACCTGCGGCCAGCCCTAAATCTACCGTGCAACAAGACATAGGTGGTACCAAAATGGAAATAGTTTATCATCGCCCTAGCCTGGACGGTCGTGATGTAAACAAACTAGTGAACGACAAGCCAAATGGAGAAGTTTGGAGAACAGGTGCCAACCAAAACACTCTGATCAGCTTTGATAAGGATGTAACGGTAGGTGGTCAATCTCTGAAAGCTGGCCAATACTCTATGTTTTCTATCCCTGGAGATAACGAGTGGACCATTATCTTTAACAGTGCTACAGACAAGTGGGGTACCCAATACAGTAAAAGCACAGATGTTTTGCGTATCAAAGCCAAGGCAACTAAATCTGGCAATTCTGTAGAAACCTTCACCATTGGTCTGACCGATTTTGACAAGAATTCTAAAGACAAAGCCAATATCGAACTGGCCTGGGGCAACATTTCAGCCAAGTTTACCATTAAGGTGAACAACTGATCAAAAGAATTCTAAACCGTATAAAGCCATTGCTAGTTGAATTTAGCAATGGCTTTTTATATTTGGCCCCTAGAATAAACACAACCATGAAAAAACTCAGTACTTTTCTTAGCGCATTGGCATTACTTGCCACTGTAAATTTTGCACAAGCCCAGAACGGACCTGCACCGAGCCCTCTTCAGAAGATGAGCCAAATGGTAGGCCTTACTGAGGTAAGCATTGAATATTCTCGTCCGAGCCTCGATGGCCGCGACATGTATTCTGAACTGACCCCAGAAGGCAAAAGGTGGAGAACCGGAGCGAATGCCCGTACCATTATTTCTTTCTCTAAAGATGTGAAATTGAATGGCAATGATGTAAAAGCTGGCGATTACAACTTGTTTTCTATACCAGGTAAAAATGAGTGGAGCATCATTTTGAATAGCAACACGGCAGAGACTTCTCCTTTCAGAGTAGACGATGCCAACAACATTCTTTCTTTCAAAGTCGCTCCAGGTAAATTGACCGAAACGGTAGAGACTTTTACGATCAACGTTACTGATTATGACAAGAATGCTCGCGACAAGGCTCACATTGCTCTGTCGTGGGAAAACACTGTTGTGGCCTTCACCATTGAAGTGAATAACTAAGATTAAAATCAACGAATTACGCTAAATAGAAAAGCGCTTATGGATTTCTGTAAGCGCTTTTTTACTTTTGATTAAAATTAAGACCTATGAAGAAATTTGTCCTTACGCTCTTATGCCTGTTGACAGTGCTGAGCCTGAACGCACAATTAAGAACCCCTCCTGCCAGTCCTACCTTTGAACTGAAGGGTACTGTTGGCCTCACAGAAGTGACGGTGAACTATTCAAGACCAAGTGCCAAAGGCAGAAACATTTTCGGCCGATTGGTTCAGTTTGATGAGCTTTGGCGCACCGGGGCCAATGCCTCGACCAAGATTTCTTTCAACCAGGATGTGAAGATCGAAGGCAACGCTGTGGCTGCTGGTACTTATGCCTTGTACAGCATACCGGGAGAAAAAGAATTTACCATCATCCTCAACAGCAACACAGGTCATTGGGGCAAAGATGGCTACGATCAGGCTGAAGATGTGCTGCGCTTTAAAGTACCTACAAAGCATCCAAGCAGCCATTACGAGACCTTTACCATTAGTTTTTCTGACTTCACCAGTAGTTCGGCCAAGCTGAACATGAAGTGGGAGAAAACGAAAGCGGTATTCACCATAGAAAGCAATGTAGACAGCCAGGTAATGGCCTATATCAAAGAGCACCTCATTGATGGGGAAACAGCCAAAGACAGCGATTATTACGCAGCTGCCAGCTATTACTACGACCATCAGAAAGACAACCAGAAGGCCCTGAAGTGGATCAAGAAAGCCATCGAGATCACTGGTGAGGAAGCCAAGTACTGGGAGTACTTGTTGAAGTCAAAAGTATTGCAGCGTCTTGGCTATAATGAAGATGCCCGCACTGCTGCAGAAATGTGCCAAAGCCTTGCCAAAAAGGCTGGAAACCAAGATTATGTAAGGTTGAGTCAGCAGGTGATTAACCTGACGAAACTCTGATAACAAAATCTCAATTTTGAAAAAGGCCGCTTGTATTTCCATACAGCGGCCTTTTTTATTATCCCGGTTCCTGGGAATTACTATTGCAAATTTACCAACTACCTGCCGGTGCAGGCTGAATTCCTTTCGCCCGCAAATACATCATGGTTTTGCCATGCTCTCGCTGAAGGTGGCTGGTGACTATGAGTATTGCCTTTAGCCTTGTAATCTGTTTTTGGTTGCCCCTTGGCCCCCATGGCACCGTCTGCTCAAGGTCTTCTGTACTCAAATTGTCAAGCCCCTTGGCAAAATGGGCAAAAGACTTCTCCAGCAAATCGACCACTCCCGCCTTGTCTTGTGGTGGATTTTTAGGATCCACCTTAAAGTCAAGTCTACCCGCATTTACTGAATAAGAGAAGCCAATGTTAGAGCGCGTGGTGTGATTGAGCTGAGCGGCAAAATCTCTCAATGGATCACCTGGTGTAAAGTCAAAATGCTCTGCTGGCATCAATTTGGCCGATTCAACCACCATGTTGCTCATCTTTCCCCAGGCATCTCTTACCTGCTCTATGGTGATGGATTGTGCACTGAGGGTTTGGCCACCCAGCAAGCACAAGGCCAGTACAAAAAATACTCTGTGTTTTCTGATCATAACTTCATTGTTTATTGAATGAAGCGAGCAGTGGATCAATTTAGATGCGTCATTCTTTCCAAGTGCACTTTTTAGCTTTTGAAATGGCCTGATTAAAGGCCCTGGTGAAAACAGTGACGCAATCAGTGCCTTTTCGGTTGAGCATGAAAAAAGGCCGGAACGTTAAGCTCAAAGAGCCTTTGGTGCAAGAAACCGATCTGTAAAAAGCTATTTCCGTATAATTGCAATTAGACGAGTATGAGCCTGTTCAAAACTTACCGAAATCTCCAATGGCAACAATGGGCTACGCTCTTCATTTGCTGGACCTTAGTGGCGCTTTTCATCAGCACTCAACTCTACTTCAATGGCATTAAAAATGGGACACAGACTACCTGGTGGATTGTGTTCAGAGATCAGCTTCCCATTTGGTGGCTTTGGGCTTTACTCTCCCCTATTTTACTTTATATATCAACACTTAAGGTTCTCTCTGACAATGCATTATGGAAATCCATTGGAGTTTACTTTGCCTCTGCTTTACCATTCCTTTTATTAACCAGTAACCTTAGCCTGGTCTACCTTTTCCTCACGCATGGCTACATTGACCTGGGCAACACCAACTTTCAGGAATACAGCCCGTACCTGTATTCTCGCCTGGCCAACGATGCCTTGATCTACATATTCACCGTTGGCATCCTCCTCTTCGTTCAGTCTTACCAGCAACGCAAGCAACACGCTCTGGAGCTGGTACAAATGCAACTGCGAAACGACCAACTCAACAGTCAACTGACCAAGGCACAGTTGCAGGCGCTCAAATTGCAGCTCAACCCCCACTTTCTCTTCAATACCCTGCACACCATTTCATCGCTTACACTGATTGGAGAGGGCAAAATATCAGCTGGCATTACCACCCGCCTGGGCGATTTCCTTCGCAGAACACTCGATTATGAAGAAGAGCAGCTGGTGACGCTCAAAAAGGAGCTGGAGTTTTTCGACTTGTACCTGGACATTGAATCCATCCGGTTTAAGGACCGACTCAAAGTGGTAAGGCAAGTACCGGAAGAGTTTCTGGGCGTAAAAGTACCCAATCTGATTTTACAGCCACTGGTTGAAAATGCGATCAAACACGGCATCAGCAGGCAGAAAAGTGCTGGAATTATCTCTTTGCATGTGGAAAAAAAGGACAGCCTACTCTTGCTGATTCTGCACAATGAGGGACCTTTACTCACTGAAAAGCAAAACTTAGGAATAGGCCTGAAAAATGTACACGAACGTCTTGCCAGGATCTATGGCAGCACAGCCAGCCTTGAAATACAAAACGATGAAGCAGGAAAAGGCGTAAATTCGATCTTAACACTACCCATAAAAGCCCCTGCCCTTGACAGCCTCTAAGCCCATACGCGTAATTGTGGCCGATGATGAACCCATCGCCTGTGAGCTGTTGGTGCGGTTTCTTGAGCAGGAGTCGGATTTTGAAGTACTGGCAGCTCTGGGTGACGGACAATCGGCACTGGAAAGCATTATTGAGCTACAACCTGATCTGGTTTTCCTGGACATTGAAATGCCTGAATTGACCGGCATAGACCTGGTAGGGCAACTGCCAGAACCTCTGCCCAAGATTGTTTTCGTGACTGCTTATGACCAATACGCCATTCAGGCTTTTGAAGAAAATGCGCTGGATTATCTGCTCAAACCATTCGATGAAGAACGGTTTCAGAAGAGCCTACACAGAATTCGTAAAAGCTTCAGCTCCAGGCAGCAGAGCAGTGATACAGATCATTTGATGACTGCCCTGCATCAGTTGGTTGATCAGAATCAGGGCGACCGATATCTAAAGAAGATCAACTGTAAACAGCGCGGAAAAATCCGCTTTATTCCGGTATCTGAGGTGATGTGGATAGAAAGCGAGGGGGCCTTTTGCAAGTTGCACCTGAAACAAGGCATGGAGCTTACCAACCTTTCAATCAAGCGCCTGGAGCAACTACTAGACCCTGAGACACACCTGAGGATTCACAAATCATTCATTGTGGGGTTTGACTATATCGAAAGCATTGAACCTTACTTTCACGGAGAATACATGATCAATCTAGTAAACGGCAAAAGCCTGAAGTTGAGTCGGGGCTACAAGCAGCGACTCGACCAGATCATCAATCAATACAAATAATTAGAGCTTGCCGATAATGTCGATGGTTGAAAATCAGTTTTCGCCCCAATCCCTGAAGGGAGTACTGATTTTCAATGACTTACCACTGCCAAATGCCATAGGTGACCTGAGGTGGTAGTGCATGACCAGACTGCTTCATAGCCAGTATGATTTGACCGCGTGTATGTGCCTCATGTGCAATGAGATAACCCATAAAACGCACAGCAGACATTTCACCAAACTTAGTATCATCCGCCAATGCATTTTTCAGCAGACTGCCAATCAGTTCATCTGAACTGGCCAGTTGCTTCATCAGGTAGGCATGGCTTTTTGACTCATCGGCATCTATCTCATCATCGGGTTTCTGTTGCTGGCCTTCCAGCATACCACCCACCCACATCAGCCTCACATTGTGCATGTGGGCCAGCTGCTCACCCACTGTGCGACCACCAGATGCAGACTGATCAGCGAGATATGCTTCATCAATGCCCTTGGCAAGCAATGCCGTCATTTCGGTGTGCTTTTTCCAGGTATTCAGTATTTCGGTCTGAAGCTCAGTCTGCCCTTGAGCTACTACTGCAAAAAGCAGGCAAGCAGATAGGGTTAAGTAGGTTTTTCTCATGATAGCATCAAATTAAAAAGTAGCAATGATAAGCCCATTGAATACACCCCAATGGGCCAATCATTTAATGGAAATGGCCTAAAAAGCCAGAATTCATCATTCCCCTGCCTGCAGTTCTTTGGCTATGGCCTGGACGTCATCCAGTACTCTCAGCAGATTGCCGCTCCAAAGCTGCGCAATTTGATCTTCAGTATAGCCTCTTCGAACCAGTTCCAGGGTCACATTAAAAGTCTCAGAAGCATCTTTCCAGCCAAATACACCACCTCCACCATCAAAGTCGGAACTGATGCCCACATGGTCAAGGCCAATTTTCTCAACCAGGTAGTCAATATGGTCCACAAAGTCAGCAACCCCTACCGGAGGTGCTTCAGTATTCACTTGATCAGCATAAATAGGCCTAAGGCTGTCTCTCATGGCACGATACTGCTGGAAATAGGCCCTTCTTTCAGAAATGGACAATTCTCCCATTTCAGCCCTTGATGCATATACTTTAAAACCCATGGATTCGCCTACCTCTTTGAGCACCTCGTTCCAGCGATCGCTGTTGGCCGAGTTCTTTTCTCCATTTACATAGCTCTTAAAGGCCACCGTTTGCACCACGCCCCCATTTTCTTTGAGCATCATCAGTTGCTCATCGTCCAGGTTGCGGCTGTGGTCATTCAAGGCACGAGCAGAGGAATGAGAAGCGATTACAGGCGCTTTTGAGAGTCGCATCATTTCCATGTTTGCTTCTTTTGATGGATGCGAAAGGTCCACCATAATGCCCCATTTGTTCATTTCAGCAATCACCTGTTTGCCCAATTCACTTAGGCCGTTGTGTAGCCAAACACTGTCTCGCTCACCGGTATTGGAGTCACTCAACTGGCTGTGTCCATTGTGTGCCAGCGACATATAACGAGCCCCTCGTTCATAAAACTCTTTGACTCTGGAAATGTCATTTCCTATGGGATAACCGTTTTCTATGCCAATCATGGCCACCTTTTTGCCTTCATCAGTAAGTCTTCTCACATCATCTGAGTTGAGAGCCAAGCCTATGCGGTCAGGGGCTATTTCTTCACAGAGTCGGTGAATGGCCTTGAACTTATCATCCGCATTTTTATAGGCCCTGTCAAAGCCCTCATCTGTCAGGTCGCCCTGCCCGGTATAAACGATGAACCAGGCCACATCTAGCCCACCATCCTCCATGTTAGGCAGGTTTACCTGTGTGTTTAAACGCTCGGTGTAATTCTTCTCTTCTGTGAAATTATTGGGGTTGATGTCGCAATGCGTGTCTAGGGTTATCACGCGTTCGTGAATGCCCTGAGCATGCTTTACCAGCTCTTCTTCCGACATTGTGGTAGATTCTTCTTTATCACTTCCACCAGTACAGGCTGCGAGCACTAACAAGCTCAGTCCTAAAAAATAAAAAGTCTTTTTCATGTCTATTAAGGTTGAATAACCAATCTAGCACATCAGCCCATCAATGCGAATGATTTTCTGGCTAATGGTTTTTGTATTCATTAAGCCTCATTTTGTGATGGCCAGTTCAATCACTATTTTGAGCTTTTGCTTCCAATCATGCTAAGGCGATTATTTTTTGGATGTTGCATATGGCTGGCTGCCTTTACACTGAGTGCCCAGGGGCCTCCCCGCACCTATTTGGATGTGGAGATTTATCGCACGCGAACGGACAGCCTCACAGCAGAACAAATGCTGCAACCTGAATACCAGCACCTGTTCAAACCTGCATCGGAATACGGCCGGTCTACTGCACATGATTACTACTGGATCAAGGTGGACTTAAGCTCAATCAGCGAGCACCTGGCAGCGCATGAGCAATGGGCCATTTATTTCGGTACATCTGCCAAGGCCACTCTCTTCTACCCTTCCAATGGTCAATTAGGTGCTCGAAATTTCGGAGCACTCAATGAGGACTCTGGTGCACGCTATGACCTCCATTTAACATTCAACACCAGCGAGCTCATTGACGGTACTCATCTACTTGTGAAGTACCAGAAACTGACCTCTACCTACAACATGGGCCGTTACAGGGTTTCGGTGCTGACACTCGACCGTCTCAAATCGGAACAAGTGGACCGGGATTTCATCCGACTCAAAAACCGCACTTTCACCTATATATTCCTGGGTATCGGGGGTATTGTGTTGCTTTTTGCACTCTCTGCTTACATCACTCAGCGCAGGCGAGAGTACCTTTATTACAGCCTCTACCTGGCTGCTTTGTTGCTTTATTTTGGCAGGCGGGCTTTTGTCGTTCAGGGCTTCGTAATTGGCGGATCTCCCTTGCTGGACTACACCATGCACCTGGAGCTACAGGTAATGATCAACCTGTTTTATGTGCTCTTTGCCCGCTACTTCCTCAATACCAAAGAAGTCTATCCGGTACTGGACCAATGGATAAAATGGGTGGCAGCTGCTCTGGTCCTTTTTGTAGTGGCAGATGTGATCTTGATACAGACAGGGCAGTTCAGCATTCACTACACAGCCATGAATGCACAGCGCTATTTTATGGCTTCCTTTGGCATGTTGGGCAGTATTTACCTGCTGGTAAAACGTAGATCCACCCTGGTATACTTCATTGTCTTTGGTTCCCTCTCCTATACCTCTGGCGCCCTGGCCACACTCTTTCTGGTAGACAATAACTATATGATGGCAGGCAGTGCCATAGAAATTTTCATTTTCACACTTGGTTTGAGTTATAAGAGCTTTGCGCTGCTGAAGCAAAATGCGCGCATTGAACAAGAGGTGCTCCAGTTGGAAATGAAAGCACTGAGGGCACAGATGAATCCACATTTTATCTTCAACTCGCTGGGCTCCATTCAATACCTCATCAGGATGGATAGACAGAAAAAGGCCCTCAAATACCTGTCTGACTTTTCGAAACTACTGCGATTGGTGCTGGAAAGTGCACGACAAGGTACGGTAACGGTAGCTGAAGAAGCTGAGCTATTAGCGCATTACATTGGCCTGGAAGCGCTGCGTTTTCAGCATCAGTTTACTTTTGAGATAGATGTAGACCCTCAAATGGATGCTGAAAACCTGGAAATACCTATCCTACTCATTCAGCCTCATGTGGAAAATGCCATCATCCATGGACTTATACCCAAAGAGGGAGATGCGCACCTGATCGTCTCTTTTCGGGAAGAGGAAGAATACATCCGTTGCCAGGTGGTAGATAATGGCATTGGCCGAAAAGCTTCAATGAAAACTAAATCCGAGGGTGCACAAAAACACAAATCACGCGGTCTCTCAATTGTAGAGGGAAGATTAGATCAATTGAAACCTGAAGGACAGCAGGGTTTAGTACAAATTCGCGATATTGAAAACCCAGATGGCAGCCCACTGGGAACTAGTATAACCATAAGAATTCCGAAAGAAGACCAATGATGCTGAATGTCGTAATCGTTGAAGATGAAAAGCACAATCGTGAAAACCTGAAAGCCATGCTTCAGGAGGTGCCTGAGGGTGTTCAGGTTTTGGGCGAAGCAGCCAACAAAACTGAAGCAGTTGACCTAATCAAAGCCACTCAACCCGACTTGGTTTTGATGGACATTGAGCTTACGGAAGGTACCGGTTTTGAGGTGCTGAGTGAGTTGCCTCAATCCAGTTTCGATGTTATTTTCACTACTGCATTTGAGCATTATGCCCTCAAGGCCATCAAATTCAGCTCCATCGACTACCTGTTAAAGCCCATCGACCAAGACGAGCTATCAGAGGCCATCAGAAAAGCCAGACAGAAAAAGGACAGTGTCCTCAGGCAAAAGCAATTGGAGTTATTGCTTTCCAGTCTGGACCAAAAACAAGAACAGCGTAACATTTGCCTTTCTACTTCTGAGGGCATTGAGTTTATCAAAACCTCAGAGATCCTCTATTGCGAAGCCAGTGGCTCTTACACCCACTTTCACCTCAAAGGCAATCACAAACTGCTAGTGAGTAAAAACCTGAAGGAATACGCTCAACTCTTGGACGATCAGGATTATATGCGGGTGCACAATAGCTTTCTCATCAACCTGAAGGAAGTAAAACGCTTTGTAAAGACCGATGGAGGCTATATTCTGATGAACAATGATGCCACCATCCCCATTTCCAATAAAAAGCGAGATGAGTTCCTGAGCAGGATGGCCTCCTTATCCTAAGGCCCCTAAATTTCATTATCAACCCGCAGAGTCAATCCATCAAACGGCAGCTGCAATCCGTCAACTGACCAATATCAGGCTCCATTTCATTAGGCATGTTTGCACAGCAAACGGTCTATTAATAAACCTCAACCATGAAATGGAAAGTCAATTTGCTGAGCCTGGTCATGCTCAGCGTAAGCTTGCCACTGTTAGGCAATTCGAACATAGTAGTACAAGACGGAGACCTGGTAGACAGGATGGATTCGGTGATTAACGCCATGCCGGGCCAGTGGCGCAATTTAGGCGAGGGCACCACCTACAGTGACCCTACTGGCGGTGAGGTCACCAGCTTTCTGGCGGTCTTCTCAAACCTCTATCATTCGTCATTCGAGGCAGCCGCCACTGCAGCATTGGCCTTTGAATACCGCCTGGTAGCCTTTACTGACAATGGTGATAGCAACTTATATTATATACTGGAAAGGTCTCCCACAGCCACCGCCAACAACTATTGGGGCACTTATGTCTTCAACCCCTCTCCCGACCGTGGGCAGCTCATTCTTCAAAGCAGTCACCCCAGGTTCGACACCTTCACGGGTAAAGAATCGGCTTACGTGTTCAAAGAAATGGGAGCCTCATTTCTATTTACTTCAGGCACCCACCGTTGCAGTAGCCCTACTGCCAGCAATTGCTCAGGTAGCAGCAGTGTATGCAGCAATACCATCAGCGGTGAAGCAGCCCCACAAGAGTTTCAAAACGTTGGTAATGTGTTCAGAGAAGGTGACGTAGCCCACAATGAGGCTTCAATGTTTCAAAAAGTGACTGAGTGGGTGCATGATCAAAATCCTGGCTATTACTTTTTCATTCAACTGCACGGCTTCTCCCAAACCCTGACCCCTCATGTAATCCTGAGTAATGGAAGGGATGAGAACACTGCTCCACCACAAGACGACAAGCTTGCTACTTTGAGAACACAGCTGATACTTCAATGGGACTTGCTGGCCAACCACAACGAGTCATTGGATATAGAGGTTGCCCATGACGATGATGGAAATTTCAACTCCCTTTTAGGCACTACCAACACACAAGGGCGCTATATCAATGGCAGTAACAACCCCTGTACATCGGCCGCTTCAGTAAACACCGGCAACTTCATTCACATTGAAATGGGGCGTAAAAACAACGATTATTACCTCAGGACAGAAGACAAGTGGCCTGTTTTGGTCACGGCACTTCAAAACACTTTCATCTCAGCTCCTTTGCCTGTTGAGCTACTGAGCTTTGACGGTCAGGTGGTGCAGCAAGGCGTAACCTTGCAATGGTCCACTGGCTGGGAAGAAGGCAACAGTCACTTTGTGATTGAGCGCTCTATCAACGGCATCAGTCAATTCGAACAGGTAGACATGGTGGGTGGAAATGGCACCACCACTGCCATTCAAAACTACCTATGGACCGATTCTCATTTGCCAACCACCTTTGGCATTTCCCTCTACTACCGACTTAAACAGGTAGATTTTAACGGCAACTTTGAATACAGCGAAGTGATTGCCGTGCACCTTAACAACCGCCCCATCCGACTCAAGCTATTACATGGCAATCAGGGTGTGGGGCAAAACCTTAAACTCAACATCCCCTATGACATGCGCGAAGAAGACGAAATACAGGTGTGGCTCATTCATCTGAATAGCGGACGGTATGTGGAACATTCAGTGGCAATTAGTGAAGTGGAGGCTACCCTTCGCCAGTGGTTGAAGCAGCGACCTGCCGGACTTTACCAGGTCAGGCTCAGATCAGGCGACCAGGTGATTTCAGGGAAGTATTTGCGACTCTGACCAAATGGCTTGAACTCCTATTGGTTTCTGAGAATATTCACCGGATTGGTTTTTGATATTCTATAAACCTGAAGACCCACAGAAACAAGTACCAGCAGGAAAATGGAGCCGGAGACCAATATAAATGTCTCTGGTCTGATCTTCATACGAAAGGCAAAACCATTGAGCCAGTCTTGCATGAGCCAGAATGCAAGTGGCACAGCTACTACAAGCCCCAGTAGTATGAGCTTGATGAAGTACCATGAGAATTTTAGAGCGATGCTTTTACTGCTTGCTCCCAACACCTTGCGAATGCCCATTTCCTTGCGCTGCTGCTGGGCGATAAATACCGCCAGACTAAACAGCCCCAGTGCGGCAATGAGCACAGTAATGATGGTGAGGTAATAGAGGGCTCGCTCCATTTTTCGGTCCATCTGATATAATGAGGCAATCTGATCGTCCTGAAAAGAGAAATCGAAGGCCAGTTCTGGCGCAATGGATTTTACTGTATTTTCAATTTCAGTCAGGGCCTGTCGCATGTCAGTGGTGTTTATTTTGACGTGGGCTCTCATGTATTCATCCGGCCTGATATAAAAAGCAGCAGGCTCCACAGCCGACTTCATAGATTGCAGGTGAAAATCCTCTACTACTCCTATTAGCTTTAGCTCCAGGCGCTCACCCCAGTTGAAGTCCACACTGATCTGCTGACCCAATGCTGCTTCATAATCCGATAAGCCTGCCTGCCGCATAAACGCCTCGTTTACCATAATGGCCTCATTGAGGTCTGTGGGTATTTGCCGGTTGAAATGCCTGCCTGCCGCCAGCGTGGCTGAAAGTGTTCTGAGGAAATCGTGCTCGACTCCAAAACGTACCGAATTAATGCCTTTGATCTCTCCGGTTTCAGCATCAGCGAGCTCAAATGTCTCTTTAAACAGCTGATTGCCACCAATGAACTGGGATGCAGCGGAGAATGAAACCACGCTGCTGTGCTGCTCCAGATTGGTTTTGAGCAAGTCGAATTTGGAGATGGTTTCCAGCGTACCCAAGGGGAAAATAATGAGCTGTTCCTGGTCAAAACCCAGGTCGGCCTGACGGACATAGCGCAGTTGCTGATAAACCAAAACAGAGGACATGAGTACTATGATGGAGGCTACAAACTGGACAAGTACCAGTACATTGCGCAGGCCACGAAACTTTAGAGTAGCATGTCGGCCCGCCTTAATCACCTCTGTAGTTTTATAAGACGAAAGAATGATGGATGGATACAAACCACTTAACAGGCCTATGACTAAGGCCACCGCAAAAAATCCTACAAAAAACTCCCAATTCATGATCAGGTCGGCATTTATTGAAAGATCAAACGCCTGATTGATGGTGGGCAAAATCAAATTAACGAGGCCAATAGCCGCCATAGATGCCAATAGGCTTAACATCAATGATTCAGTCATGTGCTGCCAAAAAACTTGTGAACCGGAGGCACCAATAACCTTGTGCATACCAATCTCCCCTGCCCTTTTAGCCGACCTTACTGTGGCCAGACTTACATAGTTAATAGCAGACATGACCAACACCAAAACAGCAATGAAGAAGAAAAAATATAGATATCGCTTGTCACTGCTTGGACCTAAAAGCCAACCCTCCCCTAAGGGATTCAGGTAAATGTCAGTAATAGGCTGTAGCGAGAGAGTAGTTTTCGAATCTGCTTCTGACTCAACATTTCTGGCTAGCACAGTATTCAGCCGGCTCTCTACAGAAGCAAGATCTGCATGCCTTCCCAACTGGAGGTAGTGGTAGTAATAATTGATATCCCAATTGTTGATGATGTCTCGAAAATGGGCGGTTTCAAGGGTTTTGAAGGAGTTTATTAAGTCAAACTGCAAATGGGTATTGGGTGGAAGGTCTTTGATTACAGCAGTCACCCGCATGGTCACATCTTCGTGGAAACCCGTTCTGAATTCCAGAGTTTTGTTCACAGCATAGGCCGTACCGAAGAATTTGAGTGCCGTAGATTCAGTAATTACCAGGTCTCCAGGGTCTGAAAGTGCTTCTGACAATTCTCCATCAAGCACCTCCACTTTCAAAAGCTTTAGCAAGTCATTATCGGCCCAGATATATCGCGGTTCATTATAAGTAGTTTGCTCATCGATGCGAAAAATACCAGCCTCTCTGAACTTGCAAAGTCTGGCCCAGCGCTCTATTTCCCCGATTTCCAACTGCGCAGCCGCAGCCAAGGGTGCAGGCAACATGGCGTCAGTAAAGGTGTCATCCCCGGTCTCGACATGGCGTTGAGTCCTGTAAATCGACTCACTGTGCTCATGATAGCGATCAAAACTGAGTTCATAGGTCGCGAAAAGCGCTATGACCAAAACGGTAAAAAGCCCTAGCGACAGCATGGTCAATGAAGTAAGTGCATAGCCCCTATGGCGGGCAAAGTTGCGCAGCGATAATTTCAAGTTGAAGCGCCACATGGATTCGGTTTGCCCCACAAAAAATAGTTTTTTCAATATCACCCTTAAGTCCACCAGACTGAACAAGTGCCTAAGGAGGAAGAGCCTCATTGCGCCTGTTCCCTTCTTTTGCCTATACCGCTCCTGATACATTTCTTCTAAATCACCCAGAAAGTACTCAAAGTCCTCTTTTTGACTGATCAGCCGAAGCAAGCGAATAACCCATAGGGGAAGTTTGGTCTTCATATCAGCTGCCTGGTAAAAGTTGAAATAAAGTGGTTCGCAGCTCGTGAGATTTCGATAAAGCTTGTTTTCCTGCTGCCGTGATATGATAGAGTCTTTTCTTTCTGCCCCCCCTGTCTTCTGAACCATGACCGGCATAAGAAGTAACAAAGCCCTTGTCCTCAAGGCGCTTCAATGACGAGTGCAAAGCACCAATGCTGGGGTTCCGCTGGGTCCTCTGTTCTATTTCAGTTTTAATGCTCACGCTATAAGCATCCTCACCCAGCACTCCTACTACCAGCAGCACTAGCTCTTCAAACTCACCCAGATATGTTCCTTTCATAGAAGTTTCCTAAATGTATACAATGATAGAAGTTTCTTATTTGTATAACAACTATCCTATGAAATTAGAGAATTGATTTGCTCTAATTGGGTTGAACGATTAAGGTCATAGAATTAGTCGGATAACCAGATTATTGCAGGCAAAAAGCTGAGGCACTGAAATGACACACAAGCCTCTTTCTTCTTCCGACTAGACTACTGATATCCAGGTCAGGATTTAATTAAAAAATATTTGACCCTTTTAATGAGATCATTAGTCACTGATATATAGATACTTATACTCATCAATCTAATCCTACTCTCTTACTTGATCTTGAAGTTTTTTATTAAAACTGCAATTACGAATAAAATAAACCCCCTATATTTACTGCAATTGCGAATATAATCGCTCTTTGATATTAACTGCAATTACGAACGAAATTGTTATGAAGAAGACAAAATTAGGAGAGTTTGAAGAGTTGGTTTTGCTTACTGTGGTGGTACTGCAAGACCATGCTTATGGTGTGGAGATAAAGCGGGAGCTGGAAGCACGCCTCAATGAGAGCCTAAGTGTAGGCTCTATCCAGTCAGCTTTAAAGCGCATGGAAGAGAAAGGATTTCTCACCTCAGAGTTTGGTGAAGCCACCCAAAAACGTGGCGGAAAACGCAAGCGTATTTATGACGCTACGCCTTATGCCCATAAGGTGCTGGAAGAAATGAAAGATGTACGCGCACAGTTGTGGGCTTCAATTCCCGGTATAGTCACCAACTGATGCCTGAACCCAATACCTCTACTCCACCTCGCTGGTCACTTAAACTCTTGAGGCTCTTTATTCGCAAAGATTTCGTGGAAGAAGTCGAAGGCGATATGGAAGAGATCTTTTGGGAAGAAGTGGAGAATTTTGGTATTAAAAAAGCCCGAAAGCGCTATAACTGGCAGATGGTCAAACTGCTAAGACCCGCCCTAACCCACAATATTTTCAACAGTCAAAAACTCAATTATTACGGTATGTTCAAGCACAACATTTTAGTGGCTTTCCGCAGTTTTATGCGCTACAAGCCCGCATTCCTTATCAATCTGCTAGGGCTGTCTGTCGGTCTGGCCTCTTCCCTGCTCATCTACCTCTGGGTAGCCAGCGAGCTCAATGTAGACCGTTTTCATGAAGATGGAGAAAGGCGCTATCAGCTCATTACCAATAGCCATACATCCAATGGTATTCTGACCAACCGGGCCACTCCCGCCTTATTGGCAGAAACCCTGATTGCCGAATTTCCTGAAGTAGAAAAAGCGGTTTTTCAGTCTTGGAATTCCACCAATACCCTATCTCACGGTGAAAAGAACCTGAAGGCCAGCGGCCACTATGCAAGCAAAGATTTCTTTAATGTGTTCTCTTATACCTTACTTCAGGGAGACAAGAATGAGGTATTGAACGACAACAGCGCCATTCTTATCTCAGATCAGTTGGCGCTCAACCTGTTTGGTACAACCACCGATGTCGTGGGCAAAACCATAGAGTTTCAGTATTTCAGAACACTGAGGGTCTCAGGAGTTTTCGAGAAACCACCTAAATCCTCTTCTCACCAATTTGACTTCATCATCAATGAAGAAGAATTCAAGGTATTGAACTCCTGGGCTCTGAACTGGAAAAACAATGGTCCTTTCACTTTTATAATGCTCGCTGAAGGCACTGATCCTGATGTTTTCAATGCCAAAATCAGAGATTTTGTAAGTACACATGGAGGCAGCGAAAGCACCACGCTATTGGCAGTTCCCTTTGAAAGTTTATACCTCTATGGCACGTTCGTAAATGGTGAACCAACCCCTGGTCGCATTAAGAATGTACGTCTCTTTTCCATTGTGGCGCTTTTCATTCTCTCTATTGCCTGCATCAATTTTATGAACCTGGCTACGGCAAGGGTATCCAGAAGGCTGAAAGAAATTGGTGTAAAAAAGGCCGTTGGTGCCACCAGAAGGGCATTAGCAGGGCAGTTTCTCACAGAATCATTGCTAATGACCTTCATTGCACTGTTGCTGGCCGTGTTCATGGTAGAAGCCGCGCTCCCCTACTTCAGCAACATCATTGGCAAAGAGCTGAGCTTTGGCTTAAACACCGGTGTAGGCCTTAAACTGATTGGTCTCGCAGTAATGATAGGCCTTTTGGCAGGCAGCTATCCCGCGCTTTATTTATCCCGTTTTCAACCCGTGAAAATCTTCAGGGGAAAGTCACCTTCATCATGGAGAGAAGTTTGGCTCAGAAAGGGGCTGGTGATCTTCCAGTTTACCCTTTCCATCGTGCTCATTGTCTCCGTTTTGGTGGTCTACAAACAAGTGGAATACGCTCAGACGCAAGACATTGGTTTCAATAAAGACAACATCCTCTATTTTGAATCGGAAGGAAAAATAGAGCTCAATCAGGAAGCATTTCTCGAAGAAGTAAGGAAGGTACCCGGTGTCCAAATGGCCTCCACCTCGGCCCACAGCCTGGTAGAAGGGGGCTATAATGGCCTGACTTTCAACATAGAATGGACCGGCAAAGACCCTGAAACTGAAGTGGGCATGGAGTGGATGCGCATCAACTACGACCTGATTGAAATGCTGGAGTTTGATATAGTAACGGGCAGGTCATTTTCTAAAGACTTGAAAAGCGACTATGGAAAGGTGATTTTCAATGAAGAAGCCATTGCTGCCATGGGTCTGGAAGACCCCGTAGGTGCCAAAGTGAAGGTAAGAGGCAGGGACAGCCAAATTGTTGGCGTGGTGAAAGACTTCCATTTCAAAACCTTCCATGAGCAGGTTGGCCCGGCATTTTTCGAGCTCATTCCAGACGATACCTGGCTGATCATGGCACGAATAGATGCCATTAACCAGTCAGAAACTATTGTTAAGCTTCAGGAATTATATACTGACTTTAACCCTGGCTTCAGCTTTGACTATAAGTTTCTGGAAGACGACTACATGGCCCAATATGCCTCTGAGCAACGCGTGGCCACATTAGCTCGCTATTTTGCCATCATGGCCATGTTCATCTCTTGCCTGGGCCTATTAGGATTGGCAGCTTTTAATGTTGAACGAAGGACCAAGGAAATTGGTATTCGCAAAATACTGGGTAGCAGCGCCAGGGGCATCGTACAGTTGCTTTCTAGCCATTTCGCCAAAATGGTACTAGTCGCCATCGTTTTGGCCATTCCTATAAGCTACTTCATTTCCAGCAGTTGGCTGCAGGGTTTTGCCTATCGCATTAGCCTCGAATGGTGGTTTTTCGCCCTTTCAGCTGGCGCTGCCATGCTAGTGGCCATGGCCACTGTATGCATTCAAACGCTGCATGCTGCTCACATAAACCCAGTCGAAAGTCTGAGAAATGAGTAAAAGAAAACCAATCACTCCACCTCGCTGGTCACTTAAGCTCTTAAGGCTCTTTATTCGCAAAGATTTCGTGGAAGAAATCGAAGGCGATATGGAGGAGATCTTTTGGGAAGAAGTGGAGGATTATGGCCTTCGAAAAGCAAAAAGGCGCTACAACTGGCAGATGCTCAAACTGCTAAGGCCCAACCTTACTCACAACATATTCAACAGTCAAAAACTCAATTATTACGGTATGTTCAAGCACAATATTTTAGTAACCTTTCGTGGCTTCAAACGCCACAAGCTCACCTTCTTTATCAACCTTGTCGGGCTCAGCACTGGTCTGGCGGCCAGCCTACTCATCTACCTTTGGGTACAGGATGAAAGATCAGTAGATACTTTTCATGAGAAGAATGACCAGCTCTATTGGGCTATGAACAACTTTCAGTTACCCGACCGAAAAGTCACCTGGAATTATACGCCCGGTCCATTGGCTAATGAAATGAAAGCTGATTTCCCAGAAGTTGAAGCCAGCGTGAGGGTCGGTAACCACTTTTTCAGACCGGCAGGTGTTATTTCCGATCAGGAAAGTCATTATGAGGTATCGGGTCTTTTTGCCAGTCACAACTTCTTTGAAGTCATGACTTATCCCCTTCTGCAAGGCACTGCTGAATCGGCTTTGACCAACAAAGAATCAATAGTATTGAGCGAGCGTCTGGCAATAAAAATCTTCAAATCTCCTGAACAAGCCATAGGACAAACTGTGGCCTGGGAGAGTCGCTTTTTCAAAAAGGACTTTATAGTAACGGGAGTCTTCGTGGACCCTCCTGCCAATGCCACTGAACAATTCGAGGCAGTGGTTTCATATGACCTGCTTGTTGAAAGAGATCGCTGGGCGGGTGATTGGAAAGGCGGCTATGCTTATACCTTCCTGCAACTGGAGAAAGAAACCGATCTGGCTGCCTTCAATGAAAAAGTGCTCAACTATGTAAATGAAAAATCGAACAATGAAGGAAAGTTTGGCCTGTTTTTAAGACCCTATGCTAAAGGTTACCTATTTGGAAATTATGAAGACGGTCAGCTCGTAGGTGGACGTATAGAAAATGTCCGACTGTTCTCGATGGTTGCGCTGTTGGTACTGGTCATTGCCTGTATCAATTTCATGAACCTGTCCACTGCTCAGGCCTCTAAGAAAATGAAAGAGATTGGCGTGAAAAAGGCCATTGGTGCTCACAGACATGCTTTGGTGGCACAATTTCTATGTGAATCCATCCTCCTTTCCCTCCTTTCTCTCATTGTAGCAATCGGTCTGATCAACCTCTTCCTACCTCAGTTTAATGAGATTACCAGCAAAAGCATGGACATCAATTATGGCATGTACCTGCTGCCTGTAGTGGCTATTGTTTTGGGCGTGGGCATTTTGGCAGGTAGCTATCCGGCCTTCTATCTATCTGGCTTCAAACCGGTTGCAGTATTGAAAGGAAAATTCAGCAACCTGAAAGGCGAAGAATGGACCAGAAAAGGGCTGGTGATATTGCAGTTCACCCTGTCCATAGTGTTTATCATGGGCGTGGTAGTCATCAACAGACAAATCAAATTCACTCAAGATGCTCAACTAGGTTTTGACCGCGAAAGCATTGTCACCTTTTCCAGGAAAGGAAACAATCTGTCTGAACCTACCATCATGATATCGGAGTTAGAAAAAATTTCCGGAGTCAGCCTGGTAGCCAATATGGCAGGCAGCATTTTAGACGGAGGAAGTGGTCAAAGTGGCTACAATTGGCAACCGGGTGATGAAGATGAAAAGCACTTGTTCAAATCGCCTATGATAGGTTACAACACTGTTGAAACCCTGGGCATGGAGGTCATTGCCGGCAGGTCTTTCAGCAGGGAAATGAATGATGACCTTAACCAAATCATGATCAATGAAGCCGCTGTCGAGTTTATGGGACTGAAGAATCCGGTAGGTACCAGGCTGCAAAGCTCACCCGAAGAAACCCGCGAGATTATTGGTGTGGTCAAGGATTTCCAATATGGATCTCTGCATCAGAAAATTGAGCCATTGATCTTCAGGTTTCGAGACTGGGGGCGCGATTTTCTGGTGAAACTACAGCCTGGCACTGAATTGAGCACTTTGGATGAAATTGAAAAAGTGTACAAGAAACTCCATCCCAAATACGATTTCGAGGCCAGCTTTCTAAATGACGATTACATAGCCCTTTATGACAGTGAAGACAAAGTCGCACAGCTGTCTAATTACATGGCGGGTATTGCCATACTGGTTTCCTGCCTAGGACTATTTGGCCTGGCCGCATTTACTGCAGAACGCAAAACCAAAGAAATTGGCATCAGAAAAGTACTGGGGGCCAGCAGGTTGGCCATCATGCAAATACTGTCTTCAAGCTTTACCAGCACCATTCTCATCGCCATTGCCCTCGCCATTCCAATTGGCTATTTCCTGGCGCAGGGATGGTTACAAAATTTTGCTTATAGCATTAATCTCAGCTGGTGGATGTTTGCAATTGCCGGGTTCATGGCCATGGTTATTGCATTAGTTACCGTGAGTTTCCAAACATTAAAAGCTGCCAATGTAAATCCTGTGGAGTGTCTCAGACATGAATAAAACCCGAACCAATATCACACCCTCCAAATGGAGCCTTCGGCTGCTCAAGCTCATGGTCAGAGCAGAGTATCTGGAAGAAATTGAAGGCGACATGCAGGAAGTGTTTGAAGACGAACTGGGCCAATATTCGGCCTGGAAATGTCAATGGCGCTTTTTGTGGCAGGTGGTAAAACTGGTGAGGCCTTCCTTAATGCACAACAGGTTCAACAGTCAAAAACTCAATTATTACGGTATGTTCAAGCACAACCTCCTGATGACTTTCAGGGGCTTCAAACGCCACAAACTCACCTTCTTTATCAACTTGATAGGCCTCAGCACTGGTTTGGCTGCCAGCTTGCTCATCTTTTTTTGGGTACAAGACGAAAAGTCAGTCGATACTTTTCATGAAAAAAACGATCAGTTGCACCGGGTCATGACCCACTTTCAGCTTCCAGAAAATAAAGCCACATGGAATTTCACTTCAGGCCAGATGGCCGACAACATGGTCAGCGATTTTCCCGAGGTAGAGAATGCGGTCAGGGTCGGCCATCATGCCCATCGCCCCAATGGGGTTATCTCTTTTGGTGAAGATAATTTTGAAGTAAAAGGCCTTTTTGCCAGTCCCAACTTTTTCGATGTGTTAAGTTATAAATGGCTCATGGGCAATCAACACACCGCTTTGTCCAATAAAGAGTCGGTTGCGCTCTCTGAATCCATGGCCATCAAACTCTTTGGTACTATTGAAAAAGCATTGGGCCAAACGGTAGAATGGGACAATCGCTTCTTCAGTAAACCACTGATGGTCTCGGGAGTATTTCAGGACCCACCTACTAACTCAACCCAACAGTTTGAAGCTATTGTCAACTATGACTTGCTCACAGACAAAGATTCCTCGGCCGATTCCTGGCGAAGTGGCTATGCCTATACTTTCCTTCAAATGAAGCAGGGCACCAATATGGATGTCTTCAACGAAAAGATCAGAGAATATATGAACATTGATGACCGCAGTTCTGGTCAGTTCACAGTATTCACAGTGCCCTATTCCTACAACTACCTTCACGGTGAGTATCAAGATGGCGTTCTGGTAGGTGGGCGCATTGAAAATGTAAGAATTTTCAGCGCAATAGCCATTTTCATCCTCCTCATTGCCTGCATCAACTTCATGAACCTATCCACGGCTCAGGCTTCGAATAAGCTGAAAGAAATCGGAGTTAAGAAAGCCATAGGTGCTCGCAGGCGGGCATTAATCTTTCAATTCCTCAGTGAATCTGTAGTACTGGCATCATTGGCTTTGGTGACAGCCGTTGGCTTAATAGCGCTGTGCCTTCCTCAGTTCAACTACATCACCGGCAAAAACCTGGAATTGAGTTTTTCCAGTAGCTGGGAGATCATTCTTTTCATTGTTTTTACTACCGGGCTACTGGCCGGAAGTTACCCTGCCTTTTACCTCTCTGGTTTTAAACCCGTGTCGGTGCTCAAAGGCAAACTCACTAATCTAAAAGGAGAAGAATGGATTAGAAAAGGTTTGGTAGTAGTCCAATTTACACTCTCCATTTTGTTCATCATCGGGGTATTGGTCATCAATAGGCAAATTGAATTTGCCCAAAGCGCCAACCTTGGTTATAACCCCACCAGTATTGTAAAATTCGAACGCAAGGGCCCTGATGTCAATGACCCGGTACCCCTACTTACCGAGCTCGAAAAAATTTCAGGGATCACTATGACGGCATATATGGCTGGAGATTTCCAGTCTGGAACTGATTCAGCAGGCGGTTACTCATGGGAAGACGGTGAGGATGATCAGAATCATCTGTTTAAGTCTCCAAAATTTGGTTATGGTATTGTGGAAACATTAGGATTGGAAGTAGTAGCTGGCAGGTCGTTCTCTCCAGAATTCAATGATGATCGCAGCAGGGTCATGATCAATGAAAGCGCGGCCAGGCTCATGAAATTGGAAAACCCGGTAGGCACTCGATTGGGATACTCTCCCACACAGACCCGCGAAATCATTGGTGTGATTAAAGATTTTCAATATGGCTCAATGCACCAGGAGATAGAGCCCATGGTGATCAGGTTCCGGGACTGGGGTAGAAATATCCTGGTGAAGATTCAGCCAGGTACCGAAGCACATACCCTTGAACAAATGGAGGAAGTCTATCAGCAGTTTCACGAGAAATATGATTTCGAGGCGAGCTTTATGACCGATGATTACAATGCACTTTACGACAGTGAAGACAAGGTGGCTGAGCTCTCTAATTATATGGCGGGCATTGCCATTCTGGTTTCCTGCTTAGGGTTATTTGGCCTGGCTGCATTTACCGCAGAACGTAAAACCAAAGAGATTGGCATCAGAAAAGTATTGGGAGCCAGCCGATTGGCCATCATGCGTATTTTGTCTTCAAGCTTCACTAGTACCATTTTGATAGCCATTGTACTGGCCATCCCCATTGGTTATTTTATTGCAGATGCCTGGCTTCAAAACTTCGCTTATTCTATTGACCTCAGCTGGTGGATATTCGCCTTTGCGGGCATCATGGCCATGATCATTGCTTTACTTACCGTCAGTTTCCAAACCCTGAAAGCAGCCAAAGTAAACCCTGTGGAGTGCCTCAGACATGAATAAACTGCAAACCCATATCACCCCTTCCAAATGGAGTCTTAGGCTGCTCAAGCTCATGGTCAGAGCTGAGTACCTCGAAGAAATTGGAGGCGATATGCAGGAAGTGTTTGAAGACGAACTGGACCAATTTTCGGCCTGGAAGTGTCAGTGGCGCTTTTTGTGGCAGGTGGTAAAACTGGCAAGGCCATCACTCATCAAAAAAACAACCAACATGCAATTACTCAACTTATCACTCTTCTGGAAGCAAAACATAGTGGGCAGCTTCCGCAATTTTAAAAGGCACAAAACCTCTTTTGCCCTCAATATGGCTGGGCTCAGCACCGGTATTTTGGCCGTCCTGGCCATCTTTCTTTGGGTAGAAGATGAATGGGGAATGGACCGCATTCATGAAGATGGTGACCGCCTTTACAAAGTGATACAAAACAGCATTTACCCAGATGGCATTGAAACTTATGATGGCTCCCCTGCCCTGCTGGCCAAGGCTGTTATGGAAGAATTGCCAGAAGTAGAAACGGCCGTGACCATCAACAACGAAGGTGAGAATAGCGGGGGAATTCTGTCTGCCGAAGGCGAAAAAGCATTGGCAAAAGGCCTCTATGCCAGTGATGGTTTCTTCCAGATATTTAGCTTCCCTCTAATTGACGGAAACAGACAGGCACTCTTAAAAGGCAAAACAGACATTGTCCTGTCTGAAAACCTGGCATACCGCCTGTTTGGCACTACACAAGGGCTGGTTGGCAAAACTGTAAAAGGCAACCGTGCCCTGAATAGAGAAGACTATGTGGTCACCGGCATTTTCAAAGACATTAGCAAGCGCTCTACCCTCCAGTTCGACTTTATCATCAACTATGAAACCACATTCAAACACAAAGAGTGGCTGAATGAATGGACGGCAGATGGCTCCAAAACATTCATTAAACTACGAGAGAACACCGATGCGGCCACCTTTAATGAAAGATTCAAAACCTTCCTCAAAGACAAACCGGAGCGTGAAACTGATGAACTTTTTATCCAGCAATTTGCAGACAGCTACCTCTTTGGCCAGTATGAAAATGGCAAAGTAGCAGGTGGCCGCATCCTCTATGTCAGACTGCTTACTATGGGTGGTGTCCTCATTATTTTACTAGCCTGCATCAATTTTATGAACCTGGCCACGGCCCAGGCATTGAGAAGAATGAAAGCAGTTGGGGTGAAAAAACTCCTCGGTGCTAAAAGGACTTCTCTGATCTCTCAATTCACCACCGAGTCCATCTTGTTGGTAGGCATGGCAGCAATACTCGCTACCTTATTGCTCAGTTCACTACTACCCTCTTTGAGTCAGCTTACTGGTAAGTCGCTCGTCTTTTCGCCTATCCTGCAGTTCCTCCCCTGGCTCCTTGGATTTGTGTTACTATTAGGCGTTTTGGCCGGTATTTATCCTGCCTTTTACATTTCAGCATTCCAGCCGCTGGCTGTACTCAAAAGGCAAGCAGATAAGCACGGTGGCGGTGGTTTAGTACGAAAAGGCCTGAGCATTACCCAGTTTGTGGTGGCCATTGTTTTCATCAGCAGCTTTATCACCATCAACCGGCAGCTCAGGTTCATTCATGAAACTCCGCTGGGCTATGACCGTGAGCAGGTGGTGTACTTTAAATTGCGCAAAACCCAGGATCGCCAGCCCTTCCTTAATGAGCTACGGACTATTCCGGGTGTGCTCAGTGTCGGCAATTCATGGGGTGGCAGCATTGTTGGCCTTCAAGGGGCAGGAATGGGGTTTTCATGGGGCGAACCAGAAACCCAGGAAAACATAAGCTTTCGCAGGCCTCACATTGGTTATAACTATGTAGAAACGCTAAATGTGTCATTGCTGGAAGGTCGTACTTTCTCATCCGAATTTGGTGATGAAGAGAATAAGTTGATAGTCAACAAGGCCGCTGCCGAAATCATTGGCCGTGAAGGCATTGTTGGTAAAATGATTATGGATGGTGATTTCAAAAAAGAGATCATTGGTGTGGTTGATAACTTTAAGATCCTCTCTCTTTATGAGCCCATACAGCCCACAATTATGCGTTTTGCGTCCAATGGCTCAGACATTATTGTGAGAATGGCCCCTGGTAGGGAAAAGGAAACACTGGAAAAGATCGAGGCGGTTCACCAGCAATTCGACAATGAATATCCTTTCAATGCCACCTTCCTCGACCAGCAATATGAGCGCATGTATGCCACTGAAAAACAAATTGCCGGGCTCTCATCCTGGTTCATGGTCATTGCCATGGTTATCTCCTGCCTGGGCCTGCTTGGCCTTACCACCTTCAGTGTAGAAAGGCGCGTCAAAGAAATCGGTATAAGAAAAGTCTTAGGGGCGGGAAGCCTCAGCATCATCAGGTTAATCAACAAAGAATTCACGACCATCATCATCATCGCTTTGCTGATAGGCTTACCACTGGGGCATTACTTATCTACCAATTGGCTCAATGATTTTGCTTATCACGTAAGTCCAGGCCTTGGGTTTTTATTGCTCACTGCCTTCTCAGCACTCATTTTGGCCTTGAGCACCATTAGTCTGACCGCCATGAAAGCCGCCAACAGCAATCCGGTGAACAGTCTAAGGAATGAATAACTCCGAATACAAGCATCCACCCAAATGGTCACTCAAGCTGCTCAAACGGCTGATCAAGCCCGGTTACCTGGAGGAAATCGAAGGGGACATGGAGGAAGTATATCAGGATTTTCTGGAGACACTTTCACCCCGAAAGGCACGGTGGCGCTATCATAAAGAAATATTTCAACTCGCCCGACCCGCTTTGGTCAGAAAGTTTTCGGGTACTCAAAAACTCAATCATTACGGTATGTTTCGACACAACATTCTCTTATCGCTGCGCATTTTCAAGCGCTACAAAAGTTCATTCCTCATCAACCTGACCGGGCTGGCCGCTGGCCTTGCCTCAGTACTCATGATTTACCTTTGGGTACAGGACGAAACCAATATCGATCGCTTTCATGAAAAGGGTGACCGACTCTATCAGGTCATGGGCAATTTCAACAGGCCAGATGGCATCTCTACCTGGAATGGCACCTCTGCCTTGCTAGGTGATGGCTTGAACGATGCCTTCCCTGAGATCGAAACAGCAATTAGCAGCACGCCCCCCGAATGGAAAATTCAGTTCGAACTGGCTATTGACGAAACCCAGCTAAAGGCAGTAGGCAAGCATGTGCAAGCCGAATATTTCAACCTCTTCTCTTATCCTGTTCTCATGGGTTCTGCTAAAGAATCACTCACCAACCCCAATTCAGTGGTATTGACAGAGACCCTGGCTACCAACCTATTCGGCAGCCCGGAAAAAGCCATGGGACAGACCTTGAAATGGAAGAGCATGATGTTGGGTGCTGAATCTATGGTGACTGCCATTATCGAAGACATTCCCGCCAACTCTACCGACCAATTCGACCTGCTCCTGCCCTTCGAGGCTTATACCAAAGACTTCGGCAATAGCTGGCCTAACCCTAACGCGATTACCTATGTGCTGCTTCAAGAAGGTGCAGATTTGAATACTGTAAATGCCAAGATCCGCAATTTTTTGGATGATAAATTAGAAGACAACAACAAAGAACTCTTCCTCACCCCTTATGAAGACCAGTACCTCTACGGCCGCTATGAAAATGGCGTGATAGCCGGTGGTCGAATTGAATATGTGCGATTATTTTCCATCATAGCTGTATTCATCCTGGTCATAGCCTGTATCAATTTTATGAACCTGGCTACTGCCCGCGCCTCCAGGCGGATCAAAGAAGTGGGCGTGAAAAAATCAGTGGGTGCCAGCCGGGCAGCACTCGTACTACAACATCTCATCGAGTCGGTATTGATGGCGCTTTTGTCCCTGGTGGTAGCCGTGATATTGGTAAACCTCTTTATGCCTCAATTCAATCTGATTACAGGCAAAGACATTTCGCTTACCTTTTCAACAGAATTGTTCATCAGTAGTCTGGGCATCAGCCTTGTCACAGGTCTGCTCGCGGGTAGTTACCCTGCTTTCTACCTCTCAGGCTTCAAGCCTGCCCTGGTGCTTAAAGGCTTATTGAAGGGCTCTAACGGTGAGCTTTGGGTCAGGCGCGGACTCGTTATTTTCCAGTTTGCACTTACTATCATTTTCATTGTGGGCGTAGTGGTCATCTACCAACAAATGGAGATGATTCAGAGCAAGCAACTGGGCTTTGACAAAGACAATCTGGTCTACTTTGAACGAGAGGGTAAAACGACCGATAACGACAACCTGGACGGGTTTATCAAGGGATTGAAAAATCTACCCGGTGTGGCTTCAGCCACGGCCATCAACAATGAGTTCTTCAACCCTCCTGGCCTCAACAACTTTAGCTGGGAAGGCATGACGGAAGATGCTCCTGAATTCAAGCGCTTTATCGTGTACTACAACTTTGTAGAAACAGCAGATATAGAGTTACTAGAAGGCCGTGACTTTTCCAGTGAGTTTCCGTTACGTGACGAATGGCAGATCATCATTAATGAAAGTGCAGCAACGGCAATAGGCTATGAAGAACCTGTTGGTAAAAAGGCCAATTATGGAGGCCTTGATGCCCGTATTGTCGGTGTGGTAAAAGACTTTCAGTTCAAATCGCTGCACGAGAAAACCGGCCCGGCAGTACTCATGCTCGACCCGCGCTTCTTGCTCAACACCATGATCAGAATAGAAGCGGGTACTACTGCAGAAACCCTCAACAGATTGGAAGACTACTATAAAGTCTACAACCCCGGCTTCACACTCAACTACCGTTTTCTCGATCAGGATTTTCAGGCGCTATATGATGCAGAAACCAAAGTATCGGCCCTTTCCAGGTATTTCGCTGGTCTGGCCATACTTATCTCATGTCTGGGTTTATTGGGCCTTGTGGCTTTCTCTGCCGAAAGACGCACCAAGGAAATAGGCATACGCAAAGTATTGGGCTCCGACAAGCTGAGTATTGTGATGCTACTCTCCAAAGACTTCACCCGAATGATCATCATAGCTATTCTCATAGCTTTGCCTGTGAGTTACTACTTCAGTGCACAATGGCTCAGTGGTTTTGCCTACCCCATCGACCTCAATTGGTGGCTCTTTGCCGGTGCCGGACTTGCCTCCCTCTTTATTGCCTGGCTCGCTGTGAGTTTTCAAACACTGCGCATTGCGGGTATTAATCCTGTGGATTGTTTGCGGGATGATTGAATGAACACGATCAGTGAAACGATGCCAGTTTAGGGCCTATCCACCATGGTTTGGTAAAGTCTAACTATGAAGTCCTTACCTCCCCTGGTTTGAGTTTGGCATTTCTTCGCTCCCTTTTTAGGGGGCTATTTTTGCTTTCAAATGATCTTCACAGCTCATTTATTCCTCACAACTTCTTTTAGTTAACTAACTTAAAAGTCTAGACACTATTGAAGTCTCTTTTTATTCTTTTTGTAAAAATCTGGGTAACTTTAAAGCATAGCTATTCTTTGAATTATTTTATGTCAGACAGCGCTTCAAAATCACTTTCACCCGGTACTTATCTTCAAAATAGTCAGAAGTTCAAAATTGAAAGTGTGTTAGGTGAACCTGGTGGCTTTGGCATTACCTACAGAGCATTTTTTGAAGGACTGAACAAGGAAGTCGCTATCAAAGAATATTTCCCGAAAGATTGGTGCGAGAGATCAGGAAATGAGGTTGTAGCTGCACCTCAGTACATTCAGTATTTCGAGGACTTTAAAAAGAAGTTTCTAGAGGAAGCTAAACTCCTTGCTGCTTTCGAAAACAAAAGGCATATCGTAAACATTACCGATGTGTTTGAGGAAAATGGTACAGCTTACTTCGTAATGGAGTACATAAAAGGCACAACGCTTTTCGAGCTAGTCAAGAAGAAAGGAGTCCTTGTAGAAAGCGAAGCAATAAAATATGTCCAGCAGATTGGACAGGCCTTAGAGATAGTTCATGATAACACACCTTCTCTACTCCATCGTGATGTCAAGCCTCATAATATCATTATCCGTGAGGATGGCGAGGCAGTTTTGATTGATTTTGGAGCAGCACGTCAAGTAGTAGGTACCAATGTTGAGCACACAGGTATATTAACCCATGGTTTTGCACCACCTGAACAGTATGAAACGACTGGAAAAAAAGGCCCATTCGTGGACATATATGCCCTAGGAGCCACATTCTATTTCTGTGTTACTGGTCAAGTTCCCAAAGCAGCTCTTCACCGTATCTCTAGTGAGATACCTATGCCACAAAGTGTTAACCGTGGGATATCATCCGCTACCAATGATGAAATCATAAAGGCAATGGCAATGGAGCCTGATGACAGACATAGAGATATGTCTGAGTTCACGTATGCTCTAAGTAAGATTCAGCCAATTGATGGGAGTCATGAACACACCTTAACTTCTGATCAACAAAATGCCCTGAGTCTCTTCAGTAATTTCTTAGAGGATAATGATAGTCAGGTCTTAGTTATGTCAGGGCCAGAAGGCTCGGGAAAAACTCACTTAATATGGCATTTAATAAGCGAGTTGAGGTCTGTTCAACGAAATGCCAAAATCCTTTCTATCGGAAGTAAAATCTCCGAGAGCATACAGACCAGAAGTAGCTTGGATATTTCCAGTATCTACAGCTGTATCTATGACTTAGCAACGCCTGAATCGGAAATAGAAGTTGCAGAAGTAGAAAGTGAAGTAATCGACAAACCTCAATTTCCTATTTCTGTCAATCACGATATGGATAGAACTGTATACATCGTTGATGAGGCACATCTGTTATCTGATTATCACGCTGATTTTGACCTATTCAAACTGGGAAGCGGAAAGCTACTGAGTGACTTCATTGAATATTTAGACCTTAAGAGCTTTCCAGAAAGGAAGGTAGTATTAATCGGAGATTCGATGCAGTTGCTTCGAGGCAATAAAGACGAATGTGCGATCTGGCCAGGTACACTAGAAATTGCATGTTCCTTGAAATCGATTCATTTTGAATTTAATGAGCTAGCTCCAGGATATAATAAAGATGTGTTGTCAATTTCCATTTTGCCCATTAGGAAGAGTCTAGAGCGTGGTTCATTTAATCATTTGAGGATTTCGCCTCATGCTTCAAAGCTTACGATTTTGGATAGTGACAAATCTGATTTTGATAAGCACTACAGGCAATGCAGTCCAAACGACACTATCATTTTGGCACATTCTCTGAAATTATGCCTGAAGTTCAATAACTACGTTAGAAAGCAAATTTTCAACCGAGGGAATGTCATCCAACCAGGAGATCGTGTTATGTTGCAAAATCGGGTCTCGGTGCTTATTGGGGAAAGTTTCATTCCAATAAACCGGAATGAGATTGGAACTATCATATGTGCCGAGAATGCCATCGAAGTTTTCGAACAACCAATAAAAGGAAAAGGCAAAATCAAAGTGGTGTTTAGAAAGGTGACTATCCAATTCGAGCGGTTATTACATCCTGTGAATATTCAAATGCTTGATCACCTTATTAGCTCAACAGAAAAGGAGGTGACAACTCTTGAGTATGTAGCATTAAGAAATCGGGCATTGAAGAATGTCATTGCTCAACACGGTAATGATATTGAGAGCGACAAGAAGGCAATGTTAATTGCGAGGGATGAATATCAAAATGCCGCTCACTTTAAATACGCATATTCCATGACATGCCATAGGGCGCAAGGTCATAAGTGGGCAAACGTATTTGTAGAATGTGAAAGTGAAGATCTAGAAAAGAAGAATGACATGTACTTCAGGTGGCTCTATACCGCTATGGTTTGTTCTACCTCATCTATCTATTTAAGGCACGCGCCAATCATCTCACCCTGGCAGGACTTAATTTGGAACGACAACCCCACAGGTTATGATGAATCCTATTCGTTCGTTCCAGCAATATCCTTGGATGATAATGCAGAGAAAGTCGGGAGTATTCCTCAGGAGTTGGAAGCTGATTTTGCACGACATGGATTTCCTTCTGACAAGCCATTTCTAAAGAACTTCTGGTTAAAATGCCACAGAAAGCTTGCTCCTCAAAACATTCAAATTGAGCGAATTGAGCATAGGCAGTTTCATGAGATATATCACTTTACAGGAGCAAAAAATGAGAAGGCTCGAATCATATTCTTTTACAATTCGAAGGACGAGTTTGGAAAGCGGAAACTGTTACCAAAAGGTAATCTAACCGAGGCGATTGAAAAAGCACTTCTCAGTGAACAAGAAGTAAGCACAAAAGATTTCCAATACAGATTTAGCATCGGTGTTCTTGATGATTTTCATGAAATATTTTCAGCCAATCTCTCAGAACAAGGGATAAACATTTCAAGGGTTCGTGAGCATGATTACTCTGTGGAATACATGCTGCAAAAAGACAAAAGCACCGTAGCCTTAAGAATATTCTATAATGGCCAAGGCTTTATCACAAGGGCGATGCCTCAGAAATATAGCTCCAATACTTTACATGATGAAGTAAAGGGATGTATAGCTAAAATGAGTATGAATCATGGATAATGTAGAACAACTGTCTAAGTACCTAAAACAACTCCTTAAGGAAGGTAAGTTTGAGAATGTTCTCATCAATTTCGAAAAGAACAAAGACCGATTTGATGCTTCTGAAATTGCTACAAATCATTATTTGATTACTGATCTATTAAAAGCAGCGAAAAAGGTGAAAAAGCCTGAATTTGGGTTAGACTTTATCAAAGAATTTGTGATTGATGTTTCTAACCTAGAGAGGAAATACTGTCTTAATGCTTATGGATGGATAGTCCATGATAAAATTAAAATCGAAGGTGAAAATGGTAGTATCCCTAATGACTCAATTGAATTATTGATTGAACTCCTTCCCTTTATCGACTTAGAAGATGAGTTTGGCAGAACACTCTTTTCCAATCTCCTCTTCAAAGTGACCAAAGCAGAGAAACAGGATTCAGCGCCAAACATTGCGGTAGTTTGGAAGCTGTTTAAAGCGATTAACTTTCCCGAGAATGTACATGCTAAAGAGATTGTCCGAAAGGATGACTACATCCTTCCTGGAATCTTAGATGTCCTAAAGAAATCCAGGCGATATGATTGGGCATTTGGTTTTTTACAAATGCTTGAGGTTGATATAAATCAAGATGCTCACCCAAAGGTATCGAACGCATATGGTTGGCTTCTCTATGCAAAACTGAAAGTTGAGAGTGAGAATCTAAAAATGCCCTCTTATGAAGCTCCAGACACCTTGATAATTGACTTCGCTGAGAATCGAATTCAAGATGACAATGGTTATGACCTCACCCCGATCAACAAAACACTAAAACTGATTGGAGAATCCATCGCTTATTATTCCCAAGAGGACGACTATAGCCCATTCGCTTCACTTTTTAGAAAGTATCTCAAAGTTCAAAAACAGAAAAGCAATACAAATTGGAACGAAGTTGTAGATGTGTTGGAAAAGTTCGATCCTTCTGACCTAAGTACTGAATGTGAGACTATTCCAGTTGAACGAAGGGGAAGAACACGTGATATGGAGCTAGCTTCGGTAAAAGAGAATTGGTATTCATATTACACTAAAGCGAAATACGAATTAGAAGAATATCAGTCTTGCTTTGATGCCTGTACAACTGCAATCAACGAGCTTGGTAGGCTTCATTATAGCAATGAAGTTTGGTTTGGCGTCCGAATTGCCCTTTGCAAAAAACAACTTGGGGACTCAGATTCTGCACTGACTGATTTAGAGGAAATTCTAAAACGTAAAGAAGAGTGGTTCATTCAGCACGAAATAGCAATCATCTACTTCGAAAAAAACGAATTTGATAAGGCTATCGGGTTTGCAATTGATGCAGGTTCAGGCAATCGTGAATTGGAATATAGATGGAGGCTGTTCTTTCTATTAGGAAGGTTATTCAAGGCTAAGGAGCAGATTGAACTAGGACAGAAACACTTTCTGCTTTCTAAACTTCTGCGTGAAGAACAGGGATGGAAACTACCAGCTGAACTCACATCTGCTTTAGCTAAAAATGGTGTTGAAGAAATTGAAAACAACTATCAGAGCTCGAACGACTTGCTTCACGAGCTAAGAGGTGTGTGGAAAGAGTACAGACCTCAGAAAGAGGCAAATGGTATCCTCAAAGGAAAGATTAGTAATGTGCGAAAAGACAAAGGATTTGGGTTTATCAATTGTGATGATGGAGAGGATTATTATTTCAAGCTGCATGATTTTAAAGGTCCAAAAGCCCGTTTGGCAGTTAATCAAAAGGTGAAATTCTCTCTCCGTCCCTCAAGGAATCCAGATAAAAAGCCAAGCGCCATTAATATCAAGCTCCTGAATTAGTTGGCCAAGCATTCGTCATGATTCTGAAGGTGAGTTTTACTCTATGTAATTCCTCGCCATGTGTTTTTTCTCCTGCCCCACTTTCGCAATTTTAGTAGTGCGAACCAATTAAGAGAAAACACAATGTGTACTCTAATTATTAACAATAAAACCCGGTAGAGAGCGGGTGCAAGTCCCGCACCTCGAAAGGATTTGATTGTGATACGCCCTCAGGAACCGGAAGAGGACATTTAATAAGCGATGAATTGAAAGTCTCCTTTTGGAGGCTTTTTGTCTTTCCGAGCTCTGTAAAACATTCTCCTACTCGTTTTCCGATTCCCTCTTTGAGATTGCTTTAGTCGTTTCCTGGCTTCTGCCAGGAATCTTCATCGCAAAGACGTTCTTAATCAAGATTGGCGCAAGCCAATTACTCCGTATCTCTCAACAATGCTCAGGTACTGGCTTTTCCACCTGTAGGCTCAAATTGCTGACTTAACAGCCACATGACTCTCCGTGACCCCTTTGTGATTTCTCTGTGCATCTTTGCGCAATAACTAGCTGCTCTACATCATCTCGATTTGTGTGTTTTGCATTGCGAAAAATTAGAACTCACAATGAATTGGAATATCAAACCTTCAACAAATTCTCAATGCCCATAGTAGCATGCCGGGGCTCCTCTGCATAGCGTGGATCGTGTACATATTCCAGTTTGCGCATGGCCGTTACCTCCAGGCTTAGAAAATCAAACTCTTCCACCACCTTGCCGGTGAGTTCGTAGATGCCCTTGCCCCTAAAGGGATAGCGGGCCGCTACGGGTGGAAAGTGGGTAGTGTCAATAAAATGGCCCTCATAGTCGAGCCAGGTGCCAAAGAACATGCGCTTCCCTCCTGATGTGCTCGTGTTTTTGATGTGCACCAGGTAACCCACCATCTTCACGAGTTTATTGACCTTCTGCTCCATATCCCGTACCATGACGTGATGTGAGGGCCAGTTTTTGAGCAGGTCGAAAGGATTGCAAAGTGGGAAGCCCAGCAGGTCTATCTGGTCAAAAGCATCTTCCAGCACATCGTAGCTCAGAGGGGGCAAGACAAAGCGCTTTATCTCCGGATCAAAGAGCATTTTTACCGGGTTGGTCTTCTTGTGGTTACCCAGCTGAAAATGAGCCTCCCAAAGTAGCTTTTTCTTACTCACCGTAGTAAAACGAAAAGCCCCTATACGGATGAGCAGGCTCAGCTGCTCCAGCGAAATGGGCACACGCTTCAGGAAGTTGTCAAAGCTCATAAACACCCCATTTTCAACGCGTTCGATCAGTATGGCCTCGGCTGTACCTTTCTCCAGATCGCTGATAAAGGCCAGCCCCAGGTAAATGGTTTTGCCATAGATCGTGCAGAGGTATTCACTCTGATTAACACAAGGCGCCTGCACATCGGCCCCATGCATAAAAGCCTCATGCGCATAAAGCTCTACGCGGTAAAAGCCTCCCCCATTGTTGATGGTGGCCACCATGTACTCCAGCGGATAATAGGCCTTTAAAAACAAGCTCTGATAACTCTCCACCGCATAAGAAGCCGAGTGCCCCTTGGCAAAGGCATAGCCCGCAAAGCTTTCAATCTGTCGCCATATCTCGGCTGCCAATCCATAAGAGTGCCCCTTTTCTGCACAACTTTTAAAGTAGCGTTCTCTTACCTTCTGAAACTCTTCTCGCGAGCGGTACTTGCCTGACATGCCCCTGCGCAGCACATCGGCCTCGCCCAGGGTGAGCCCGGCAAAGTAGTGCGCCACCTTGATCACGTCTTCCTGATACACCATTACCCCATAAGTCTCCGGCATGATGTCGCGCAAGATCGGATGTGCCTCAGATCTGCGCTCTGGCTCCCGAAAGCGGAGAATGTACTGCCGCATCATCCCCGACTTGGCCACCCCTGGCCTGATAACCGAACTGGCCGCCACCAGGCCCAGGTATTCGTCTACCCGCAGCTTTTTGAGCAGCATGCGCATGGCGGGCGACTCTACATAAAAGCAGCCAATGGCCTTGCCCTGCTTGAGCATTGCCTTCACCTTCGGGTCTTCCTTAAAGCTCCCAATGTCGTGGATGTCGATGGCCTCATCATCGGGGTGATTGCGGGCAATTACCTCCAGGCTGTCTTTGATCTTGCCCAGGCCACGCTGGCTCAGTATGTCGAACTTATACAGGCCTATGTCCTCCGCTATCACCATGTCGAAATGCGTGGTGGGAAAGCCCTTAGGGGGCATATCTGTAGTGGTATAGTAGTGAATGGGCTTATCGGAAATGAGGATTCCCCCTGCGTGAATGCTCAGGTGACTGGGGAAGTCGGCTATGTACTTTGCATAGCGCAGCACCAGCCGGTGCATGGTATCCAGTTGATCGTACCGGGCCGACTGTAGTTTATCGATCTCATGAGGGGGCAGTCCCATTACCTTGCCCAGCTCCCGGGTCACTGCCTTTGACTTAAAAGTGCTATAGGTCGCCAACAGGGCCACATTATCACCTTTACCCTTGCTGAATTCGCTGAAGATAAACTCGGTAATGTCTTCCCGGTCTTTCCATGAAAAATCGATGTCAAAGTCGGGCGGATTTTTGCGATAGAGATTAATGAACCGCTCAAAATAGAGGTCGAGCTCAATGGGGTCTACATCGGTGATTCTGAGTATGTAAGCCACCACAGAATTGGCCCCACTGCCCCTGCCTACATAGAAATAGCCCTTTTCACGGGCGTACTGACAAAGCCGCCAATTGATAAGGAAGTAAGACATAAAGCCTTGCTGGCGGATGACCTTCAACTCTGTCTCAATGCGCTGGTAGATTGGCTCATTGGCCTGCGGGTAGCGATAAGACAGTCCCTCTTGACACAGGCGCTCCAGCATGCGATAATCATCTTCCGGGCTTTCGGTATAAGCCCGCAGATTCTTATTCAGGTTTTCTCCCTCAAAGTCAAAGTGAATCTGACAGTCAGCCAGTAAGCGTCTGGTGTTCTCTGCCATGTAAGGATAGAGCCCATAGAGTTGCTCTAACTCAGTAAGCGGGTAAATAAAGTCATCAGGACTCCCCTCTTCTGTGGATTCCAGCCTGCTCAGCAATACATTCTTATCGATGGCCCTTAACAGCCGGTGCGCATTAAAGTCTCGTTTGTACACTGCCCTCTCTCCGCTCTCTATGTCTATTTTACTACGAAAGGTGGCCGTTTGCAGTATCACCATTTTTTCCCGCTCCATCTGGTGTGGCGGATAGATAAGTCTGGGTAGGTCGGCCTTCTTTACCCCAATGAACTCATAAGACTCAAGTGCAAAGCCGGTGTACTTTTTAAAGGGATAGATGACATAGGCATGTTTGAAGGCCGGTGCCCTGGCGGGTATTTCTTCTTTATCATGCAGGTAGCCAGAGAGGTAATCGTTGAGTTCTTTAAAGCCTTCATTGTTTTTGGCCAGGGCCACAAAGAGCTGGTCGGCTCCATTGCGAAAATCGATGCCCAGTACCGGTTTGATGTTGTAGCGGGGCGCCAGGCGAACAAAGTTGAGTGAGGCGGCAGTGCTGTTGATGTCGGTTAAGGCAAAGCAGTCAGTGCCCGTCTCCTGCATCTGCTGCAGCAGGTCTTTGGTATTGAGGGTGCCGTACTTGAAGCTGTAGTAGCTGTGGGTGTTGAGGTACATAACACAAAGCCTAAACCCGGATGATGTAATAGAAATCGTTATGAAGGCATAAATCGCAAGTAATCAGGAAGTTTGACTTAGATAGCATAGCACCGCTATGGTGAGAAGGCAAACAAAGCGAAGCGACTGATTTGAAGCGAGTTATGTCTGGAATAGAAAATCTATTGCATTATTCGGGTTAAACCAGCCAGCCGAAAGCTTATACTACACAGCCCACTTCTTCCTTCAGAGGCAGCTCTGCAAAGAAAGACCAATTGGCAAGCGGGCCTTTTCTCTTCAGTATAGTGAGTGATTCCACTCTAAAAAAATTAGTATACCGTTCGTGACGATACTCGTGATAGGCATTTCGAAACTGTGAATCACTCAATTTTTTAGCAATGGGCAAGTGAGGACTATAGCTGCGATTGGCTGGACTCATCAGTACTCTCTTTACATGTAAGTCAGCCAGCAGAAAGTTGTGAATGGTTTCAATAGCGCCCACAGAGTCGACATTGATATGAAAGCCATTGCCACTGTCTGAAAAGCCAAAGCCATCGAGGGATACATCGAAGCTATCCATTCTGAAAAGCTGCTTTTTTAGCCTATCAAGGA
>Ga0316204_10000774_pt1 | contig 104063 bp, 89 predicted proteins | sample 6monrhotite_MG_2_FD_205661 | JGI IMG/M metagenome (GOLD analysis project Ga0316204, IMG submission 205661) | Microbial mat bacterial communities from mineral coupon in-situ incubated in ocean water Damariscotta River, Maine, United States -... | ecosystem: Environmental > Aquatic > Marine >... | reverse complement strand
CATTTCTTGACGTAAACTAGACATCATCTGTCTCCTTTTAATTAGCCGATATTGGCTATTAAAAGTGTGGTTGATGATGAGAAAATTGGTAGGGTAAAAGGCTCCGCGTAGCGGCTTAGTTCAACAGTGAATTCATACGCCAACGGATCATATCCTTCTGGCGCTTTATTATTTTTGAAGTAGTTAGAGTAATTTAGATTTGACATTAAATCAATGACTTAAAGTATCGCAAATAGAGATCATCTTGGGCAATACGCGCGACTAGTTATTCTCGCGCGCGCCATATTCCATTTTTTGCGAAATGAAATTATGAATAAAACTCAATATCTTTCAGAATGTTAACCAAAAATCTTAATGTATTTTCTCAAAGAATAAAAACCCTTCGCGCGTGAAAAACGAAACTTTCAGCGCACTTTGCTAATTCAAAAGCATAATTAAACAACCGACCTTAGAATAACAACAGCTCATGCAAGTCGCTTAATTGGCAAGTAACCAACATCTAATATCTTGCCCACAAAAGTGAACTAGCACACTCCTATAAACATCTATGATTTAACTAGTGTAATAGCTACCTAGTAATCGCTTATTCTTAACCAACACGAATAAAACGCTAGCATTATATTTCACCCTACTCACATCCAGTATATAATTCGAAAATACTTATGTTACGTATCAACGAGCTCCTCATGTCCTCCCTACAAGATCAACTACTAAAAGCTGGCTTAGTCAGTAAAGACAAAGCCACCAAAGCAAAAAGCGCCAAACGTAAACAGGCTAAAATCAATAAAAAGCACAAAATTGAAACTGTTGATGAAAGTAAAATTGCGGCTGAAAAAGCGATGGCAGAACAAGCTGAAAAAGCGCGCCTGTTGAACCAGGAAAAAAACGCTAAAGCCGAAGAAATAGCCATCATCGCACAAATTAAGCAATTAATTGAAGTCAACCAACAAAACGCGGGCAAACCTCAAGTTACTTTTAACTTTACTGACAACAACAAAATTAAAAAGCTTGAAGTTTCTAATGAAATCCACAAACATCTTAGCAATGGTCTTTTGACCATTGCGCGATATAACGATAAGTATTCGTTAGTTCCGAAAATGGTTGCAGATAAAATTAAACAACGCTCTGAAGAATTTATTGTGCCGATGAATATTCAATTGGAAGAAGTGGCAGAAGATGATCCTTATGCTGACTATCAGATCCCAGATGATTTAATGTGGTAAGTAAATACAAGCAACGCTCCCTACTCCTCCATGCTTGGTGCTGCCACACGCATAATTTCATCGATGGTTGTTTTTCCTTCTGCCACTTTTTGTGCACCACTAATCCTTAACAACGTCATACCATTTTGTATGGCTTGCTCTCTGATTGGAGCGACTTCACAACCTTGCGTGGTTACTTTTTTTATCGAAGGTTCTAGTTTTAAAAGCTCATAGATACCTTGACGTCCTAAATAGCCAGATTGGCGGCATTCATCACATCCTTTAGGCTCAAACATTAACTTAGGTAGCGGTATGTCAAAACCAGCCGTCAATTCTTTCCATGCTTCCTCATCAGGTGCAACAGCATGCTTACAGTGAGAGCAAAGTGTTCTGACCAATCGTTGAGCCATAATACCTAACAAAGTCGCATTAATTAAATAGGATGGTATCCCTATATCTTGCAATCGTGTAATTGCTGATGAGGCATCATTTGTATGCAAAGTGGAAATCACTAAATGCCCCGTTAAAGATGCTTGAATAGCGATTTCAGCTGTTTCTTTATCTCGAATTTCACCAATCATGATGATATCGGGATCTTGACGTAAAAGAGAGCGAACACCACTGGCAAAATCCACATCAATATCGTGATGAACTTGCATTTGATTAAACGCTGGTTCGACCATCTCAATGGGGTCTTCAATAGTACAAACATTGACTTGGGGGGTCGCTAGCCGCTTTAATGTAGTATAAAGTGTGGTTGTTTTACCAGAACCCGTTGGTCCGGTTAACAACACAATACCCGTCGGTTGATTGGCAATATCTAACCAGCCTTTTTCGATTTCTTTGTTTAATCCAAGCGCATTAAAATCTCTCAACAACACCGTAGGATCAAAAATCCGTGCCACCAGTTTTTCACCAAATGCGGTTGGCATAGTGGACAATCGTAATTCAATTTCCAGCCCATCAGGCGTTTTGGTTTTTATACGTCCATCGAGAGGTTTACGTCTTTCAGCTACGTCCATCCGTCCTAAAATTTTAAATCGTGCAGTCACCGCTGCAGCAATATTAGCTGGCATTTGATAAACATTGTGTAACACACCATCGATTCTTAATCTAATATTGCCGGTTTCTCGCCTGGGTTCAATGTGAATATCACTGGCTCTTTCTGAAAACGCGTACTGCAATAGCCAATCGACTATCTGGACAACATGCTGATCGTTAGCATCAAGTTCTCCAACATTACCGACTTCTAACAATTGTTCAAGATTAGTAACTTTAACATTTTGCAGGTTTTCGCCGGATGCGCCTTTAATTGAAGAGCTCAAGGTATAAAGTTCTTTTTGCAGACGTTTAATCGTTTCAGGATTAGCGATGACGGGCTGAATACTCTTGCGCAGTATTTGCTCTAATCCGGAAATCCAACCGTCCACTTCCGGCTCTAATACCGCAACCAACACACTATCCGCAGTCACTTCACAAGCAAGAATATTGTGCCTCAGCGAAAAAGCCTTCGACATAACAGCCGTGACTGCATCGACATCAATTTTTAGGGGGTCAAGTCGGATATAGGGTAGTTGATGCTGTACCGCAAACAACTCAGTCAACAATTCGGCGGTTAATACTTTATCTCGGTACTTCTTGGACTTTATTTTAAGGGAGGCTAGCTGATTAACGGGGTGACCGGTTAGCAACTTATGTTTGATTGTTTTTGCGGCTTGAAGAGACTGTGCGGTAGTAATAACATCATCACGCTCTAGCTCTCGTAAAAAACGAATAAGATCTGGTTTTCGATTAACCGCCACCGACATGTCAATTCCAACTGTGTATTAATATACAGAGTGTATATTATTTATCTTGAATATCAAATGGTTAAGAGAATAACTTGATATCTAAGCGCAAAAATTGAAGTCAGAAAGTGACCAACTACTCAATATTTAACACATCTAACGCATTCCGAGTTGTTTGATCGGCGATTTCGTGAGCCGGATCATCCCTTAATGTGACCAAACTTCTAAAATTATCAAACAAATGCAGTGGGGTGTTATGAGACTGTCGACAAGTGACAGGTGGCATATCGGGTGCATCCGTTTCCAAAACAATTGATTCTAATGGTAGGTTGGTTGCCAATCGATGCAACTTAGCAGCTCGAGGAAACGTCATGGCACCACCAAAGCCCAATTTAAAGCCCATATCGCAGTATCGTTCTGCTTGATATTCACTCCCATTGAAGGCGTGTACGATGCCTCCAAATTTAAAATCTTGTAAAGATAGTACTTTTAACATTTCATCGTGGGCTTTACGAACGTGCAATACGACAGGTAATTCCGCAGATTTAGCAATGCTCACCTGAGCTGAAACGAAATGAGTTTGTAAGCTTCGATTAGAGCCAGACTTGTAGAAATCGAGTCCTATTTCACCAATCGCAGCAATTGGTCCTACAGATAGCGCCATTTCCAAATCATGCAGATCTTTATCTTCGTGCTCATCAACAAACATCGGATGCAAACCCAAAGCCGAGTGACAAATGGGGTAAGTCGCTGTGATTTGCCTAATGTTGCGCCAGCCGTCCCTCTTAACCCCAGGGATCAAGATCCCTGAAATTCCAGCTTCTTCAGCTACTGAGATCATCTTTTTACGATTGGAGTCAAATTCAGGAAAATCGAGATGGCAATGGGTATCAAATAATGTAATTTTGTTGCTCATTAAGTCCCCATACCCTTTAAGCTATGATTTTATAGTTTATTAGCTTTTTATATTATTGTGTAGCCTAACTCTTTGTCAATGCTCTCGAGTCTGTTTAAATGTAATATCCGGCCATCGCTCTTGTATCAGATTCAAGTTAACTCGAGTTGGAGCCAAATAGGTCAAATTTTTACCACCATCTAACGATAAATTATCCATGGCTTTCACTTTGAATTCTTCTAACATTTTCTCATCATCACATTCCACCCATCGTGCCGTATGAACATTAACTGACTCATAAATACACTCGACCTTATATTCACTTTTAAGTCGATGGGCGACGACGTCAAACTGCAATATTCCTACAGCGCCTAAGATCAAATCATTTGAGCTATAGGGTCTAAACACTTGAGTCGCACCTTCTTCTGATAGCTGGATCAAACCTTTGAGCAGCGCTTTATTTTTAAGTGGATCAGCGAGCCTTACTCGCCTAAATAGTTCTGGCGCAAAATTTGGAATACCGGTAAACCGAACCATCTCGCCTTCGGTAAATGAATCACCAATTTGGATAGTTCCATGGTTGTGAAGCCCTATAATATCGCCAGCGTAAGCTTCTTCAAGACTGGAACGGTCGCCAGCTAGAAATGTCACAGCATTTGAGATCTGCGTATCTCGATTGAGTCTGACGTGTTTCATCTTCATGCCTTTTGTATATTTGCCAGAACAAATGCGCATAAATGCAATCCTGTCTCGATGAGCTGGATCCATATTAGCTTGAATTTTAAAGACGAAACCCGAAAATTCTTTTTCCGTCGCTTCGATCTCTCTTTGATCAGTTTGCCGACTAAGCGGAGCCGGAGCCCATTCAACAAAACCATCCAACATTTGGGTCACACCAAAGTTGCCGAGTGCTGTTCCAAAATAAACAGGGGTTAGCTGACCGGCTAAGAACGCGTCTAGATCAAATTCGTTAGATGCACCTAACACCAGTTCCAACTCCTCACGTAAATCATCAGCCAAACTTCCTATCCGCTCATCTAATTCAGGGTTATCAATGCCAACAATACAGTCTTGCTTTTGAATAATGTGACCTTGTCCGGTTTGATAAAGGTAAATTTTATCTTCCAATATATGGTAAATACCTTTGAACTGCTTCCCCATGCCGATCGGCCAAGTGATCGGTGCGCAGTCAATATTGAGGACATCCTCAACTTCGTCCATTAGTTCGATGGGATCTTTTATATCGCGATCGAGCTTATTCATAAAAGTAACGATCGGTGTATCTCGTAAACGACAGACTTCCATCAGCTTGATAGTTCGTTGCTCAACCCCCTTACTGCTATCTATCACCATTAAAGCCGAGTCGACCGCAGTCAGTGTTCGATAGGTATCTTCAGAAAAATCTTCATGTCCAGGGGTATCCAGTAAATTTACAATTCGACCATTATAAGGAAATTGCATCACTGATGTGGTTACTGAAATCCCCCTTTCTTTTTCCATTTCCATCCAATCTGAGGTTGCGTGTTTACCTGACTTGCGACCTTTTACCGTGCCAGCTTCTTGGATTTTACGACCTAAAAGCAAAAGCTTTTCAGTAATAGTCGTCTTTCCGGCATCTGGATGAGAGATTATTGCGAACGTTCGACGTTTGTTTACTTCGGTGGTCACAGAGAATTCCTAGCATTGGTGGTATTTAAACGCCGCAATTATCCTTGGTAACAGATAAAACTGCAACTAAATAGCTCAAACGGTGCCCCAGCAGTTTGCACTGCTAAAAATCACCCAAAATGGTTATTTACGGAAAATTTTAAGAGTGATATAAATGCTGTAGAAATCAATTTTTCAATTGAAAAACAAAAAGAACGGAGAATAATATGTCTGGCACTGACGCATTAAGTCCTAAGGAAGCAGCATACATTGCAACCAATGCTTATTTCACTCTTAAAGGATGGGATAAAACCTATAAGTACATGCGAAGAAAAGAAGCGGTAAGGGGAACCGATGCCGAAAAAAAGAAACGAATAGCCGCCCTAGGGAAAAATGCTCCTAAACCTGTCGCTGGAGTCGCAAAAGACAGTGTTTTACGTAGCCAAGTTACTCGTTCGGGACATAGAGGGTTACCGGCAGCTGGTATAAATAACGGCAAATTAATTAATTCGTTTTCAGCTTCCACTGGTTTTCAAGGTTCAACCCAATCAGGTTTTGGTTATATTCTAAAGTTTGAACGCGCTGGTAAAAATCACTTGGTATTTGCGGTTCGAGGCACACGTCCTGAACTTGGTGCGCCAGATTTAGTCACCGATTTTTATGCAGGTATTACTAGAAACATGCCAAACGTGGGACTAGTTCACACAGGTTTTTACGATGTGTATAAAACTATATTGCCGTCAATTATTGCAGCAGAAGGGGAACTTGCAGGGGCGGATGTTATACATTGTGTAGGTCATAGTTTAGGAGGCGCTGTAGCAAACTTAGTTGCTGCTCATTTGGCAAAAACCCATAAAGGAAAAATCAAACTTTATACTTTCGGAGCTCCTAGAGTCGGCTTAAGAGTACAGCAATATGATAAACGCCTGACTAAAATGCTTGGTGGCGATAATATATATCGTGTTAGCCATAACTTCGATTTAATCCCGATGATCCCGGTTGCTCCCTTTATTCATGTACACCCTGATGTAAAAGATGAGAACAATTTATTTCTTCGTTCTCCAATCAAAAGCATAGGTCTGGCCAATCATGACGTTAACCAATATGTCAGCACCGTTGGGGATAAGTCTTGGCTTCAGTTGCGTAGTGACAAGTTAAACGAAGGCTATCTCGACAAACAGTACTTTAATAATTGGAGAACTAGCAATTCTTGGTTTCAGCGCCAGGTGGGGCGATCAATGAATTTTAGTATGGCGGTCATGCAGAGGATCATACAAGGCTTGATAGATACTCTTGGTGCAGCCTATGTTGGTGCCGCGACTATTCTAGATCTGTTAGTTATGGCAATTCGTCAAGGTGTTGGTTACGTTCAAGCGGGTCGAAGCTACATACGAAAATTTTTAAAAGATTGTGTTTCAATATTTAATATGGGAGTCAAAGTAACCGTCGCCATTTTGAAAAAACTACTCGCCAAATTGACCGCTGAAATGGCCATCGTTGCAAAACAAGCCATAAAGGGCTGCGCTAAAGTTGCAAAATCTGCGGAATTTAAGGTAGTGCTAAAAAGTGCTACAATAGGCAGCATCGGATTATTATTAATGTAGCTGGGGCGAATTATGCCTTCTTGGGTGATAGTAATATCAACCATTTTTAGCGTTATTACTATGATTTGGGGGCTACTCTTCAGTGCGCGAGTTCCCCAAGTGTTTGGCGTATATGATGCTGGATATGAGACTTTTCGGGGAAAGGTGATCGTAACGCTGATCATGCTATTTCCCATTGTCGCAATTGGATCTCTTTATATTGCATGGACATCAAATAGCTATTTCGCGCTATTGCCATTTGTTCATTTTGCCGTTGTTTATTTTATTAGAAAAAATAAACATATCAGTGCTGGGCCTACTAAAGAATACTCATCCTCACAACAAAATATTGAATCTATACTAAAACAAATAGATGAATGCTGGGATGAATGGACTCAGTTAAAAACTGAAAACTATATAGCAGTAATAACGTTTTACGCACAGACTAACGACGATGGTGTGACCTTAAAAAACAAACTTTCTTCAGAGAAAGGTCAATATACTGAAATGGAGTTAACTTCCTATAAAAATAGATCTATCAATTTAGATATCGAAATTAGCTTAGTATCATTAGAAAGAGCCTACATTGAAACCATGGTTAAAGAATTGATTGAGCTTGCGTGGAAAAACGACTGCGAACTTACTGATTTAGATATACTGGAAGACTAATGAAAATTTTTGACTCATATTTTACAACCTGGATTAACTAATGAACCAAACAGAATTCAATTTTCTAGTGACCAATGTCACAGCAATCAGTACACAGTTATTTTCGATCCGCTGCAGTATGTTTGGCTCAGAGATGTCAGCTGATGAATCTAATGAGATGGAAACAGTAGAATTTGATTTACAAAAAGAACACGAGAATTTTGACTACCAATCAATACTAGATAGCGGTTATAGAGATATTAATTCATTGGAAACGGAACTTAGTTCCGCCATGCTAATTCTTGATCAAAATGAGTTGGATGATTTATTAAATAAATTACCAAGCAACTTGCCTAACCTTCAACAAAAAATGACTGGCGAACAGCTTAAAGCTTGGATTTCTTACGCACTCAATTCGGAAGATGACGAATCAGTCGCTTTATTGAACCAATATATAATGAGTCTTTTTCAAGTTGATGATGAAATTCATGATCTGATCCGCGAAGCGATTGCATTTGATAAAATAGATGATTTACAAGACCAGCAAGAAGACATTAACTCCGAACACATCAAAATTGAAGATTTATTAACCGCAGCAGAAATAGAATCATTTAGAGCCTTTAAATGGCTATTTGAGCGCGCTGAGTTAGACAACACACAAATTATCGAACTACTTTTTTCTGAAAAATGTATTGACGATCAAATTGTATTTGAGAGTGTATACAAGATCATTGAGCCGTCTGAAGAGCTTCACACAATGGTTACGGCAAAAGTAAAAGGTTCGGGACACGACACCGTAGCTGAGTTTTTAGATAGTGTTGGATTTTTAGATAATAATGAAACAGCCTAACCAATGAAAATGTATCAAACTAAATTTTTTGCCATTTTCTCTTTAGTCATAGTTTTATGTGCATGTGATAATAAACACGTCCCCTCCGAGCCAGAGTTTTCTGTATCAAGCATAAACGATTATCCTTTTTTATATAACGACACCCAAAAAGGCGGCATAATTAATTTTAAATCAAACGAATTTGAGCAATGCACGTTTACCTTTATACAGGCAAATTTTGCTCAAGGCTACCAGTACCGCATTAGCCAATCTGAATCCGGAGAAATCGATTTATCCTGCTTAAATGACGAAGACCTTTTTGGTCTGAATGAAAGTGAAAAAACTTATGCTCAAGTAAGTATAGCGATTAAAAATGATAATGCCACCGTTACATTAAACTTTTCTCTGATGGGATTTAACTCTGAAAAACTCGTTGTAAAACGAGATATAGTATTGGAGATCAACGCTCAACAATTAAAAACTCTGCAATCTAACTAATCGATAGAATACCTTCTCTTTCATTCCCATTATTCTTCAAAATGAGCTTTCATAACCAACGCATCTTCTTTGCCATCTTCAGCTTGATAATAATCTTTACGCAGACCAATTTCACGAAATCCTCGTTTTGCGTAAAGTCTTTTGGCAGTTAAATTAGAAACTCTTACTTCTAAAACAATATCTTTCACTTGGTTTTTATTTGCATGGAGATAGAGATGATCAACCCACAAATGTCCCAGCCTTTTTTTTTGAAACTTAGGATTAACACAAACATTATGCAGATGGATCTCATCTAAAACTTGTTCAAAGATCATATGTCCGATCGGTCTTTCTTTTTGCAACATCAACCAACAAACGTAACGACCACCTAAACAGTCTTTGAGTAGTTTTTTAGACCAAGGAATATCATAAGCTAATACTTCGTTTCGGAAAATCACATCTAAATCAGACTCTTGTGCTAGTCTAATTTCGATTGATTGATTTTCAAAAAAATCAGACATGACTGACACCTCACTATTCAAGAGATGAGAGGTAATCCGCCAGATTTATAAGATCATCTAATGCCAACGATTTTATGCTGGGATTTTCAATCAACGAAAAAGGATGATAACTAACAAATGCTTTATAGTTTAGATCCAGATCTACAAGCTGACCTCTCAAGCTCGCAATTGAAACTTGCGAATCAAATAAATGAGAGATCGTTTCATCTCCCAAAAGTAGCGCTACATCTGGTTGAATATTCTGCAAAATATTATCCATCGGAACGGCTTCTTTCCCCAACCCTGCTTCTGAGAGATGCGCCAAGCGAATATTAATACCAAAGGACTGTTCTTCAATAAAAGATTGCAACGCATTAATATAATCAAGCATAAATTGACTCGGTGCCGTAGGCGTCGCAAAACTGTTAGCGGGCTGATCGATTTGATGCCGACATATAATCAATAAGGTTTTTGCATTTTCTTCTTTCAAGTTTTGATTTGTCCAGCTGACGAGTTTTAAAAATGCTGTTGATCCTGTGTTATATTGTTGTAATATATTATTTGTTTGATTATTTTCAACAATCTTAACGGACTCTTTTTCTTGAGCAGCGTTTGTTACAGGCTTATCCACTTGAGTTAACGCTTCCGCTTCGGTATTTTCTCGTTCCAGCGTTTCTCGATCAAATATTTCTTTGGCTAATGTTTCAGGTTTTTCTTCGCCCGTTGCCTGTGATTCTGATTTTAAATTAGATTGTGGTTCAGACTTAAGCTCCCAGCAATCGATGCCCATCGCTTGCAAATAGGCAAAGCGGGTTTCTTCGTCTAACGCTTTTGTTGAATTGGCTACGCTCATTACAACTGCGCTCCACAATGTTTACAATACTCAGCATCAGTATCGTGTCCTTCCTCGCCACAATTTTGACACGCAACATTAGAAACCTCTTTTTGAAATGCTCTCGCCAACTCTGCGCTATATATTCCGGTAGGAACGGCGATTATGGCATAACCCAAAATCATCACAGCAGCAGCGATCACTTGTCCAATTTCGGTTTGCGGGACAATATCACCGTAACCGACAGTGGTGAGCGTGATTATTGCCCAATAAACAGATTTAGGTATACTCGTAAAACCACTTTCGGAACCTTCAACAAGGTACATGACTGAACCGAAAACGACTACAAAAATAAAAATTGAATACAAAAAAATGGTTATTTTTTTTCGACTGGCGTGCAGTGCTATCATTAAAGTATTTGCTTCACCAAGATATTCCGCTAATTTAAAAACTCTAAACACTCTTAAAACGCGAAACACACGAATAACAAGAAAAGTTTCAGCACCGACATAATAGAGGGCAATAAAACTTGGTAATATCGAAATCAAATCTACCACTCCAAATATACTTGTTGCATATAATAACGGTTTTCTTACACTTAATAATCTCAACACATACTCGATAGAAAATAGTATGGAGAACGACCATTCAACCACACTCAAATAGAAACCATACTGCTGCCGAATAGAGACGACACTATCCAACATAACGGCAACAACACTTATAATAATCGCGATAATCAGAATTACATCAAAGCGTTTTCCTGTGGGAGTATCAGCTTCAAATATGATCTCATGTAACTTTTCCCGCCAGGGTGCAAGTGGACTACCTTGGCTGTATTTTTTTATTTTTTTGACCATTAATATCAATTTCCGAGATAATGAGTGGCTAAAATTCAATCTTTGTACAAATACTATTGCCGATATTCATTGTTCTGCTTCCGCAATTCTACGACATTTTCGCGTTGGTTGCTGCTTACGAAAACCAAAAAAGCCCTTTTAGCACATCCCACTACCATATAGGATGACTAAAAGAGCTGATTGAGTCGTAATATAACCGTTGATGTTTAAGAGGCTAGTGCTCTGATCCTTATCTCTACCCGTCTATTTTGAGCACGACCTTCAGAGGACTTATTCGACGCGATCGGTTTCATAGGCCCTTTACCAAGAGATATGATTCGATTTTTATCTATTCCTTGAGAATTCAAATAGCTCGCTACTTCTCGAGCTCTATTTTCAGAAAGTTCCAAATTGTAACTCAAACTCCCTGTTGAGTCGGTATGACCTTCGATTTCGATCGCCGTTTTGTCATAACCTTTCAATACGGTAGCGACTGAATTTAGCACAGAATGGAAATCTGCTTGAATAGCTGATTTATTGGTAGCAAAAGTAATATTGCCCGGCATAATCAAATTAATATTATCGCCCTCCCGTTGGATACTGACACCAGAATCAGCAAGAGAACGTCTTAATTCAGCTTCCTGTGAATCCATGTAAGCACCAATTCCTGCGCCAATCGCCCCACAGCCTAATGCTGCATTTCTAGCATGTTTGCCATTTTGAGTTGCCCCGATAACACCACATACAAGCGCCCCTATCCCAGCTCCTTTAAGCGCGTTACTCGTTTTGCGTTCACCGGTATAAGGATCGAAAGTTTGACACCCCGATAAAGTCATTGAAGTTATAATCAAACAAGGAATAAAAAAACCGAATCTAGAAATTTGCATTAAGAATACCCACCACTTTATAAGTTTTACAATATTGAAACAACGAGGATTAATATACCCAAAATCATTCCACAAACACAGGTTAAAAAACGAGAAACATGACTCAGTTATCAAATAAGTCAATACGCATGCGTCGCCACCAAAATATCGGCTAATTAATCATTCTCTTTAAATCTATTGTTACTCTGTTAACACAGGTTTAACCATCTAGTGCCAATCGGAACTCTATCAGTTAAACAACTAACTTTCCGAAAAATCACCTCGAATGTAAGTTTTACTGTAGTCGTCAACCTGAATCGCATCCAAGCGTAATTCCTCAGCCACTTTATAGTCTTTCGCCTCAGCCTGTGTAATGACACCTGCATTGATCGCTTTGGTGATAGTTTCATCCAAACTGTCGGACTCCTCTAATCTTCCTTCTTTTATCGCGGTACGCAAGTTTTTGGCTATTTGGGACGCCGCTAATACTTTGACAAAAGCATGTTCGATACGACCAATAGGTTGATCTTGATCTCCGATAAACAAATATTTGGTTAAACGATCTCGCAATTCGTTAGTAGACAACATCGCTTGAACAATCTGATGATCGACTTCATCACTCGGTTTTTTGTACGCAAGCCCATACGGAAAGACTAAGCGTTTTAGTATTCGACCAAGCCAACGAGGTTTTAAATTTTCAAAAAATTCTATGAAGGCTCTCTGTATTAAGAATAGGTTATTTTCTATCGTCCACTTTACATAAACCAAGTCAGCCCCCTTTTGACCACTGTCCTGAAAATACTTTAGCACCGTTGAAGACATATAGAGATGGCTAAGAACATCGCCCAATCGCGCTGACAATCTTTCTTTACGTTTTAATTCGCCTCCGAGCAATGCCATCGATAAATCGGAAACCAGCGCCAGAGCGGAACTCATTCGAGTAAGTTGTTGGTAGTAATGACCTGTTTCACCATCAACTGGTTTACTAACAATCCTACCAGCTGTTAACCCTAAGCTCAAAGTCCGAATAAAATTACTCAACCCATAACCTATATGTCTAAAAAACAACGAGTCAAATTCATTTAAACCTTGTTCTTCATTTGCACAACTAGCCGCGAGCATTTCCCGGTAAACAAAAGGGTGGCACCGCACCGCTCCTTGACCAAAAATTATTAGATTTCTAGTTAAAATATTGGCTCCTTCAACAGTTATACTCACAGGTGTTCCCATAAATGGTGACGCCAAGTAATTTCGTTCCCCTTGGATCACACCTCGACCACCATGAATATCCATCGCATCGTTAATCAGAGAGCGAGCGGATTCGGTCATGTGGTATTTAGCGATTGCTGTTACCACAGAAGGTTTATATCCTGCATCAACTGCACCCGCCGTCGAAATGCGCGCAGCTTCAAGTTGATAGGTTGCTCCGGCAATACGTGCAAGCGCTTCTTCAACACCCTCAAATTTAGCGATCTCGGTATTGAATTGCTGGCGAAGGATCGAATAAGCCCCAGTGGTACGATAGGCAAGCTTCGCTGCGGCAGTTGCGCCAGACGGCAATGATATTCCCCGTCCAGCAGATAGGCACTCAACCAACATTTTCCAACCTCTACCGGCGTAATCTTGACCGCCGACGATCCAATCCATTGGAATAAAGACGTCTTTACCTCGAGTCGGTCCGTTCATAAAAGGAGCGCCAACCGGAAAATGCCGACTACCGATCTCAACGCCTTTATGAGATGTCGGGATCAAAGCAACAGTGATCCCGATATCAACATCATCACCTATCAAATGTTCGGGGTCATACATTTTAAACGCCAGACCGAGTACTGTGGCTATTGGAGCCAAGGTAATGTAGCGCTTATCCCAATTTAAGCGAATACCCAGAACCTTTTTCCCTTTATGAGTTGCCTTGCAAACAATACCAGTATCCGGCATTGCGCTGGCGTCAGAACCAGCTTTAGGTGCTGTTAGCGCAAAACATGGGATTTCTTTACCTTTGGCTAATTTTGGTAAATAGTGATTTTTTTGCTCATCAGTACCATAATGTAACAAAAGCTCGGCAGGTCCCAACGAGTTTGGAACCATGGTACTGACACCCAAAACACCATTTCGAGCAGACAGTTTAGTCACAATACTCGAATGAGCCAATGCCGAAAATCCTTTTCCTCCATATTCTTTAGGAATGATCAATCCTAAAAAGCCTTCCTTTTTTAAATAATCCCAAACATTTTCGGATAGATCTTTATCTTTAAAATTAACATCCCAGTCCGAAACCATCTCGCATACCGTTTCAACCTGATTATCAATAAATGCTTGTTCTTCTTCAGTTAATTCAGGTTTTTGGTAACCAAGCCATTTTTTCCAATCAGGATTTCCAGTAAACAGTTCTCCATCCCACCACACATCACCAGCGTTCAGAGCCTCTTGCTCTGTTTGATTCATTGCTGGCAATAATTTTTTAAACATTGCAAAAATCGGTCGCGTGATTTTATCCTTTCGCAAATCATCGGCAAAAAACAGCACCGCTACCGGTATAAATAGCAGCCAAGGTATAATCAAAAACTCACTGGTCATAGTCATCATCACCAGTGCGACTCCAGCACTAGACAACGCAGTTCCCATACGCAAACGAAAATACGCACTTACCCATAAAACACATAACAAAATAAATATTTGAAAAAATAAAATCATAGTGAATGCTCTCCTGCAGAAAGAGTATTGGACGATATATTGGGATTTTTTTCGGAAATAGTGTCACTCAACACCTCATTGAGTGAACCAGATTGGCTATCAAAAGAAAACGCAGCCGACATAAAAGGAACGAGCTGCTTAATAATTTCATCAATAGTAACTTTTTGATTGAAATCCCATTCTGAAATCTCTTGTAATGCTTTGTGACCAGCCAAAGTAAAAATGAATGAACCCAACATGAAATGTAGCCGCCAAAACATTTCTGTTGGTTCTAAATTCGGGCTGGTTGTGTGTAATAACTGTGTAAAACGCTTTAATACAACGTCATAACGCTCCATCGCAAATCGCCTGATATGACCTTGAGTTTCAGCATATGCTCGCCCCAATAAATTCATAAAAACGCTGGCTCCATCTGGGCGAAATTCATTCAGCTTGTTAATCGGGGTTATCAATGTGCTTAAAACATCGATCACTTGCAACACTGTATGATTATGATTTTGTTGCATGGATTCCAAACGCTCCATTTCAACACTTAAATCACTCGTAAAACGCACCATAAAACGATCTAAAACAGCTTGGATCAGTGTCTTTTTGGTACCAAAATGATAGTTAACCGATGCCAAATTAACCTCTGCAGCGGCGGTAATCATACGTAAGCTAGTTTCTGAAAAACCATGATCAGCAAACAGTGCTTCTGCTGTATCAAGTATTTTCTCTTTAGTTGATGTCAAATTTCACCCTTAAACGAGAATTCAAACAAGTGTTTTAAACATACGTTCTAGCTTAACAAAAGTCAAGCGTACTGTTTGTTTCTTCTATTTGTTTTATTACCGAAACACAAGTTATATTAAGTACCAACCTTCTCCAGGTTCCTGTCTAATCAGTTTAGATTTATTATTTTTATCTCGCCATTAATTTGACTAGTGTTTCTAGATTTATTGCCTATACTCAACAATGAATGAAAAAATTACCTTAAAGCTATTTTACTTAGATACAATATATAGCTTTTCAATAAAAAGGAATATAAGGCTCTTTTATGACCCATTCAGCAAATCAAGTGACTTTGTTACAGCTAGCGGCTGCACAACTTGCACTATCACTTAAAGAAACTGAACAACCGTTTGATGATCTCTCAAAACTTTTTATTGAAATCGTCGAAGGTTACAACGCGATTGAACATCTTATTGGTTCCACAGAACAAAATGACATTACAAAACTTCAGTCGCTACATCAAGACACCCAGTCTAAAGTCCGTAATGCGATTGTCGATTTTCAGTTTTACGATCGTATGACACAAAGACTCCAGCATATTATGGGAACAATTCAAGATGCTATAAAAACTCTCGAAGTAAAGGCCAATGGCGGTGACGCTGAATGGAATGAAATTTTTGAACGAATCGAAAAAAGTTACACAATGAGAGAAGAAACTCAACTTTTTAACAGCATACGTAGTGGTGAAGGTTTTGAAACAGCAGTGAATAGCCTCATCGAACAGACCTTCAAAAAAGAAGCCGTAGAATCAGAGATCGAGCTCTTTTAGCCCAAACACCTCTTTTGTAAATGGTACAAATTCGACTTTTCAATGTAAACATATTGGTGAAAAACACTAAGTATTAGCCATCCTTGTCGCAATTCACATACTTTGTTACAAACCGTACACACTCTGAAAGGTGTTATGGTCATATAATACACTATATCGAAGGCGAGATAGTTGACCTTTAAACTTTCTTGATAAAAGTTTCTGGTTTGGCACAAAAACTGCAGATACCGATACTACAAATACCAATAATGAACCAATCAAACCAGCGCGAACAGCGAGTTAAATTTACCAAACTATTTATAGTTTAGTTGTGAAGGAAAATAATATGAATGCTTCAACTGATTTACTAAATGATAGCAAAATGAAAAAACTACTGTTCGCTCTATGTATTAGCGCTTCATTAATCGCTACCGGATGCAGCGACAAGGGCTCAGATAATAGTAACTCTAGCGATGAATCTGCTGAGGTCAACGAAAAAGACAAAAAAGATAAGAAACCACCAGTGCCGGTGGAAGTCGTTGCAGTCTCTCGCGGTGATATTCAACAAACCTACCGAACCATTACCACTTTGGAGGCAGAACAAGAAGTTGAGGTGGTCGCACGCTCAACCGGTCTACTGCAAAATATTTTAGTGGAAGAAGGTGATACCGTTTCAAAAGGTCAACAGATGGCTCAGTTAGATGTAGAGCAACTCTCTTTAGAAGTCGCACAATTAAGCGCTACTTCGGCCAAGTTGAACAAAGAACTTGAACGACAACAGTCACTTTTCAAAAGAAAGCTTGGTAGTTCAGACGCACTTGATAGAGCAAAATTTGAATATCAGTCTCAACTTGCCCAATTCAAACTAGCGAAATTAAAACTTGCTTACGCTAGCATTAAGGCACCCATTAGCGGTGTGGTTACGGAACGAATGGTCAAATCCGGCAACCTTATTCGTGACAATGATGTGCTTTTTAAAATTGTTGACTTTTCGAGCTTAAAAGCCGTTCTTCATTTACCAGAAAAAGAACTATCTAACGTCAAAAAACAACAGAAAATTTTACTTAATATCGATGCAGTAGGGGAACAAATCATCATCGGTGAAATCGAAAGAATTAGACCTTCAATCGACTCCGAAACAGGTACTTTCAAAGTTGTAGCGAAACTTCAAAATGATAATAATTTTTTAACTTCTGGGATGTTTGGTAGAGTTGAAATTGTATTTGATATTCATCAAGATAGTTTGCTCATTGAACAACAAGCAGTTATTACCCAGGATAATCGCTCTCATGTGTTCGTGGTAAAAGATAACAAGGCGATCCAAACACCGGTAAAAATTGGATTCCATCATAACGGTATACTCGAAATTACCGATGGACTAAACGAAAAAGACCAAGTTATTACAACCGGGCAACAAATACTGAAACATGAAACTATCGTTGAGATTGTCGGTCAGGAAGCACAGATCGCAGAAAAAAATGAAGACGATAAAAGTGGAAAAAAAGGTCAGTCTCCGTCAGGTATCGCCTCGAATCTTTAACGACATATCAATCTTAAAACGATCAATACTAGTTCTTAGCCATCGCATTGGGGAACTAGGAACTCAAGCTAAAATGATCAATCGGAAGGAAATCAGATATGAACCTCATTGCCACCGCAATTCGTCGTCCTGTGACCGTCGCAATGTTTACCCTTGCAGCATTAGTTTTTGGGCTTGTTCTACTTAACCGGTTAGGCTTTAATTTACTACCTGAGCTTAGCTATCCAACTTTAACTGTACGAACAGATTTCGAAGGTGCTGCACCAGCTGAAGTAGAAAATCTAATTTCACGACCTTTAGAAGCAGTTTTAGGAACGATTAAAGGTCTGCGTCAAGTTCGCTCTGTTTCAAAAGCCGGACGCTCTGATGTCTATTTAGAATTTTACTGGGGCACTAATATTGATGTAGCCAGCTTAGATGTGCGAGAAAAATTGGAACAGGTTCTGCTTCCATTGGAAGTAACTGCACCGTCGCTACTCAGATTTAATCCTAATAACGATCCGATCATTCGAATGAGTTTGAGTAAAACAGTGGCTGAAGACCAGGATCCTATCGCCGCGCTGTCGAGCTTAAGACGTTACGCTGATTTACAACTATCCAGGCGATTAGAAACTATTGAAGGTGTAGCTGCAACCAAGGCTTCTGGTGGCTTAGAAGATGAAATTCAAATACTTTTAGATCAAAATCAACTCGCTCAACTTAATATTTCCGTTGAAGACATAGCCAACAAATTAAGAACCCAAAATATCAACATGAGCGGCGGACAAATAAGAAATGGTCAACAACAGTTGTTAGTAAGAACCTTTAATGAATATCGTTCTATCGAAGATTTTGCAAATACCATTATCATTTCTAAAGATCAAAAAATTGTTCGTCTTAAAAATATTGCAGAAGTAAAATCAACCTATAAAGATCCAACCGCAATTATTAGACACAACGGCAAGCAAGCAGTAGAAATAGCAATCTACAAAGAAGGTGATGCAAATACCGTAAAAGTGGCTGAAGCCGTTCACCAACAATTAGATGGGATAAAAAATAATAAAAGATCCCTTCCCGACGGAATGGAATTAACTTTATTAACCGACGCATCTGAATTTATTGACAACGCCATTTCTGAATTAGTTTGGTCTGCAGCGATAGGCGGAATTTTAGCCATGATCGTTATTTATCTTTTTTTGGGTCAGTTTGGTCCTACTTTAATTATTTCTTTGACGATCCCTCTTTCGATCATCATTACATTTAACTTAATGTTCGCAGCTAAAATAGACATGAATATCATGTCGCTCGGTGGACTTGCACTCGCAGTGGGAATGTTAGTTGATAACGCTATAGTCGTTCTGGAAAACATTGCGCGCAAAAAAGAACAAGGACTCTCTGTGGCACAAGCTGCATTAGAAGGTGCGAGTGAAGTTTCTGGTGCTATAACCGCCTCGACATTAACTACTATCGCAGTATTTTTGCCTTTAGTTTTCGTTGAAGGAATTGCTGGGCAATTATTTAGAGATCAAGCTCTAACTATTACTTTTTCACTAATTGTTTCACTCGGTGTTGCATTAACATTAATACCGACTATGGCTGCAGCGGGCAAAAAAGTCAGTAATAGCTTACCTACTTTAGAACGTAGTCAAAAAAGAATATGGATTAGAATATTGTTAATTCCATTCGAACTAATATTAGTGTTACTTGCAGGGCTTTTCTTTATTTTAAAAATAATAGGCATAGGATTATCTCTATTTTTTGGTTTTATATTTGGTAATTTAAGAAAACTTTTTGACATCATTTACGAACCGCTAACCAAATTTTTTATGTCCCTTCTTGAATCGTCTTTAAATGCCAAAGCATTCACATTGATCGTTGCTATCAGCTTGTTTGGTGGAAGTATCGTTTTAATTGGTGGCATTTCTAAAGTGGTACTACCAGAAATGGCTCAGGGGGAGTTACTGGTTCGCGTGCAATATTCTCCGGGAATGGCTATTGAGCTAACTGACAAAAAAGTAGTGTCGCTTTCAAAAGCACTTCTTGACGTTGAAGGTGTAAAGGAAGTCTTTGCTGTCGCAGGTACCGGTAACAAATTGACCGCAGATCCTGAACAAGAAGGTGAAAACCAAGCTGAGTTTAGCTTATTACTTAGAGATGGTATCTCACGTGAAAACGAAGATAAAATACTTCTACAAATAAGACAATTGCTTACTAAAGAGAGCAAAGGCTTAACAGCCGATGTAGAGCGACCTCAGCTATTTAGTTTTTCCACACCATTAAGTATTGAAGTATCAGGTTTCGACGTTGACATGTTAAAAAAGTCAGCCGAGCAAATTATAGAAACGCTCTCAAAATCAAATCGTTTCATTGACTTACACACCAACATGAAAGACGGCTATCCAGAAGTTCAAATTACTTTTGATCAAAGCAAAATGGCTCAACTTGGTCTTTCTATTGAACAGGCAAATACTGTAGTTGTTAATTCGATTAGGGGTAATAAGGCCACCCGTTATCGATTAAGAGAACAACAAATCGAAGTTCTGGTTCGTTTAGAAGATTCCGCCAGAGATGAACTTGATGATGTTAAAAATTTAATTATAAATCCAAGTTCCCGCCACCCAATTCCTCTTCAAGCAGTGGCAAGCATTACTGAAACTTTGGGTCCCAGCGAAATAATGCGGATCGATCAACAACGGGTGGTTTTAGTTGAAGGACAAATTGCTTACGGCGGCATCGCAGAGGCGACAGAGGAAGCCCGGCAGTTATTAGAAAACACCCGATTGACCTTTGGTACTAGCATGCAATTTGGTGGTCAAGGCGAAGAGATGGATCGCAGTTACAGTTCACTGTTAATGGCATTGGCATTAGCTGTATTTTTGGTTTACTTGGTAATGGCATCTCAATTTGAGTCATTATTACACCCGTTTATTATTTTACTCAGTATTCCCTTAGCCGCTATTGGAGCCGTCGTTGCTCTGGTAATAACAAATACCGAATTAAGCGTTGTTGTATTTCTTGGATTAATTATGCTGGCGGGGATCGTTGTCAACAATGCCATTGTATTGATCGATAAAATTAATCAACTTCGAGTCGCGGGCGTTGAAAAAATATCAGCCATTATTCAAGCAGCAGAATCCCGATTACGTCCAATATTAATGACAACCCTCACCACGACTCTCGGAATGATCCCACTCGCGATGGGAATAGGTGAAGGCACCGAAATTAGAGCGCCAATGGCTATTACTGTAATTGGAGGTTTGTTAGCATCAACATTACTCACACTGATTGTTATTCCAGTGATGTACCAAATTTTAGATCGAAAAGACTACAGCAAAACGATTGCTTTAAATCAACTTAACCTGGACGATATTGATTTAGAATCCGCCAGTCAGAATGATGAGGTGTAGTTATGTGGTTTACTAAAATCGCACTGAAAAGACCTGTCACCATTTCAATGATCTTTGTCTGCGCCGTCGTTATGGGGTTGGCGTCCAGCCGAATTTTGCCGCTTGAGTTTTTTCCAACGATCCAATTCCCTATTACTTTTGTTCAAGCAAACTATCCGGGGGCGTCACCAGAAGAAATTGAAAAGCAAATTATTCGTCCTTTAGAAGAGTCGCTCGCCACCATGGGTTCGATAGAACAAATGCAATCGTTCAGTAATCAAAATCAAGGGCAGATCCTTTTGATTTTTGACTGGGGGGTTAATGCGAAATTAAAAGGCGTCGAGGCGAGAGAAAAAATTGATGCTATCAAAGCAGAATTACCCGATGATTTACGCCGCGTTTTCATTTTTACAGGTAGTACTAATGATCAGCCAATTATCCAGGCGAGATTATCAGCCGACACCGATTTAAGCGACTCGTACCAAGTACTTAACCGCCAATTAAAACAAATTTTGGAAAGGATACCTGGTGTCTCTAAAGTCACTATCGAAGGTGTCGCTGCAAAAACGTTTCAGATTGAACTTATCGCGGAAAGAATCGCGGCGTATCATATAGATATCAATCAGCTACTCCGAACATTACAAAATTCTAATCGTTTGACTTCAGCAGGCGAAATAAAGAACTCAAGCAAAAGTATTCGCGTTACTGTTAATCAACAATTTACCAGTATAGAAGACATTAAAAACTTTATTGTTAACGAGCGCGGTCTTAAATTATCAGACATCGCAAAAATATCTTTAGATAAAGAAGAGATTGAAGTAGGAAGACATCTCGATCAAAAATATGCGGTTGGCATTACAGTGACACGTGAAGCTGATGCTAATTTAGTCGAAACCGCGAATGCAGTAGTCGCGGAAATGAAAAAGATTGAAGAATTACCTGATTTTGATGGTATTAATCTTTTCGTTATGGAAAATCAAGCGGATGGCGTAGTTAGTTCATTAAGTGACATTGCCATATCTGGTTTGATTGGTTTTCTACTATCATCATTAGTTCTTTTCGTCTTTCTCAGAGACATTCGATTAACTCTGATTGTTTCTCTTGCAGTTCCCTTTTCCTTATTAATTACTTTAGCATCGATGTACTTTTTAGGGGTTAGTATTAATTTATTATCGATGATGGGATTGATGTTAGCGATTGGCATGTTGGTTGACAACGCGGTTGTTATCAGCGAAAGTATTTTTGGCTATCGACAACGGATGCCAGACAAACCATACGAAGCAACATTAAAAGGCGTAAAAGATGTTGGGGTTCCGGTGGTCGCAGGAACGATTACTACCGCCATCGTTTTTTTGCCGAATATAATCGGCGAAAAAGTCGATATCACCATATTTTTAAGTCACGTCGCGTCTACAATCGTCATTTCTCTCGCCGCATCGCTGTTCATTGCGATGACCATTATTCCGTTAGTTTTGAGCAAAGTAAAATCCAAAAGCAAAGTGATTTCACACACTGACACAGTCAAGGAACATGGACGTTATTCTAAATTTTTGAGTTGGATGATGATACACCCTGTTTACGCTGGACTGATTGCTATTACATTGTTTTTGCCGCTTCCTGCGATCAGTTTTTTGGAATTAATAAAGAGTGATATGTTTCCATCCGAAGAAGATTCGAGACTCTATATCGATTATCATATCGAAGGGACTTATGAATTAGAAAAGGTAGAAGGATCGGTAACACGCATCGAAGAATTCTTATATAAAAACAAAGCGATACTAGATATCAATAACGTTTACTCTTTTTACAGCAACCAAAGAGCAGGTTCAACATTACTGTTAGTCGAAGACGAAAAACGAACAAAAACAAACAAACAAATTAGAGAGTATATTGAGAAAAATATACCAAAGATTGCCATAGGCGCGCCCGGATTCGATAGAAAACGTTCCGGTGGTCAGGAAGCATTAACTATTGGTATTAATGGCGAAGACACTGAAGTACTGATGGAACTTGCTAAGCAGGTATCTCCTATCATATCAGGTATTAAGGACGTAACAAAAGTGACAGTTGGCTCAAAGTATGGAACACAAGAAGTCAGGCTGATTTTAAACACCCAAAAACTGCATCAACTGGGTCTAACTCCGCAGGAAGTCGGCTTGAATGTATCCATTGCATTGCGTAAACAACAGCTAAGAACCTTCCGCTCAAATCTCGGTGAAACTGATATTACTTTAACTTTCGAAGGTCGAAAACGAGCATCCATCAACGATCTTGCAGGTTTGCCTATTGAGTTACCGAATCCAAAAATCGGCGGCAGTCGAAATGTTCGTTTAGACGGCATCGCAAAACTCGAGATCAAACAATCGCTTCCGCAAATTACTCGGTTTGACAGACGAACATCGGTTAGAATGACTATTGATTATTCCGATAAAACCACAGCGGAAAAAATAAGAAAAACGGCTGACAAATTGATGAAAAATACCCCTCTTCCTATTGGATATAGCTGGGGATTTGGTCGAAGTACTGACAGAGAAGAAAAAATCAAGCGAATCATGGGAACAAACATGTTACTGGCGGTATTAATGATATTTATCGTTATGGCTGCATTGTTTGAATCCTTAATGCTTCCACTCGCTGTGATCACTTCTATTGCCTACTCAGTTGTTGGCGTTTTTATCTATTTCTCTATTACCAACACGACTCTCTCGATGATGGCTTTAATAGGAATATTAGTGCTAATGGGAGTTGTCGTCAATAACGGTATCGTTTTGGTGGATCGGATCAATCATTATCGTAAAGAAGGTTATCACAAAAGAGACGCTATTTTACATGCCGCTAACGACAGAATTCGACCAATTTTAATGACCGTATTAACCACTATCTTAGGATTGTTGCCTTTAAGCTTAGGCGATACTCAACTGGGAGGTGGAGGACCTCCTTATTTCCCTATGGCTAGAGCCGTTATTGGTGGTCTTGGATATTCGACAATTACTACTTTAGTCTGCTTACCGGTCATCTATTTGTTTTTAGATTTCATTAGAAATTTAGTAGGAGATCTATGGCACTCGACTTGTCGTCGAGGTATAAGGTGGAGCATGAAAAACATTAGATTGAGTTCAAGTCTAAGAAAATAGTTTTGTTTACACCCTATCAGGGTGTACCGCTAGCCTTCTGAGAAGGCTAGCCTGTTTTTAGTCGTCTAATAAATAATCCCCTAAAAACTTCCAGCTGAAGAAACGCTACCTGAACTCGATGTAGTAACAACATTGTTACCACCATTTTGCCAAACAACGCTACCCAAATCACGTTTAATACATTTCCATTCGACTGCAGTATTGGCTGCTAAATTTGTCACACTTCCTGCCCACGTAGGATAGCTAGTTGCACTTAATTTTACTGCATTTGCGGTGTTCCAACTTCCGAGCTCAGGAATATTTCCAACCACATAAACATTTTGCCCCCAATTGGTGTAAGCATTATTACAGGTCAAATCAATACTTACAGTACCAGAGGTATCCTTCATTAACACGACTGCTCCGTAAGCTGGAATATGGACATTACTGATATTAAATGCTTGCACTCCGCCACGACTTGCCTCAGGTACTCCACCAAGATTGTAAGCAGCCCAACTCGTATTGGCGATCTCGCGATAGTTTCCAGAAACACCGATATCGTAGTTCCACCAAGTAGTTGAGCCAAAATTCATCACCACAACATAGTTCGCGTCATCGCGAGTAAACGCAGCAACACCGTTATTATTGTGAATGTGGGTAACCCAACTGTTCGCGGTGGCAAAGGTGGTTAAATCAGCTCCACGAATACTATTCATTTTTTTATACCAAGCGAGGATTTTTTTCTGAGAACTATTGGTTTCATAGGTACTCAATGGTAATCGATCATCCCACCAGTCGATATGGAACTGAGTCGTCTCTCCTGCTTCTTGCCCCATAAAAGCCATCGGCGTTCCACGGGATAAAATGGTTCCGGTTAATGAAATTTGATTCATCTCCCAGCCTTTTCCGTCACGACCGCGCTTGGCTATTCGATCATCAGTATTACCTACTTCGTCATGAGATTCTGTATAGACTGTCGCGTCTTGCCAACCATCGCCAAAATGACCAAAAACCGACCAAAGCTGGTCCAAATGTCCGCCTGTTAAAACACTTTTGAAATTATCATGAAAAGTGTCAGTCCACTGGCTATCCATCGGAGCATGAACTGAACCTTCTACTGTTGAGCCTACATTGTCAGCGGTTATTCCCCACCAATCAGGAAGTTCCTCTCCAGTAAACCAAATATTGGGATCTAACGCTTTAGTTTTACCATACAATTCTCGAAGAAAATCCCATCCTCCACCATCACCGTTTACCGTGACAAACCAACTATTTGTGCTATGGATGGTATTGGTGTGATCAAACCGAAATCCGTCAATACGAAATTCCTTTGCAAGATATAAGACATTTTGGATGAGAAAGTGCTTGGCAATATCATTATTAAAATTGTACAAAGGTCCCCAGACAGTATCGCCATCCATGTAAGTTGTGTTATCTATAGCCCATAAAATATTGTCACCGCTTGCTACATGATTAAATTCTAAATCTAATATCACCGCTATACCATTTTCATGGGCTTTATCAACCATTGCTTTTAAAGCATCAGGACCACCATAAGATTCTTCTATTGCATAAAAAAACGAAGGATTGTAGCCCCAACTAAGTGCGCCTGCAAATTCATTTACTGGTAATAATTCTAAAGCTGTAACACCTAAATCATTAATATAATCATTAGTACCATCGTTATCTAATTCTTCAGTTACTTCTTGCAACGGTGTACCACCATTTCGATCAGTGAATCTCAAAGGGTGAACTTGATAAATATTTAACTTATCTTGAGTTGGGCGAGTCCAACTAGTCGACTGCCATTGATAGTCGCTAGTCAAGTTAATACGTGACATACCCGTTGACAAACCAGAATGGGTAACCCACCTTGCGGCAGGATCTTGAAATGTTTGAGTGACTCCGCCACGAGTCAGCATAAAACGGTATTGATCACCATGGACTGGCGCACGAGTAAAGCTAGCATCGGTTCCCTTAAACCACCAGAATTTACCATCGGGGGTTCGAGTTAAACTAACCGCATTAGTTTGACCATTGGTAAAATCACCATAAAGTTTAACATTAGTATCACCTGCTGCCGCATGAAAAATAACATACCAATTGTTATTCTCTTTATAGACTCCTGGTGCCCTTTCCCAAACCGCAGCGGGATCATTATCCAACCAAGCATCGGCAAAAAGTGAAGTAGGACAAAGAAGCAATAAATTAACTAAAAATATATTCTGCCAAAATTTAATTCGTAATCGAACTTTAGATTTATTATTTTTCATTCTTGAGTTCCTCTAGATTTGCTACGCTGAAATTTCGTTTTTTACCGCATTTGCATACGTATGTATCAACCCATGGAAAAAACAGATTCAGATTTTAGTCGAAAATACTAGCACATTCGATTAGAACCTCGCTATGAATACGTATGGAATATACTGGTGGTTAGGATAAATATGAATTTTGAGATCATAAAATCTCGTAATGAGAAGCCGTCAATGCAAGAGTTAACTATTTTTCACTATCCTCATTATCCTGCATCTTGAAGGATAATGGGGATAGATAGTACCTAATCTATCGTTAGAGGTTTTATTTCTTATTTTTAAAGTAATTTTCAGGGAGAAAATTAAACCTGATCAGAACCTTCAGCGACATTGTCGAAAAGAAATGTACTTAGATATCGCTCTCCAGTATCAGGTAACATAGCCAAAATAGCAGAACCTTGCGGTGCATCTTCTGCTATCTTCAAAGCTGCCGCAAAAGTTCCCCCGGCGGAAATGCCACAAAAGATACCTTCTTTGTTGGCAAGATCCAACGCGGTATCTCTGGCCTCAATATCGGTTACCGGTAAAATTTCGTCAATAATATTGCGGTTTAAAACGGAAGCAACAAAATCTGGTGTCCACCCCTGGATTTTATGCGGCTGCCATTCATCCCCTCTCAGTAACGCTGCACAATCTGGCTCTGTAGCGATTACCTTAAGTTCTGGTCTTGCCGCTTTTAAGACCTCCCCGACCCCTGTAATTGTTCCCCCAGTTCCGTAACCGCTGACAAAATAATCGAGAGGTATTCCTGCAAAATCTCTCAAGATTTCAGGCGCAGTCGTATTGCGATGATATTCAGGATTAGCTAAATTGTCGAATTGACGTGCGAGAAACCATCCGTTTTTTGCGGCCAGCTGTTCTGCCACTTTGACCATGCCTGTACCTCTTTCAGCAGCAGGCGTTAACAAAACCTTTGCACCCAAAGCCCTCATTATTTTTCGCCGTTCAATCGAAAATGTTTCAGTCATCACAGCTACAAAGGAATACCCTTTTGCGGCACAGACCATTGCTAGTGCAATACCTGTATTCCCAGAAGTCGCCTCGATAACAGTTTGCCCTTTTTCCAATAATCCTTTTTGTTCTGCATCGTTGATGATGGCAAATGCTAATCTATCTTTTACCGACGAGAGAGGGTTAAAAAATTCCGCCTTGACATACATGTTGACATGTTCTGGTGCCAACCGATTAATCTTAATGATCGGTGTGTTTCCAATGGTACTGAGTATCGATTCGTGTATCATTTTCATTTCCTATTACAATATTTAGCTAGCCATAACTGCTAGCGACACTGGGTGTGTAGAACCCGCACTTTCCTGATGGTGACTATTTTCTATATTGTACCAAGCAAACTGCTTGGACAAGCCAACCACATCACCAACAATAATCAATGCGGGCATTTTAATACTATTCTTTTCAACTAAATCTGCCAATTGAACAATTCTACCAGTAATTACTCGCTGGTTTTCCCTTGTACCATTTTCTACAATGGCTACCAGGGTATCACTGTCTAAGCCATTTTTAATTAGTGACTCAGATATGGTTCGGTTTTGCAATAATCCCATATAAAAAACGAGTGTTTGTTTTTTTATAGCTAAATTAACCCAATCTATTTGATCACTCGCTTTTTGCTGTGCTGTAACCAAACGAACTGATTGGGAAAAATCCCGATGTGTTAGAGGAATACCAGCATAGCTAGCACAACCTGATGCAGCAGTAATTCCCGGAACGATTTCAAAAGGGATTTTTTGCTCACTAAGCGCTTGTAACTCTTCACCACCACGACCAAAAATAAGTGGGTCGCCCCCCTTTAACCTGACGACTATCAATCCAGATCTAGCATATTTGATCAATTGGCGATTGATCTCTGATTGGGTTGTCATATGCGAGTTGGCACGCTTGCCGACATGCACGCGCATGGCATCTAAGCGGATCATTTCTAAAATATCGTCACTTATCAGTGAATCATAAAGCACAACGTCAGCTTTTTGTAATAACTTGAGTGCCTTAACAGTGAGTAACTCTGGATCACCTGGACCTGCACCTACCAGAAAGACTTTTCCAAACGGTTTACTGCTCTTATTGTTAGTTTGAGCTTGATACTGATCAAAATAATCCATTTGTCCGGTCTTTTGAACATGGGTTTTATCTCCTAAAACGTGCGATTTATCCGTTAGCATGCCATTAAGACTAGCGTCAATAAACCATTCATAAAACGCTTTTCGTTGGTTCAAATTCAATTTTTTGAACTTCAACTTGATTCTTAACTCTGCCAAAGATTTTAATAAAACACTTATTTTTTTTGGAATTAACCACTCTATCTTTTCTTTAATTTTTCTCGCCAATAATGGTGATACCCCGTTGGTAGAAACCGCCACAAGTAACGGCGAACGATCAATAATCGCAGGCATAATGAATGAACTTAATTCAAGGCTATCAACCACATTAACTAAAATTCCTTGATTACGCGCAACAACACTAACTGCTCGATTAACCACTCGGTTATCCGTCGCAGCGATTACTAAATGATATCCTGCCAATAGCTCAGAGCTAAACTCTTTTTCGATTAAGGTTACCGGTGTACCAGCTGAAGAATTTGACTGGTTAACTTGATCGAAATCTTGAAGCAGTTGAGTTATATGAGGAGCAAATTTTGAACTGATCAAATCAACCAAAGCCCCTGCTTTCAACAATGCCTTAAGCTTACGTAAAGCCACTTCTCCCCCACCGACAATCAGGCATTTTTTACCGCGTAATTGCAGAGTAACCGGTAAATAATCCATAGATAGCTCTCAGTTGGGCGATTAATTTTTTACTAGCTTAATCCGATAATCACATGATGAGAAATAGGGGTTGGATCTATTAAAATAACTATTTGGAATAGCTATTCTTATTTGCTGGTGCTACATTATATGAGTTGTAACGAGAAGATATTCTTGCCTCTCATCTAACACTTACTCCTCATCTAACTAATGTGGAATTGTCTCTCTACTGTTTATAGCGAATAGAATGAAAATCTAGACAAAATACGGCGAAGCACTAATGAAAATACAACAGTTAAAATATTTGCTCGCTATTGCTGAAAATAACTTCAATATTACCACCGCTGCAGAACGTATTTATACCTCTCAGCCAGGTATTAGCAAACAGCTCAAACTTTTAGAAGAAGAGCTAGATCTCCGAATATTTAAGCGTAACGGAAAACAACTAGTTGGGTTAACGACTACTGGTGAGCAAGTGGTGCAACATGCTCGTAAAGCATTAAATGAGGTCGAAAATATTAGACGTTTATCTGATAATAATAACAATATTGTCGATGGTTCTTTCCGTTTAGCAACAACTCAAACACAAGCGAAATATGTCTTACCTGCCGTTCTTACGAGTTTTCATCAACGTTTTCAAAACTTAACCATTGATTTGCAGCATACTTCTGCCGATCATAGCGTTCAACTATTACTTGATCAAAAAATAGACTTTGCGATCTCATCTGAAAATCAAACATTGCATTCTGACCTTATAAAAATACCCTGTTATGAGTGGGATAGGGTCATTTTATTTCCTCAAGAACATGAACTAGGTAACCTGACTAAACTAACATTACAAGACATCGCAAAATATCCAATAGTGACGTACAAAGAACACGATACCAGTAGCTCTGGATTATTGAAAGCAATGGATGCAGAAAATCTTCAAGCTAATATTGTAATGACCGCTCGCGATGCTGATGTTATCAAAACCTATGTCAGAAATAATATTGGTATTGGTATTGTGGCAGAAATGGCTTTTGATCAACAACTCGATAATGATTTAATCGGTTACTCGACAAAAAAGTTGTTGCCTCGATGTACAACATGGATAGCTTTTAACAAAAATCTGTTGATACGTAACTATATGTACGCTTTTATTGAACTATTTTCACCCCATTTAACCCGAGAGATGATTAATCAACATCTCTCGCAGCCTAAAAATTTAGAGTCTGGGGAACAAGCACCGCTTCCAATGCACCAAACATGGCATATTTAGATAACTATCTATTAACTCGTTGATTCGATTTATAAGCCGGATAGATGATCTTCGTGTAAACCACATTCTCTTTTAACTCCTCCAAAACGGGTATCTTCTTCTGACATTCCAGCAGTCAATGGTTGCGAGCTATGTACATCACCAATTGACACATAGCCTTTTTTTCGCAGAGGATGATAAGGTAATTTGTGTTTGTTTAAATATTCATCCACTAGCGTCTTACTCCAATCAATCAACGGATGAACCTTTATTCGCCCACGCACTTTTTGAAGCGTCGACAATTGTTTTCTGGTTGATGACTGACTGCGCATAATGCCAGCAAATAAGGTCTGCACCTGCAATTTTTCTAAACCATATTCCATTGGAGCAACTTTATTTAGTTGGTTATATTGGTTCAACCCATCAAGCCCTTTTTCCCATAGTCGACCAAAACGTGCTTCTTGCCATGCGCTGGTCAAATTTGCCCGATAAACCTTCAAATTTAAATTAAGCCTAGAACGTAACTGTTCAATAAACTGGTAGGTTTCTGGAAATAGATAACTGGTATCAATTAAGATAATAGGAATGTTTGGTTTTACTTGAGTCAGCATATGCAAGCTAACCGCAGACTGAATTCCAAAACTTGAAGACAACGCAAATTCAGCTGGTAAGTTTTCAAAAGACCATTCTATACGTTGCATCGCCGTCATTTTTTCAAGAGTTATATTAGCGTCCAGTATTTTATCGACACTCCAACCTTCTTGAGGTGATTGCTCGATTATTGATTCAGGTAAGGTGTCTAACATATTCAACTCCTAGTTGTGAAAATCAAGACCATTTGTAACACTATCGACATATTGATGGCGAACAACAAAATTACCGAAGGATTCATCTGTGAGACGATTAGCAGAATAATCTTTGATGATCGGTTCAAGCTGTTGGAAAATAGACTGTTCACTCAGATTCTCCGCGTAGATTTTATTCAGCCTATTACCACAATGGCTAGCGCCTAAATACAAATTATATTTTCCAGGACCTTTACCTACCAAACCGATTTCACCAAGAAAGGGTCTAGCGCAACCGTTAGGACAACCAGTCATACGCACATTGATTGCTTTATTTGCTACGCCATGCCTATCAAGGATCGCTTCAAGTTTAGTCATAAATGTTGGCAGGTACCGTTCTGCCTCTGCCATTGCTAAAGAACAAGTTGGAAAAGCAACACAGGCTAACGAATTTAATCGCGTTGGTGTCTCAGTTGCGCCAACACTGATATTATATAGTGCTAATAGACTTTCAATTTCTGTTTTTATTTCAGGTTTAATATTAGATATAATCAGGTTTTGATTAGGCGAAATTCTAAATTCTCCTGCATGGATTTTGGCTATCTCAAGTAAGCCACTAAATAGTTTTCGATCATCATTATCTATAACTCTACCACTGTGAATATAGAGTGTTAAATGCCATTGTTCATGTTCATCTTTCATCCAACCGTAACGGTCTGCATTATTTTCGAATTTAAAAGAGTGTTGTTCTGACAACTTGAATCCTTGGTAAGCAAATAATTTTTTCTTAAATTCATCAAGACCAAGTCGGTCAATTGTATACTTAAGCCGGGCATATTTGCGCTCTACCCTATTTCCAAAATCTCGTTGAACTTTAACTACATTTTCCGCAACCGATAGCACCTGATCAAGTTCACAAAACCCAATAACATCAGCTACCCTTGGGTAAGTGGAATGGTCACCATGAGTACTCCCCATCCCTCCCCCTACTAGTACATTAAAACCAACCAACTTTTCGTTTTCAATAATCGCGACAAAACCTAAATCATTAGCAAATACATCAACATCGTTATGTGGTGGGATCGCAATAGCAATTTTGAATTTTCTTGGCAAATATGTTTTGCCGTAAATAGGTTCTTGTGTTGACTTAACCTTCTCACCATCTAACCAGATTTCGTGGTAAGCGTTAGTTTTGGGTAACAAATGTTGACTAATTTTTTTTGACCATTCATAAACTTCCGAGTGGACACTTGACATTTCTGGTAACGGATTACACATTACATTCCGATTAACGTCTCCACAGGCTGCAATGGTATCTAACATTGTTTGGTTGATCCCTGCTATGGTTGTTTTTAGATTTCGTTTAAAAACACCGTGCCATTGAAAAGCTTGGCGAGTCGTTAAGCGTAAGCTGCCACTTGAGTATTGGGTTGCGAGCTCTGCCATTTTGATATATTGCCTGGATGTTGCCACCCCACCCGGAACTCTCGCTCGGATCATAAATGAATATAACGGTTCTAGTTTTTGTTTACGCCTCTCCAGACGGAGATCGCGATCATCCTGTTGATAAATGCCATGAAATTTTATCAACATCAAATCATCATCTGCTACCGCTCCGGTTATTGGATTTTTGAGGCTAGGAGAAATTGTTCCTCGAAGATAATCACTATCAACTTTTAATTTTTCAACATCAGAATGAGTTTTGGCATCAAATTCAATCTTGTTATCAGTAACTTGTATTTTATCTTGATTTAATTTATTGCTTTTAATTTTCATAATTAGTACACATCTTTTTGATAACGATTTTCTTTTTTAAGCTGCTTTATAAATTCTTTAGTTTCTTTACTCGACTTGCCACCTTGTTCAGAAATTATTTGTTGCAGCGTACTTTCAACATCCTTTGCCATGCAACTAATATCACCGCAAACGTACAAACAAGCTTTTTCTTCATTTAGCCATTGCCAGACAGTTTCTGCATTATGCAGCAGTTGATCTTGCACATAAATTTTATCTGACTGATCCCGAGAAAAAGCGACACTAAGACGAGACAGTAACCCTTGTTTATACATTTTTTGTAATTCGGACTGGTAAAGAAAATCGGTATTAAAATGAGCATTGCCAAAAAACAACCAATTTTTTCCTAAAGCAGATTCTTCTTGCCTTTGTTGTAAAAAAGCGCGAAAAGGCGCAATTCCTGTTCCAGCGCCAACCATTATGATAGATACGTCACTAGCTGGTAGCTTAAAGCGTTTGTTGTGTTCAATAAAAATCAAAACTTCATCATCTTCTTTCAGTGTTTCGATAAGAAAGTAACTTGCCATGCCATAGCGAATTGATTTTTCATTGTTTGATTTTTTCAACACCACAGTCAAGTGGGCTTCTTCTGGATTAGCTTGCTGACTAGATGAAATTGAATAGACCCTTGGTTTTACTGGCTTCAATAAATCAACCAGTTGTTGAGCGTTTAATTGAATAGGCACTAAACTAATCACATCGATAATTTGGTGCTGCTTGATAAATGATGAGTAATCATCTCTAACCGTATGCGATAACCAAGTCGCTTTTTCCCCATCAATCATGCTCACTAACTGGATATAAGCTTCAATGAAATCTTTATTGATTAAGGTGATTTCTAAATTTTTTATCAAAGCTTCTCTGAGCGTTTTTTCTTTTCCATTGATAAGAATTTTTTGCTCTCTTCGTAAATCTAACACGTTCAAAAAATCATCAACTAATTGTAAATTATTTTTGCCCAAGATCCCGAGAGAATCACCTGGAAGATATTGAATGCCCGAGTTATGCAAAGAAATTTCGATGTGGTGAACACACTTATCCGATCCTCTTCCAGTGATTTTTTGATTGGATAACACAGTCGCTGTAAATGGGTTATCTTTTGTGTATCGCTCATTATCTGGTGCAGTATTTAATACTTCTGGTTCTACAGGAAAAACAGGAACTAACTTACTAGTTGGCGATAAAGTTTCAACATGTTGAATAACAGAGCTAATCCATTGTCTAGAAATCACCTCGAAATCAAGCTCACAATCAACACGTTTAAGTAATGGTGTTGAACCTAATTGAGTAAATATCCCATCGAAATCCTTACCGGTTTGACAAAAAAATTCATAACTAGAGTCACCAAGACCAAAAACAGCATGTCGAACATTATCTAATTTTGCCATTCGTTTACTTTTGATGTAATCAAAAAAATCGAGGGCGTCATCTGGTGGCTCTCCTTCGCCGTGAGTAGAAATCACTAGTAAGATAATTTGTTGTTTAACTAAATCCTTTGGATTACAGTCATCCATGCTAACTAATTCAATAGACAGGTTTTTTTGATCTAATTGTTGATAGAGAGACTCTGCAATTTTTTGAGAATTTCCTGTTTGCGATGCATAGAGTACTAATATATTTAGACTTACGTTTTTATTGCTTAAAATGTCTTCTTGTGATTGTATATTTTGCTGCTGTTTATTAATGAGATCTGGTGTAATCGACAGAGCGCTTCTCTTAGCTTTAGCAAGCCCAGAACAATAGCCACTTAACCAAATGAGATCGTCATTGTCAAATTTTTGAATAACATCGAGCAAGTCGGATGAAACCAGCTTTGTGTTTGTTGGAAAATAAACTTCTTTATTCACAGAATTATATTCAATAGTTAAAGTTTGAATATAATTTTGACTTTATCTGGTTTTTTTGACTACTAATTATCTGCTATTTTGGAATAACTTTTAGGAATAGCCATTTAATTGAGATAAAACAGAGCCAACGTTCTTTTTTTGGCATAAAAAAACGCCGGTTGTTTTTTTAAGATTCTAACGTTTCAAATAATTTAGGTTTTCTTGTAAATTTCTAATTTCAAACTTTGGAAGCGGTTAACTCCCAAAAAGTTGGAAGTTAATTTATCGAGGATACCTACCCGATAACGATATCGCCTTATCTTCTGAACAACTAGGCACACGTATCCATGTAGAGATGATCCCTACAGACAGATAACTGAGCTGTTGAATAAACGATGTTTGAAACAAAATATTTTCCTTTGTGCAAATAATAACCATTATTTTGAATATGTCCGCTCTTAAAAGCAACAAAATAAGATCGTAAACTTAATAAATGATCGGTATTATCCCAATTAGAAAAATATTTTATACAAATTTTCGACCGACAATGTAAGGCATTAATTTTACCATATTTCTAGCATCATCTATACCTCGATGATGCGTGCCATCAAGTGAAAGACCAGCTTTTCTAAGTGCACTAGCCATCCCAAATTTCTTTTTTAATTGCTGGGTACTCGAAAACATTTTCTTAATATTAACGTGTTCAGCGCCGACAGGATAAGCAACATCATGAAACTGACTATCCTGTTCCAATTGTGACTTATCGTAATCTCCCCACGAACAAAATAAAAATTGATCATACTGATCTAACCAATCCTTAAAATGTTGTATTGCGATTGGGTAGCTAGGTGAATCATCCACATTGGATTGTTTAATACTCGTTAACTCGGTACAAAAAGTTGTTAACTTCGGGTTTCGAACTGGCTTTATAAACGTCATATATTCATCGACGACCGAAAGATTTGTCGACTCAACTAGTACCGCGCCAATTTCAATGGTTTCCATCTCGTTTCTTGGTATCGTCTTTTGATCACAACAAGTTGCTTCGAGATCGACTATCAAGAAGTATTTATATTTTTCTAATTCTTTCATTCAATTTGTTTTTAAACGACAAAGGGAGACATGAGAACTCCCCTTGTCACTTTTTCCTGTTTTTTGGCTAAGTAATAAACTCAGCATTAATTTGATTAATATTATAAGGCGTAATTCCTTGTGAAATCGAAAAAACAGTCTCTGCTTTTTCGGCTGAATCCACCAACTCTCCTCGCCCAAAGGTATGAAGTTCAAATAACTCATAGAGCGACAATTTATTTTGGCTGTTGACTATCGCTTCGAGCTTTTCTTCAATTGAAGCCGCATTTGACTCAATGTTATTACCTCCCCAACGAGTTCTGCTTGAAGTGGCTAAATCGACCCAAATCGCTTTTTTAGTCACTAGATCGAACATGATTGGAATGATGTTTCTACAATTTGCTTTCACATCAATCTTTTGCTCGACTGTAGTGGCATCGAATATTTCATTATTCTTGGGTGCCGATCGAGTCATCCATCCAGCGTAACAAACCTCATGCTCTGCGAACGAAGGACCAGAATAAACCATGACATTCATAGCGACGTATCGCGCGCCATTGTCGACAGCTGCTGGCATCGTGATATCAATAAATTCACTCGCCCCTTGAGGCGCATGAGTGATATCACCACTATGGTACGCTTGGTATCCTTTTGATCGTAGCTGGGTGTAGCTCACATGCTCAATGAGGTTAAAATTAGCATTATGAAAACTCGCGCTCAAATCGATATCTTGTCCTTTCCAATAAATAAAAAAACGAAGGGTTTCTTTATCACCGATCGGTAAATGGGTGCCACGCGCGACATTAAACAAACCTTCTGAAGCGCTTCTTTGCTGTGTAGGCAGTGGACAACCAATCAACTCTGGATCAATCCAAACTTTACCCAGCGGTGGTAGTTGTGCGAATCGTTCAATTAAGCACTTTTCTAGTTCCATAATGATCGCTTGTTTAATCGAGCCAGACATATGCTGCTTTACACTATCAATTACAATCGCTTTTTGTACCAATCCCTTAGGAAAAATTACACGCTTGGCGGTGCGATTATTTCTGTTGTTCATATGACCCAATAACTGGCAAAGGTTTCGAGTTGGAATTTTATCCACAACGCAAATAAATTTTTCAACAACCAAACTTTGTTTTGCCGCTGGCGCAATACGGATCACTTGATCCAATCGGCGTCCAAATTCACCTGGTCTTGTAACCAGCAACTTAAGCGCAGCGTCAATATTTTCATTCGCAATATAATACTCCAAATGGGCATAAAAACTTTCTAGCGTTTCGTTGTTTCGGGCTTTCGATGCAATGTCAAAAACTTTAGTCGAGTATTCGCCAACATGTAAGTTATGAAACAGTTTCACCCATTTACCACGATGACGACCAATATCTTCTTCATTGATTACCCGCTCAAGTGCTTGTACCAATTTCTTTCGCGCACTTCTTGGCAAGGATCTAAATTTGGTATTGCTTGCCAAAGAGACATCCCCTTCTGATAAATAAGTCGCAATGCGAAGCACATCGGTTGACGTTTTAACGAGATGGTTAACGCTCTGTCCTTTTTTTATTAGGATCCCTGCCACGACACATTTGTTTTCATTAAATGGAATTTCCTCTGGATAGTGCAATTCCTCTTCTGACTGAGTCTCAATGAACCATGCAACGATTGACTTGTCTTCATCTGATAAAGAATCTTTCGACTTAAGTAATATCGTAAAGACGGAATTAAACACCTCTTTGGTCGTTATTGTAAGCTGTCGATATTTAACACTTTCCAATTGAAACGCGCGCGGCAAATTCTGGTATTGTGGTTTCCAGACGCCAAAACTCCAATAATGAGTCAATGCGTTTAGGTACAATTCAATTGAGTCTGCATCGATTACCTGCTCAGGAAAGTTAGGGTACATTGGTTTGTAAACCACATCGTCTCCTTTTAAGTTTTTCAAACAAGGGATAACCTCGTTGAAAAGTTTAACTATCTGACGATCGTCTAAACAAAGCGCCGCTTCAAACAATTTTTCGCTCATGACGAACCCTAGGCGCATCATTTCAACATTGCAGGTGGCGACCAATCCTTGTTTTTTACCTTTGACTATTTGGTCTAATTGAGTGTTCTCGGCATATTCTAATACCAACGCGTCTAGTTTTTTTATTGCGATTTTATTTATTGTTAGTGTCATTTTTCATTCCTAATGTTATTCACAAGAGAGCGACATCGCTATTCGGTAGATTAAAAGTCTACTGCTCTACGAGCAGTTAGAAGGAAGCGAATGTCATAGCCTATGAGTGAGGAGATTGGAAAATCTGTTTCTTTACCATAAGTTTATAGAAGGAAGATTATCCATAGCCTCGACATGAATAAGCATATATAATGCCAACATTCTAAAGCATAACAAAGATTTCCGATAAACCTCTGTTAATTAATAGATTATTTTTATTTTGGAAACTTTCAGGCATCCACACATGAACTTAAGCTGCCATAACGTCTATCTATATAGATAGAGTTATATTTATATAGATATCTACATCTTCGATTTGTTTTTGCTAACTAGGTCATTTTGCAGCAAGTTAGTGATATCGCAGCTAAGTTGCGAACTGCCCCCACCACAACTAACTATTCTTATATGACTCATAAATTGTGACCTATTCTTGAATAAAACGTAAAACTCTATTTCGAGTACAATAGAGAAAACGCAGTGTTAGAAATTAATAAGCTAATTTAATTCCATTCATATTTGATACTAGATTGCATGCTAATTCTAATAGGCGTTCCACCCAGAAAGCCGCAAAATGTCGCACTTATCGCTGTAGGTTTTGTATTTCAAAAGCCACAGCCATGAATGCCAATTTAAACTGAGTCTTTAGTAGCTTTGTGAAAGAACAACAGGTAGGTTTCGGTGATATTTGGCTCTAACCGCGTTAATTGAGTTTTCCCCCAGAGGGATCTCCAATACATGTTTGTAGAGATACACGAGTACTCACAACGCCTGATTTTGGGTAGCAGGTGAGACTTTCTTATTGACAGCTAAGTGAGTCAGAAACTGATTGATCTCAATTTCACCCACGTTGGTCGGTGTTTAAGGTCATTAAAATGAAGAAAGCGCTTGATCCATTATACGTAGGTTTTTCCGTTTGATATGAATAGTGCATGGTTCTTATCTTAGAACGAACACGCCACATCAGTTTTGGGTTGTTTGGCTGGTTCATCATCTTCTCCCTGATTGATACAATGAATAATACCTTCACACAAGTATCACCTGTCAAGTGGTTGCTGCATACTACGCTTTGAAAGAGATGTAACTCTTTGATACCATAGGTTAATCTCATGTTGAGAACGAGCAATATTCAACGTAAAAAAAAGTAATAACACTTGCAAAAATGACGCGTGTCTTTAAACTGTTGATTTCAAACCATTAAAAATTCTTGCTCGGTAATCCATCCGATTACTTGTGGTTTACTGAACAGAATAAGCTGTTGAACTAAGCCGCTACGCGGAGCCTTTTACCCTACCAATTTTCTCATCATCAACCACACTTTTAATAGCCAATATCGGCTAATTAAAAGGAGACAGATGATGTCTAGTTTACGTCAAGAAATGATTGAGCTTATGGTGCTCAAAGGGTTTGCTGTTAATACCCAAAAAACCTACCTTCACCGCCCGCAAATTTTGGCGTTATATTTTAAAAAAATAGGAGAATTATAGATGTTACGTTCATTTTTATTTGCAATTACATTTTTCGTATCTACTGCAAGCCATGCGTGGGTTGTCAGCACTGAAGTTACCATAAAAGAACTTGTTCAATGGGAGGGTTCTAGTTACGTTCTTGTAATATTGTCTAATAACAATATGTGCCATGCGCCCCTTACAGATAAAGAACTGTATTCTTTTATGCTATCCTTATATATGGCGGGCAAGAAATTTACAGCATATTGTCATGATGGTGGTGAAACGATTAATGGTTACAACGATTCTCATAAAATCCATCGTATTAATGCCATGTAAATATAACCAGAAAATCAACATGGACAAACTCTACAAAACGGTTCTAATTATCAGCAATGTTCTGGGATAATAAGCATTTTGCTTTGGCGCTTATTTTGTTTACCTTTATATTTCTACGGAACCGAGTTCGACAAGACATGAACTAGGAATGGGCGTTTATTTGAATATTCTTTATGGTATGTTTCCTGGAGTGTTAAGTTTGGTTCTAGCTATTTGGAACAGGAAGAAAATTTCAAAACAATTACTGGCTGTTTCGAGCATAACAATTCCGTCGTATATTTTACTTCATGTTGTATATTCGACCGTGGTAACTTAACCATGTATTGGGAAACGACGCGAAATTTACGCGTCTTAATTTTGCATTAATCACTACAGGGAATCACAGCATGAAGAAAAATAAATTCTTGGTTGTAGCGGCAATTTGTAGCGGAGTGGTAGCACTATTGCATTTAGGTTGTATTGTCTTTGGTGGCGACTGGTATCGATTCTTTGGGGCTGGAGAGCAAATGGCACAAATGGCTGAAGCGGGTCATATTTATCCAACAATTGTCACGCTGGTCATAGTTACACTATTAACCATTTGGTCGCTTTATGCTTTGTCTGGTGCAGGTATTATTTTAAGGCTACCTTTATTACGTTTGGGTTTATGCGTAATCGCTGCAATATATCTATTACGTGGTATAGCTTTTGTACCTTTAATGCCAATGTTTCCGGGTAATAGCATTACATTCTGGCTGGTAAGCTCAACTACGTGTTTCGTAATTGGTTTAATGTACGTTACAGGCGTCAGGCAATCTTGGTCAGATTTGGGTGGCAAAAATACTTAACAAAACTGTCAATAGGACATAGGAACACATGGACGACAAACAAAGAAATCTAGCTCCACACATACTGTAAATAAAGTGCCACAGCAATAAGTGCGACATTTTGCAGCTTTCTGGGTTTAACCCCAATAGTCAATACTTAAAGTCATCGGGAATTTCGATGTCCGATAATTTGTTCGGGTGAGATCCCTTTCCATGATTAAAGGTTTTGAGTTGGAACACAAACGCAAGTACTTGAGCAACCGCTTTATACAAACCTTGTGGCACTTCCTGATTAATCTCAGTGGTGTAATATAGGGCTCTTGCTAAAGGAGGCATCGGCAAGATATGCACATCATTGGCGATAGCAACCTTTCTAATATGCATTGCAATAACATCCTGTCCTTTTGCCACTACTATTGGCGCACCAGCTTTCATCACATCATATTTTAATGCCACAGAAAAATGTTCCGGATTAGTAACGACAACATCGGCTTCCGGCACGGCATCCATCATTCGTTGCTGCGCTAATTCCCTTTGTTTTTGTTTTATTTTCCCCTTGATTTCTGGTTTTCCCTCCGTTTCTTTGTATTCGTCTTTGACCTCTTGTTTCGACATTTTTAATTCTTTAGCATGATTCCAAATTTGATAAGGAACATCAATTAATGCGATCACAATTAGAGAAAGTGATAATAGAAAAAAACTTCGACTGACAATATCCATTGCATCGCTAATCCCTACTTCAACATTGCCATTACCTAACTCAACAAGTGATGGAAAAGCATGACTAACTACAAAATAACCAATGACAAAAACTACTGATATTTTTGCCAGGGCTTTGATTAATTCGATCAATGCATGAAGACCAAACATTCTCTTAAGACCTTTTGCAAACGACATTCGACTAGCTTTAGGTGCCAGAGTTTGGGTACTAAATGCCATTCCGCCAAGCAGTAGTGGCGAGCTAAGGGCAATGACAAACATCACCATAAAAAACGGAGCAACCGCTAAACCTGCTTCACTAACCAGCTCGCCTATCGCTGCGGGCATTTGCCTTGAATCAAAAATATATCGCTTGTCAGGCGACAGAGCTTTTTGGGCGATTAATCCTAGTTTGGTTCCAATTGAAGAAGAAAAACTATATAAAGCGGTAGCAGAAGCCATCAAAAGTAATGCAGTGGTTAACTCTTTTGAACGCGCTATCTGCCCTTTCTTGCGAGCGTCTTGTAAACGTTTGGGACTCGCAGCTTCGTCGCGTTCACCTGAATCTTTCTCAGCCATTGTTGCACCTTAAAAGCACTAACATTTTAACTGCACCATTTCGCAAATTAAATTACTAGCACGAGACATTTGAGCTTCAAAATGGGGAATAAAATAGACCAGTGTCAGCCAGATTAAAATTAAACCTGCTACCATTGTTAGTGGAAAACCAACAGCAAAAACATTAATCTGAGGTGCGGCTCGCGTCATAACACCAAAGGCAATATTGACAATTAATAGCGATGCTATCGACACAATAGCCATAATGAGTGCCGCAGCAAAAATCCATTTGCTCCACTCAATTAACTGCATAAACATTTCAATAATACTATAGGATGAACCAATAGGAAATGAGGTAAAACTTTCAACAACCAACCGTGTCATCACCAGATGTCCATCGACAGAAAGAAACATCAGCGTAGTCATCATTAAAAAAAACTGTCCTAATGCTGGTACACTGTTGCCATTGGCAGGGTCAACCAAGGATGCAAAACCAAGCCCCGACTGCATAGCAATAACTTGAGCCCCAATAACAAAAGTCTCAAGCATTAATCTCGAAACAAAACCTAGCGCGATCCCAATTAATGTTTGCTCAATAACCAGTAAAAAACTTTGTACGCTAAAAAGCATAATTGGTGGGCTTTCGGGAATGACGGGAACAACCAGAAAGGTAATTGACAATGCCAGTAGCATTCTAAATTTTGCGGAAATGTTTCTAGAACCTATAACACTAATGGTCATTAAAAAACCAGACAAGCGTGCAAAAGGCAAGATGTAAAGAGCCATTAACGCTAGAATTTGTTCTGCTTGTATAACCACTTGTGTTTAACCAACCCTTTTTTCGTTTCTCTACATATTTATCCAATTAACTCCGGGATCGACATATAAAGTTCGATGGTGTAACCAATCAAAGTGCTAAAAAGCCAGTTTGCCAGAAAAATAAGCGCCATCAAAGTGACTAATAGTCGCGGCAGAAAAGATAAAGTCTGTTCGTTAATACTTGTTGCGGCTTGAAAAATTGCGACAGCTAGTCCAATCAGTAATCCTGGCACCACCACTGCAGACACGATCATGATAATAAGGTAGAGCGCGCCTCTGAAAACTTCGACGACAACTTCAGGTGACATCAACCTCTCCTATACCAATATACTTGATCAGACTAAAATATGATCGATGGATTAAGTAAAACTAGTCGCTAAAGTACCAACCACTAGAGCCCATCCATCAATCAACACAAACAGCATTATTTTAAATGGCAGCGAAATAATCAAAGGCGACAACATCATCATACCCATTGCCATTAAAATACTGGCAACCACTAGATCAATAATTAAAAAAGGAATGAACAGCAAGAATCCAATTTGAAATGCTGTTTTCAATTCGCTAATAATAAATGCCGGAACCAACACTTTAAATGGCGGCATTTCCCCCTCTTCTAACGACTCGGTGTTCGAAAGATCCATAAACAAAATTAAATCGGATTCTCTTATTTGACTAAACATGAAATTGGCGAATGGTTCTTGCGCATTTTCAATAGCCTGGGTTGTAGTAATGGTTTCATTTAAATAGGGCTGTACCGCATTTTCATTAACTTGTTCTATCACCGGAGCCATAATAAAAAAACTAAGGAAAAGGCTTAAACCGATAAGAATTTGATTCGAAGGTGTTTGTTGCATACCGAGGGCTTGTCTTAAAATAGCAAAAACCACGGTCACCCTAATAAATGAAGTCATCATCATGATGATCGCAGGAATAAAAGTCAGCAATGTCATTAAACCAAGAATTTGTAAAGTAACGCTGTACTCTTGATTTCCTGAATCGTTTGTTTCTACCGAAAGGATCGGAATACCCGTTTCAGCAAAAACTGGCTGACTAACCAATAACGAGATAAAAAAACAAAAAAGCAAAACCACTCGAAAACGAATTTTGCTCATCGTTTACTATCTCGGGGCTCTAGTTCTTTGGTTGATAAAATTGGTTGACTAGTTGAATTAATTAACTGAGATATTATTTTACTGAAACTCGTATTGGCGACTATACCTCCACTTTTATTCTCGGTTTCCTTTTTTGATTTTTGTTCGGTAATTGCTTCAGTTAGCTCACCTAACGGACTAATCACGTGACTAGTTACGCCGATAAGAAACTGTTGATTCTGTACTTGTACGATCATTAATTTTTCTTTATTTCCAACTATTTGGCTTTCCATGATCTTTATGTTTTTACTTGCCAAACCAAAATTTGAGAATTTTTTAAATAGAAATGCCAGTACAAAAATAACAGCAAGAATAACCAATAATCCAGACAACATTGGTAATAAACTATCGACTGGCGTTAGCAATTTTGACTCTTCTGAAGCGAATAAGTTGTTTGTACAAAACATTCCACTAAAAAATAGTGTCAATTTTATTTTTTCTGGCATCATGACTTTCATATTACTTCAACTTCTCACTTTAACTTCTGAATTCGCTCATGAGGGCTCATGACATCGGTTAAACGAATACCATATTTTTCATTAACGACAACGACTTCTCCGTGTGCTATCAATGTACCATTGACCATGACATCGAGTGGTTCACCTGCCAATCGATCAAGTTCGACCACGGAGCCTTGTGTTAACTGCAACAAATTTCTGATCGGTATTTTTGTTCTACCAACCTCCATAGATAAGGCAACAGGAATATCTAAAATGACATCCAGCTTCTCGTTTTCAATGGTTCCTTCAACAGCCGATTCTCTCAAGTTATCTGGCGGCACAGCTGTCGCCTCTTCTTGTTCATTCATTGCGTCACTCCAATCATCTCCCGCATCTTCATTTGGGATATTTTCACTTGGCGTTCGATTAATCGTCTAACATCGATCGCATAATATGTTCACGTGATATTTCTTCAATAATTTTAACGGCCATATAACCATTTGACTCTCCGTGTTGTGCACGAAAACAAGGCATCTCATGTGCTTTAATTACAACATAATCAGGTAACTCAAAAGGAATAATATCCCCCTCTTTAAAATCGATCATATCTTTCAGGCTGACTTCTGCTTCGCCTAAAGATGTTGATAATTCCACCTCCGCCGTCAATATTTCTTCCTTAAGGGCGTCGGTCCAACGGTCATCACCCTCGTCTCTATCGCTTTGAATACCGGCATCTAACTTTTCTCTTATTGGCTCAAGCATTGAGTAAGGTATCGTCACATGAAAATTTCCGCCACCACCATCGAGCTCAATATTAAAGCTGCAAACACATACTACTTCAGAAGGACTAACGATTGTTGCCAGAGCCGGATTAACTTCTGAATCCATATATTCAAAATCAACTTTCATAACTGGCGCCCAAGCTTCTCTTAAATCAATAAATGCTTGATCTAACAGAAGTTGAATAATTCGTCTTTCCGTCGGAGTAAATTCTCGCCCCTCAATTTTTGTATGGAAACGTCCATCACCGCCAAAAAAATTGTCGACCAGAATAAAGACCAGCTTGGCTTCTAATGTAAATAAAGCCGTGCCTCTTAATGGTCGAATTTTTACCATATTTAAACTTGTAGGAACAAATAAACTATGAATGTATTCACTGAATTTAATCATTTGAATACCGTTCACTGATATCTCAGCACTACGTCTCATCATATTGAAAAGGCTGATGCGCATATGTCGCGCAAAACGCTCGTTGACCATTTCAAGTGAAGGCATCCGACCGCGAACAATGCGATCTTGAGAAGAAAAATCATAGTTACGCGCTTCTTTCGGATCTAATGACTCTTCTTCAAGCTCGACATCGCCGTCATCGACCCCATGAAGTAACGCATCTATTTCGTCCTGGCTTAATAAGTCTGACATTGCTTCCCTATTCTTAGTGTTTTATAGTTAAGTTGTTATTGCATAACAAAGCTGACGAAAAGAACTTTTTCAACTGTAGGATCATCCACAAGATCTGTTAAAGTTTTCTGCACTGTTGTTAGAGCTTCTTCCTGCAATTTTTGTCGTCCGGTTGGTAATTTTAAATCATCTGCATTTTTTTGGCTGACCAGCATTAGTACGTCATTTTTTAATTGAGGCATATGTTGTTTAATATTTTGTTTAGCTTCTTCGCTACGAACTAAAAATGACATTTTAATTTGCACTGTACGATTTTTTGTTGCGCCAGGTAAGTTCGCAGTGATTGCGTTTGGTACACCGACGTATATTGGCGGCCCTTTTTCAACCACTTCATCTGCGGTCACTTTGTCCTCCGTTTCGTCACCACCGTCTCCTCCTAATAAAAAAAACGCAGCAGCTCCACCGCCGATTAGTACAACCGCAACAATGATAATGATTAGCATTTTTTTGCTGCCACCACTAGCTTCAACCTCCTCGTCTTCTTCGAGATCTAACTCTAAATCCTGTTCATCTTCAGCCATTTGTTTTCCGTCCTATTTAAATTGAATAATTTAGTCTTTTTTACTAATCATAATTATGATTATGATTAGCATTTGCAGAATTTGTTTAAAACTCATCCACTGATTACAGCTAAATTAGTCAGGTCATTGATGAGAATGCAAATGCCATACCAGTATAAATAAACCATTTGTACTGATTTAATGCTGCTTTGAGAATGGATTCAGGAGTTTTTTACGAAATAGCGGCGTTATTTTGGCGGTTCAAATTTTTATCGACAAAAAGATGACACAACTCAATTTTCACGGTTTAATCTTATCAGTAAAGTCGCGCTAAATATAAGCATCTAGTAAACCGATTTTTACCTGACTATCGAGTGATTTATTATTCTGTTCTGGTTCGTTTGAGGTATGTGTACCACTTTCTTTTGATGTGTCCTGATCTTGTTGATTTTTTTTCTGCTCCGAGACTTGAGTGTCACCAAGATTAATATTTTGTTGCGCCAACAAATCCTTTAGCTTCGCCATATTTTCCTCGATTAGTTCTTTGGTCGTAGGGTTGTTGACTTGAAATATGATATTGGTTTCACCATTCGAATTAGTTAACTTGACACTAAGTGGTCCGAGTTCTGGAGGATCCATTAGTATCTCTGCACTCGATATCGCTTGTTGGTAAACCCATTTTATGCGCAATGCTAAATTCGGGGTAAAATCATGTTTTAGCGATAACCCTGATTGTATATTCGAACCAGGTAATAGCGGTGAAGGAGAAGAAACCGTTCCACTTGTTAACTCTGGAACAATTGCAGGATTTATTTTTGTAATTGAAGAGTGAGGCTCCAATTCAGTTATGTTTTGCGGGTTAAATAGAATGGCATTGGAAGTTGAAGGCTTTGAGATCGAATCAGATTTTTTCAATAAATCAGTAAACAAATTAACTGGCACTTTTACCTGAGTGTCGGATTGTTTTGTTTCAAATAGAGTACTCTCTTCTGTTGGCTCATCTAAGCCCAACTTAGTAAGTTTTGTTTGCTCTAGGTTTATCTTCTCATATGTTGGCTTTCCAAAATCGATTTTCCCCGAGATACTTTTTTCGGACTGAAACAAACCTGAATCAAACTTAATCGAACTCATTCCTGTTGCTTGAGCTAACGTAAGATCCCTTTGATTGTCATTATGTGAAAGTGTATTTAACGGCGTATTGGCAACATCCGTCGGTCTAAATTCTACAACTAATTTCCCACTTACAGCCAAACTATTAGCCGATAAATGATTAATTGCCGCATTTTTTACGAAACTAGTTGTTTTTGTATCGTTTGATATTCCGCTCTTATCACTGATTTGTTTTAATGTTGTAAGCTCTATACTAGTTTCCGAACCAATTTTCACAGAGTTTTTGTTTAGCGATTCAAGACTGGCGTTAAAATCTGCAGAAAAATTATTCTGTTCAGCACTATTTATGCTAACGTCACTTTTAACATCTGGCAATTCATCACCAAAATAGGGTTGTATAACCGGTAATGGATTTCCTTTTTCATCTACAAAAGTACTATCCTTAAATTGTAACAGACTAAATTCTTCGGAAAAATCGACGCTAATTGGCTTTTTCTCAGCTTGCTCTCCTTCCGCAAAGGCTATATTAGTAGAACCTCCGGCATCCCTTTGAGTACTGGTATTATTGGCTTTAACCTGGTTACTAGCCAATAAATTAATTGTTTGATTAGATAAATAGCTAAATGAGTGACCGGACATTCTTTATTGCCTCATTGGAAATAGGTATTTTAATACCTCACCAGTATTGCAATACTAATGCCATTAACTTTTGATTTTTTCGATATGAAGACTAAAAATGGGGAGGTATTGCGATTAGAGATAACGCTGCTTTAGCTCATCAGTCGCCTGAATATGGAGTTGATTGAGATTTTCTATATCGAAGTCATTTTCGGTAAGATTTCCTGCTCTTGCCAGTTGTTCTATTTTTTCACAAACATCAGAAAAAACCACCACTCCGACATTTCGACTACTTCCTTTTAAGGCGTGAACCATTCTGAAGATTTTCTCCTGATCAGTTTGGATGACCATTTGCGATAACTCTGCTAATTTAGTTTGACTATCAGAAAAGTAGGAATTCAATAACATGCCCATATCGTCACCCATGATATCGACTAACTCATCCAAAATTTCTAAATCTAAACAAGATCCCATTCAACATACCTATGTTAATTGTAAAGCTAATTTATTCTGGAACATCATCATGACGCCAACGATAAATTGCGTGAACGCGACTTCCATTTTCTAAATAGTCAATCGAATCACATAAACTTAATAATAAAGGTAAACCTCGACCGCTGTATTCTTTGCTACCTTCTTTGACAATACTTTCCACATCAAAACCAGAACCGCTGTCTGAGATATCAAAAACAAGTTCTCCCCCCTCTGCGGTGGGTCGATGATCAACCGTTATTCCGACAAAACCAACATCAATTTCTCGCAATCCATCGAATCTTTGCTGATAATACTTTGCAAATCCGTGACTATCATTCTTGATCGTTGAATCAAGCCCGAGTACTCCGTGATCCAGCGCGTTGTTATATAATTCAGAAAGTACCGTAAAAATTCTCGCCCTGTGCGGTAACAGCTCTTTACAGGTAAGCAATGTTTGCAAAAATAGCGGGATCGGGTCAAAGCTACCGAGTGACTTACCACGTAATTTTAAGTTCAAAACAGAATCAGAGGTACCAGAAGCTTTTACAACAGTCTCCTCAATCACTGGAACATCTGTGGTTTTGTGAGATGGGAAAGCCACTTCCAGTAAACTAACATCATCGGCTTGCTCGGCTTTACCACAATATATTTCAAGCTCGTCAATCAGTGCAGCGCAGATATTTTTTTTGGACGCATTCTTTTGAATACATTCAAGCATTCGCGCTTCACCATACATCTCTGCCTCCGAATTGTCGGCTTCGATGATCCCATCTGTCACGGCAATAATCTTATGGTTTTTGCTAAAAGTGTAACCTTTACATTTAACTTGAAACTTTTGCGGTGATTGAATACCCAACGGAAGGTGAGCTGAATGGATAAGTTCAACAGTCTTATTTTCTTGATCGACCAAATAGGAGTCCGGCGCACCAGCATTCCAAATGGTCAACCGATTATCTAGCGAGTCGATATCAAAAACAATTACACAGCAAAAAATACCGCGAGGTAAAACGTTGTATAAACGTGTATTCATCTCAACCATCATATCTGGAATAGAAAACCCTTTGGTCGTCATCCCATAAAATATTTCTGAAGCTGGCATTGCGCCTATTGCCGCAGGTAATCCATGTCCGGTAAAATCAGCAAGCATTAGACGCATACCGCCCATTGGCAATTCAGCGGCCAACATTAAATCTCCGTTAAAAATAGACATTGGAGACAAATGATAATTAATATTTTGTGACGTTAAACAGCCTCTATGAGCGATATTATTGAAGATTTTTTTTGCCGCTTCTTGCTCCTGGACAAGATGTTCATTATGAAATTGAATTTTTTCTCTTTGCGTCGCCACCGTACGATATAACTTAATAATACGTTCAAACGCCTCTACTTTTGCTCTGATAATAACTTTATTGATTGGCTTAGAGACAAAATCATCGCCTCCTGCTTCAATACATTTCGCAAGATCACTGGCTTGGGTCAATGAGGTTAGGAAAATAATGGGGAACCAGGGGCGGCTCGATTCTTTAATAATGATTTCAGCGACTTCATAGCCATCGTAACCAGGCATGAGAACATCTAAAAATACAAGCTCGGGAGCATGTTGCTCGAACTGAGATATTGCTGTAGTACCGTCCTCCGCCTGAACAACTTCATGCCCTATGCTTTCCAATACTCGGGAGAGAACCAAACGCTCAGTATTGTTGTCGTCCGCGATGAGAATTTTCAAAATAAAATCCGATCAAAACTAAGCGATTTTAAATAACTGCTCGAAATTAGATATAGTCAGTATTTTACGGATATCTTCGTTACAACCCCTCAATGAAATGTTTGAAGAGTCACCGCCTGAATGATCACGTAACAACAATAACATTCCTAAAGCCGAGCTATCTAAATAGCTGGTAGACTTCATGTCCACAAAAATTTCTCCCGGTATAGGTGAAATTTTTTCGTAAGAATCTCTGAAAGATTGATGCGCACTGAAGTCAAAACGACCATCAATCGATATCGTAAGTGAATTCCCGTCCGCCGAAGTAACAGAAGTTACTGCCATGATTTGCTCCTTTTATCTGTCAGTCATTTAAATAACGCTTGTTTATCAGAAGGTTATTTGATATATCAAGGATTATGCCCTTGGTTGTAAGCATAGTTCAAAATTTTAATTTTGACTAATTTTATTTACTTTTTTATCTCTAATTCGCATATACAGCGCCGTATTAAGTGACATTTAGCAACAAGATCCAACTGATCATTGGCTATTAACAATGAAATTAGCGATTTTATTCAAAGGTAATATCTTTTGCGCTGCGTCGAGTGCCACCGCTGCACCAGGCATTCCCCAAACGACACTGGATAATTCATCTTGTGCAACAGTAATACAGCCCAAATCTCTCATATTTTTCATACCTTTAGCACCATCTTTTCCCATTCCCGTTAAGATCACGGCCAAACAACGCTCTATTTTCATATCGACGATAGAATTAAACAATACATCAACCGAGGGCTTATGACGATTAACCATTTCACCATCGTCAATATCTGCCCATAATTCACCGTTCTTTCTCTGAACGACTAAATGATGGCTTCCTGGTGCCAAATAGGCGAATCCGCGCATCAGTTTCGATGCAGACCTCAACTCTCTCACTTGAATTTTTGATTCAGTATTAAGTCTTTTTGAGTAAGACGTCGAAAATGTATCTGGAATATGTTGAGCCATAACGATCGGAGGTAACCCTTCAGGTAAGCGGGTAATAACATCTCTTATGGCTTCAGTACCTCCAGTTGATGCACCAATGGCGATTATCTCAAAATTATCTTGAATTGTTTTAAGTTTGTAAACACTCTTTTTACTGGTACCATTTTTTTCTAAAGCAAGTGTATTACATTTTGCAGCCGCTTTAATTTTTTCGACTAATTCTTCGGCTAAACTAGTTAGTTTACTTTTGACATCAGTACTCGGTTTCTCTACAAAATCAAATGCGCCAAATTCCAAAGCTTGTATCGTTGTATCTGCCCCTGCTTGAGTTAAGGTTGAAACCATAATTACTGGCATAGGTCTTAAACGCATCAGATTTTTTAAAAAGGTGATGCCATCCATTTTAGGCATTTCAACATCAAGTGTAATCACATCCGGAGAATACTTTTTTATTTTCTCGCGCGCATCCAAAGGATCTTCTGCTGTCGCAATCACTTCGATTTGAGAGTCACTTTGTAGTATTTCGGTCAACAAAACTCTTATAAACGCAGAATCGTCGATGATTAATACTCTGATTTTATTGCTCATATCATCCACACTCTATAGTGTTATCAAACATAGTGTTATCAAACCGATAGGCTCAGTCAAATAACTCAATCTCACCTTCAGTTTTCTGATGAGTGATTTTTTCAAAATAGTTTTCATCTCTTGATTCAACCGTATCATTATGTTGTGTCATTAATTTTTTCATTTTAACTTTGCCGCTTTTAGGGTGGTACATAATTTTGCGTGGATAATTTCCGCCAACATCTTCAGCGAGCAATCTTAATCCTTCCAACTCAATATATTCCTCAATGAACAAAATGTTCTTTTTACCCACATCGGTCACGCCACGCATAACGCGTCCGCCGCCAAAGACTTTCAGTTCTAAATTGTTGCGACTACCTCCGTTGCGCAAAATATCGTTGATCATTTGCTCCATAGCAAAATTTCCATATCGCGCAGCATCCGCCAGTTGAACCTTGTTAGCCGAATTACTAATAGGCAGCATAAAATGGTTCATCCCGCCTATACCAGCCTTCGGATCTCTAATGCATGCTGATATACACGAGCCAAGGATAGTGGTTATCACTTCATTATTGCTGGTAACGTAAAACTCGCCCGGCAAAATCTTCGCAGTAGACATTCCTGTGTGTTTATCCCAATATCGATTTATATGGTTAAACTCTTGCCAGCAAGAAGGGAGATTTTCTCTTTCATATCCAACCGCCATTAACCTATTTTCCTAAAAATTGTTTTACCAAGATTATCAAATAAGGCTTTGTTCTCGCTTAAGCTTTCCGAATGACCGAGAATTAAACAACCACCGGGTTCTAATAACTCATAGTAGCGTCGGATTAATTTTTCCTGAGTTTTTTTATCAAAATAGATCAATACATTTCTACAAATTATTAATTGAAAAGGTCCTTTAATCGGCCAATCTTTCATTAAATTAAGTTGCTTGAAACTAATATACTCTTTTAATTTTGAGCTCACTTTTTTCTGATTATCGGTACAGTCAGAAGTTTGTTTAAACCACTTTAGATATTCGTCACCCACAGGTACGAGCTTGTCGACCGAAAAAATCCCTTGTTTAGCTGACTCTATCACATTAGTATCTAAATCAGTCGCTAAAATTTTGAAATCAATATTGGCGGGTCGTTTTTTTAAATGCTCCCAAACCATGGCTAATGTATATGGCTCTTCTCCGGTTGAACAACCAGCGGACCAGAAACGAATTTTTTTTTGTTGTTTAGAAAAAAATTCGGGAAACAGAACCTCTTCGAGATATTCGAAATGATGTTCTTCTCTAAAAAAATGCGTCAGGTTAGTCGTGAGTGCATTAATGAAAGCACTTTGTTCTTCAGTGTTTTCGGTAACAAAATTTAGATAATCGTTGAAACAGGTTAAACCAACTTTTCTTAGGCGTCTTGCAAGTCTCGAATAAACCATATCTTGTTTGCGTTCAGATAAGCTTATACCAGAAATTTTGTAGATGATTTTGGCTACTCGTTCAAAATCTTTATCTGAATAGCTGAACTCTCTGTGTTTTTTTTGTTCCAGTACACTCACGCAAGACCCTACTATTAGTTAACTACCTTTCATTTACGCAACAGTTATCGCAATTAAGCAACAGTCATCACCATTCGTTCAAGAACGCCTATTGATGACTCCTTCTACCAAATTATCGATCTAGAACTTTAGAATTCTTCCCAATCTTCTTCTACGACTTTCGTTTTAGATTTATCAGTTGCTTGTTTGATTGGTGAAACTATTTTTCCTCCTTTAACGCCACTTTCCTCACCCGTTTTAAAGAAACTCATCAACTCAAGCATATTACCCGCTTGCTCTGTTAAAGCTTCGGCGGCGGCGGCGGCCTCTTCGACCAACGCAGAGTTTTGTTGTGTCATGGTATCCATTTGTGTGACCGCCTGATTGACTTCTTCGATACCGCTAGCTTGTTCCTCACTGGCGTTGGCAATTTCGTTCACTAAGCCGGAAACATTACGAACCGACTCAACAATTTCCGCCAATTTTTCACCGGAATCATTGACTAACTCTGTCCCTTGATTGACTTTGTCAACGCTGTTACTGATCAAGGACTTGATATCTTTTGCCGCGCTAGCGCTTCGTTGAGCCAAATTTCTTACCTCAGCAGCAACTACTGCAAAACCACGTCCCTGATCACCTGCTCTTGCAGCTTCTACTGCAGCATTCAATGCGAGTAAGTTTGTTTGGAAAGCGATTTCATCAATGACTCCGATGATGTCTGAAATTTCTCTCGAAGCATTGTTGATTTCCTTCATTGCGACAATTGCTTCTTCGACAACCTTGCCACCGGAGGCGGCCTGCTGCATGGTTGTTTCGCTTAAGCGGTTCGCCTTATTAGCAGCACCAGAGTTTTCTTTAACGGTTGCGGTTAACTCCTCCATGCTTGAAGCAGTTTCTTCTAAGCTAGATGCTTGCTCTTCGGTTCGTTGACTTAAGTCGGTATTCCCTTGAGAAATTTCTCGCGATGAAGTTGACACATGGCTGGAAGCCTCCATGATTTCACCCACCATATTTCTAAGGTTGTCTATAGTCGTGTTTACGGCAGTCTGCAGTTCCTTAAAGGTTCCATGATATTCTCCTTCCATATTTTGCTGTAAACTACCTGTCGCCATTTCCGACATAGTTGCCTGACACGCTGTGATTGGTGCCACTATGGTGTCTAACATTTTATTAATTCCTTCACCTAAAGAAACAATAAAACCTTCTGATTTGGAAGTATCAATGCGATCGCTCAACTTCCCGAGAGAAGCGCCTTGAACCAGTTCGTCTATTCGAGCCAATGCCACCATTTGAGCGGTAATATCAGTTGCGTATTTCACCACCTTAAAAGGATTTCCGTTGAGATCCATGATGGGATTGTAGGATGCCTTAATCCATACCTCTTTACCATTTTTGTCTATCCGTAAATAATCGCCCGCTTGATATTCACCGCGATTCAATTTTTCCCAGAATTCTTTATACTCGACGCTTGATTTGTATTTGGGCTCTACAAACATACTATGATGATGACCTTCAACTTCATCTAAACGATAACCCATGACGCTCAAAAAGTTTTCATTGGCATCAACAATAGTACCGTCCATATTAAACTCAATCACCGCTTGCGCCTTGTTGATGGCTTCAACCTGACCTTCGTAGTTGGCCGTTTCAAGTTTTGCTGCGGTAACATCAGTGGCGTATTTCACCACTTTAAAGGGCTTGCCGTTGAGATCCAGAATGGGGTTGTACGACGCTTGGATCCAAACTTCTTTACCGCCTTTACCGAAACGTTTGTATTCTTGGGCTTCGTATTCACCGCGATTCAATTTTTCCCAAAACTCGCGGTATTCGGCGCTGGTTTTGTAGGTGGGATCAACAAACATGCTGTGATGTTTACCTTGTATTTCCTCGAGTGTATAGCCCAACGTGGCGAGAAAATTCTCATTGGCGCTAATGATACTGCCGTCCATATTAAACTCGATCACCGCTTGCGCCTTAGAAATGGCTTCAACCTGACCTTCGTAGTTGGCGGTTGCAAGTTTCGCGGCGGACACATCGGTGGCGTATTTCACCACTTTAAAGGGCTTGCCGTTGAGATCCAGAATGGGGTTGTATGACGCTTGGATCCAAACTTCCTTACCGCCTTTACCAAAGCGTTTGTATTCTTGGGCTTCGAATTCACCGCGATTCAATTTTTCCCAAAACTCGCGGTATTCGGCACTGGCTTTGTAGGTGGGATCAACAAACATGCTGTGATGCTTGCCTTGTATTTCCTCGAGTGTATAACCCAACGTGGTGAGAAAATTCTCATTGGCGTTAATGATACTGCCGTCCATATTAAACTCGATCACCGCTTGCGCCATAGAAATGGCCGCTATCTGACCGGCAAAATCATTATTCAATACTTCCTTTTCTTTGAGCTCGGTCACATCTGACCATTCCAAACCCGAACCGACATAGTTACCATTAGCGTCCATAATAGCGGTGACATTGAGTGCGACGGTATTATCGCCTAGCTTGATATTCGCTTGGTAAGGCATATTACCAGGATCATCTAATATTTTTCTTTGATGCGCTGGATTGGCGTGGAAGTCATCGATGCATTTTCCCAACATGAAATCTTCCGTCGCTTTAAAATCTTTCCAAATACTCTTTAGTGTAGGCTCTAATGTCTTTAACAGATCCATCGTGGCAGGATTCATATAAGTGATTAATAAATCACGATCCACCATCATGGTTGCCGTTGCAGAACCCGTCATGGCGCCTTGCATTCTTGCAATCACATCATCTGCTGCTACTTTTGCGGTGACGTCTGCCCACTCTAAACTGGAACCCACATATTCACCGTTGCCATCCATAATAGCGGCGACATTGAGTGCGACCGTATTATCGCCTAGCTTGATATTCGCCTGATAAGGCATATTACTAGGATCGTCTAATATTTTTCTTTGATGCGCTGGATTGGCGTGGAAATCATCGATGCATTTCCCCAGCATGAAATCTTCAGTCGCTTTAAAATCTGTCCAAATACTCTTTAGCACAGGCTCTAATGTCTTTAACAGATCCATCGTGGCAGGATTCATATAAGTGATTAATAAATCACGATCCACCATCATGGTTGCCGTTGCAGAACCAGCCATGGCACCTTGCATTCTTGCAACTGCATTTTGATTGACTATCTGTTCTGTGATATCGGACCATTCTAAACTAGAGCCGATGTAATTATTATCGGCATCCATTACTGCAGCAACATTTAATTCAATGCTAGAATCACCAAGTGAAATATTAGTTTTGTACGGAAGATTATTGGGATCACTTAATAACTTTCTCTGATGTGATGGGTTCTTGTGAAAATCATCAATACATTTTCCCATCATAAATTCTTCGGTCGCCTTAAAGTCCTTCCAAATCGACCTCATGACCGGCTCTAAACTATTAAGAAGATCGAGCGTCGCTTGATTCATAAAATTAATGGATAAATCGCGGTCAACCATCATCATTGCAGTTTGTGATGACTTGGCTGCTTGGGCTAACATTTGGTTTAAATGCTCTTCTGTTTCATTACTCATGATAATTCCTTGTTCCGAAGATTTTTGTGTTAAAGTTTCTGAATTCAATAGTTTCGCTTTTGATAAATCTGTTTTTGACAATTCAACCTCTGATGATTCTGATATTGCATCAATCTCGTCGTTTTCAGTCAGCTCTACTTTGTCTGTCTTTTTCTGCTTCTTTTTGCTCGTCTTATTTTTTTTGGTGCTATTAACAGGCGTATTAGTTTTTTTGTTCATACCGCTAATCTCTTTTCCTTAAAGTTTAAAGATGCTACAACTAACTTGTTAACTCTTCCAAATCAATTAATTTTTCAATGTCTAACATAATAATCATTGACTCCTTTATTTTTGTCATCCCTTTAATGTACTTAGTGTCAATTTTACTGCCTAGTCTTGGTGAGTTCTTTAGCTGACCAGTCTCTACATCATAAACATCAGCCACTGCGTCAACAACGATCCCTATAATGCATTCTTGATCGGTATCGACGACATTAGTTTGTAAAATTATCACGACCGTTGTGCTGGTATAACTAGATTCAGGATATTTAAATCTCACTCTTAAATCGATAATCGGTACAATCGTCCCTCTCCAATCAATTACTCCACGAATGTATTCCGGCGTATTTGGCATAGGTCGAGGTTCTACCCAACAATGAATTTCTTGAACCGCAAGAATATCAACCCCGTACTCATCATTACCCATCATAAACGTTAAATATTGTTGTTCCGCAGGCTGTTCCTTGTCAAAATTCTTGATCGCAGTTTCAGACATTAGCAACTCCAGTATAAGGGTGATCAATCAAGTCTAAATTCAATAAATTACTCAGTTCCAACAAGGTAACCGCATGATCAGAAACGGTCATAACACCCGCTGTAAATCGAGAATCAACACCACTGCCATAACTAGGTACTTCACCAATATCGGAATCTTCCATATTAAAAACATCGGAAACGCCATCAACAACGCAACCCATTAGTCGTTCTTTTTCACCGTTTTTATGTTTCAATATAATGATAACGGTTGTATCTAAGTAGTCCGCCCGTTTAAATCGAAATCGATTCCGCAAATCCATAACTGGCACGATAGTACCTCGTAAATTTAAAACACCTTTTATATAAACTGGAGAATTCGGTAAAAACGTTGGATGCTCCCAACCTCGAATTTCTTGAACGCTCAATATGTTTACTGCAAATTCTTCACCACCAATATCGAAGCTCAAAAATTGGCTGCCTTTATCTTCCTCTGCAATATCTCTATTCAACGCTGCGAGGTTCTCACTTTGTTCATTTAAAATATCTTGTATATCTGCGGTCATATTATTTCATCCTAAATTGCTAAATATTTTAGCAAGTTACGCTACCTTATTTTTTTTCTGGCTCACTCTTTCAACTGAACGTTTTGACAATCCAACAATATCCAATATCAAGGAGACCCTTCCATCACCAAGTATGGTTGCGCCAGAAACACCTTGTAATGATTTGTAATGACTCTCTAAACTTTTTATTACCACTTGCTGCTGACCGAGTAGCTCATCAATCTTTATGGCAATTTTTCTGTTTTCGCCTTCCACAATCGCAACCAAGCCTTCATTGGACGTTTGCCTATCATGCATAATTTCAAATTCATCACAAAGATCGACGATCGGAATATATTCGTTATCATTTTTATAGACAGGCATATCTCCTGCGATTCGTGTCACTTGTATACTTGTTAAAGGTATAGATTCAACTATCGAGGCTAGTGGGATCACATAAATTTCATTGGCGGAACGCACCAATTGCCCATCTAATATTGCCAGGGTAAGCGGCAAGCGAATAGTGAATGTGGTTCCCTCACCTAACACTGATGAAATATCGACACTACCGCCTAAGTTATTAATATTACGTTTAACGACATCCATACCAACGCCACGACCTGAAACATCACTGACCACTTCTGCGGTGGAAAAGCCTGGTTCCATAATCATACTAATAATTTGTTCGCTAGGAATATCAATGCCGTCCTCGATCATGCCTTTTTCGACCGCTTTATTGTAAATGATTTGAGGATCAATGCCCGCTCCATCATCTTTAATTTCGATGATAATATTTCCGCCTTGATGGAACGCGGTAAGTGTGACATTACCGGTTTCTGACTTACCTGCGGCTAGCCTTTTTTCTATAGACTCCACACCGTGGTCGAGTGCATTTCTAACTAAATGGGTTAGAGGATCGCCGATTTGTTCCATAACCGTTTTGTCTAATTCCGTGTCTTCTCCGATGATGTTAAGATCAATTTTCTTGCCAAGTTGCGCAGAAAGGTCCCGCACCATTCGGGGCAATCGATTGAAAACAAATCCTATTGGTAACATCCTGATCCGCATAACACTTTCTTGCAGTTCTCTGGTGTTAGCTTCTAATTCTCTTAATCCGTTAATGAGTTGCTCAACTTTACTCATTTCGAAATTGTCACCCAATTCTCCTAACATTGATTGGGTAATAACTAACTCGCCAACCAAATCAATGAGTGTGTCAACTTTGTCTATACCGACTCGAATAGACGCCGTAGTCGTGGATTTCTTAGCGGCAGCCACTTTTGCAGGTTCTTTTTTTATCGGAACTAATTTTTTCTGTGGTTCGACTAATGTGTTATCACCAGTAGAAAAAGATTCGGCAGCAGTGTTTTCGACTTGAGGATTTTCGATTTTTTCAACACCTTGTTCGACCCCTTGATCGACAGTATCGTCAGGTTCAATATTTTCTTCACCAAATGAAGTTATTTCTAACTTACAATCATCTTCAACCCATTCGAATACTTCTTTAACCGCAAGTTGATCCATTCCGGTATCTAATTTTAATTGCCAGGAAATGAAACACAACTCAGGATCTAAATCAGCAAAAGATGGTACTTTCGATAAATCCGTTTCAACCTGTAAACTACCTAAGCTGCTAAGCTCTTTGAACATTCTAATGGGCTCGTTGCCCGTTTGTAATATGTAATTTTCTGGTGCGAATAAAATGGAAAATCGATTCAGTGATTCACCTTGAAAAGAGGATCCACTATTTCCACCCCTGGCATCACTCGAATCAACCTGCTCGGTACTAACTGAGTTATTATTTAACAGTTGATTAAAGTAATTGACCAGTTCAACATAATCATTACTCACTTCGTCTCCATCCTGTAGTTTGTTAAGCATACCTCTAAGGCAGTCAACGGACTTTAGTAAAAGATCAATGATTTCTCTACTAATCGCTCTTTTTCCATCTCGCATTTCATCAAGCAATGTTTCCATTACGTGAGTAAATTCTGCCACTTGACCAAAAGAAAAAGTGGCACTACCACCCTTTATTGAATGTGCTGCTCTAAAAATCGTATTGACATTTTCAAGATCGGTGTCTTCCTCAAGGTTAAGAAGCTCTTGCTCCATAACATCGAGTCCCTCAAAACTTTCTTCAAAAAAAACAGCATGAAATTGGCTTAAATCGATTTCCATTTTTTATTCCTGATACTCTTTCAGTAATCTATAAGGCCGGTTAGACTTATGATTAAGTTAACCAATGACTTTATTTACCGTAGCCAATAGTTGGTCGGGATTAAAAGGCTTTACTATCCACCCCGTTGCTCCCGCCGAACGTCCCGCTTGTTTTTTATCTGCTGAAGATTCTGTCGTTAACATTAAAATCGGCGTGAATTTAAACGTTGCTAGCTTTCGGAGCTCTTTACACAATGAAATACCATCCATGTTAGGCATATTCACGTCCGTAATCACGACATCAAATGCTTGACCTTTGGCAATTTTTAAAGCCATATCGCCATCTGAAGCGTCGGTCACATCAAATCCAGCACTCTTCAATGTAAAAGTGACCATTTGACGCATTGATGCCGAATCGTCCACCGCTAAAATTTTAGTCATACAATCTATCTCCAAATATGAACTATCTGTATCTATTTAAAACTATTGATTAAATTCTATTTGTTTTTCTTTTTCTTTAAATAATTAACTTGTGTTGGTTCAAACAATTCCCAGAGCATCAGCCATACCCAATGATTCACTTGCATGTAACAGTGTATCGGAAGGTTTTTGCCAGCTTAATTGCTTTTTTCTGGCTTCTACTTCTAATTTGAACGCATAGAGTAACTGTAATCCGGCAGTATCAGCTCTTTCGACCTTGTCGGAAGTCAACACAATATGAGCTTTTTTTTCTAATGATGCCACTAAGCGCTCTTTTAGCCCAGATGCATGCATAATATCCAGTGCTGTTCCCAAGCTAACGGTTGTTTTGTTACTCAATTTTATCTCCTCGTTATAAGATGAAATCTGTATAATTTAAACTGAAAATTAATTGCTTTAGATAAGGTATAGCAGATAATTTGCAAGATGCTAATTTTTTAACTGGATTATCTTCATCCAAAGACACAAATTTATTTATTATCGATTGTTTTTTGTATTGCGCAAAAAATTTTGTGTGGACATTTCGTCAACTTGAGTCGTCTCTTTTTTATCGATCGCTTTCACTTCTTTCGCTTGAAGATTTTTTACTGCCTTATCTACTGCGTTAGCCCGACTGTTAGACAACTGCCATTTGTTTCGACATTCAGAAATGTTCGCCTGGCTTTGTTCCACAACCAATTTTTGCTGCTCTATAGCCGAATCTAATTTTTTTAGGAAATGATAATATTGATGAAGTCGATCGCCTGACATTCCCTGAGTAGTTATCGATGACATCGATGAAAGGTATTCCGCACGATATTGAAGAAGTTGTTCGAGTTGCTCTAGCTGTTGTTGTTTTTGCCCTATCGATTTCCCCAGATTTTGAGCTGCGGTTTTTTCCTTGTTGTCTGCAAGTCGCTTAATTGGTTTTAGTCTTTTTGAGGCGTTCATCTGACATTTTGCTCCAAAATTTACTCAAACATATAATTGTTGCTTTTTGTAGTCTGAATTAAACGATAAATCTAAAATAGACTCATTTTAAATTTAGTCGACAAAGCTTATGACTGCATCATCATTTGCTGTAATTCATCAACACTGTCTTCCATATCAACTTGTTCGTTAATATTTTGACAAAGAAACGAACGGATATGAGGCATACTTTCAATCGCGTCATCAATCATTTGATCACTTCCTTTTTGGTATGCACCAACCGCAATTAGATCTTTATTTTGCTGATAGCTAGAGTATAAATGTTTAAGATTTCTAATCGCGTCCCGATGGGATTCGCTGGTTATTTGATTGAGCACTCGACTCACGGAGCCTTCGATGTCGATTGCAGGATAATGTCCCGAATCTGCCAGCTCCCGAGATAAAACCACATGTCCATCAAGAATAGCTCGGGATGCATCAACAATCGGGTCTTGTTGATCATCGCCTTCGGCTAAAACTGTATAAAAAGCTGTAATAGAGCCCTGGTTTTCATCACCGTTACCCGCGCGCTCAACTAACTGAGGTAAACGTGCAAAGACCGAGGGTGGATATCCTTTGGTCGCAGGCGGCTCACCAATTGCTAAAGCGACTTCTCTTTGCGCCTGACAAAAACGCGTGAGCGAATCCATTAACAGCAAGACATCTTTGCCTTGATCTCTAAAGTATTCAGCAATAGTCGTTGCCGCCATAGCGCCTTGAATTCTCATTAACGGAGAATTGTCTGCCGGAACCGCTACAACGACCGAGCGACCCAACCCTTCGCCGCCTAAAATTTGTTCAATAAACTCCTTAACTTCCCGTCCCCGTTCTCCAATAAGACCAACCACAATAATTTCAGCTCCGGTAAATCGGGTCATCATACCTAACAACACACTTTTACCGACACCGCTACCTGCCATCAGCCCCATTCGCTGCCCTCGACCAACCGTTAAGATGGAATTGATAGAACGCACACCTACATCTAGCGGTTCTTTCACTGGGCGTCGATTAAGTGGATTAATCGGTTGGGAAGCGAGTGGTCTGGTGTTTGCGCAGTGAATGGCACCTTTGCCGTCAATGGGTAAACCTTGTCCATCTAAAACACGCCCCAACAATGCATTACCGACGGGGATCTCTGCCGAGCGACTCATTGGGATCACCCGTGCGCCAGGACCCAATCCTTGAACGCTGCCAATGGGCATTAAATAAATTTTATCGTCCGAAAATCCGACGACTTCTGCCTCCTCCATTTTGCCGGAATTGCTTTCGACCTGACAGCGCTCGCCAACATTGACGTTACAACCGACGGCTTCAAGTGTCATACCAACCATTCGTGTTAAGCGCCCCTCTACCACAATAGAATTGACGTTATCGAGCTTGTGTATAAATTGGTGAATAAAATCACCCAACTTTTCATCAGTCAGCATGATCGATCTCCAATGTTTTTCGGAAGCATGTTTTTTATACTTCGTATGCTATTCTGTTTCATCATCTTCGCCAGCTCTTTGCCCTCCGGCAATTCGGCTAAACAACACCGCAATTTGACGTTCAACCGAAGCATCGACTTTCGAATTATCGGTTTTAAGTAAACAACCGCTACGCTCCATTGAAGGCTCTTCAACCAGTTGCCAGCGCGAGTCGGGCGAATTTTGATGGATAGACAAAATTTCTCTGACAATTGAAGCATCATCCGGATGAAGCAGGATTTGAATATTTTTAGAAGCAGCGGGAAGTTGTTTTAACGCTTCACGAATAATTGCAACAATTTGAGTGGGATCTTGTTTTAGTTCCCGGCGAACAATCTGACGGGATATAGCAAAAGCTAACGCTAATAATTCTTGTTGTGTTTGTTCCCCACATTGTTGTAATGGCTCTACAAGTTCACTCATTAAGGAGGTTAACAAATTTGTTTTATTGTCAATTTCCTGCGCAGCGGAATCTAAACCTTCCTTACGTCCTTTTTCAAAACCTTCAGTAAACGCTTGATCTTTTATTGCTTGCAAAGCTTCTGCAGTGATAAGTTCTTCTGATCGCTGATCTTCTGCATCATTATTTTGAGGTTGTCGGAATACTTTTCCCGATCCGGCGTTGATCGAAGGAATAAGCCAAGACTCGTAAGCTTTAGCATTTCTAATTGGCTTAATTGGTTCTTCGGATTTAGCTCTAAATACCATTAACGCCTCACTAAACTAAATAAATAAATAAATATATAACTAAAATAAATTTAAAATTATTTTTTAAACCATTTCTTCACCGCTGCCACCTAACATAATTTCACCGGATTCGGCCATTCGTCTTGCAATAGTTAAAATTTCTTTTTGTGCTGATTCAACTTCGCTTAATTTCACCGGACCCATCGCTTCTAAATCATCTCGCATTAACTCTGCCGCCCGTTTAGACATGTTTTTAAATATTTTTTCTTTGATCGCTTCTTCGCATGCTTTAAGTGCAACAATCAAAGTATCGGTCGATATTTCTCGCAACAACGCTTGGATCCCTCGATCATCCACTTGCTCGAGGTTATCAAAAACGAACATTAAGTCTTGAATTTTTTGCGCAAGATCTTCATCGGTTTCTTTAATCGATTCCATGATCAATGCCTCATTGCTACCATCCATAAAATTCATAATGTCCGCTACTTTTTTGATGCCACCTATTTCGTGAGCTTGTGATGAGCCGCTCCCGGTAAACTGCTTTTCCATAATGTCATTCAATTCCTGCAAAGCATCCGGCTGAACTGCTTCAAGCGCAGCAATTCGCATGGTTAAATCAATACGGACTTTATCAGGTAAAAGCTTTAAAACCTCTGCTGCTTGGTCAGGATCTAAGTAAGAAAGGATAATTGATTGAATTTGTGGATGTTCAAATCGAACAACATCGGCAACTGAGCGGGCATCCATCCATTTTAGCGTGTCTAAACCTTTAGTGTTTGCCCCAGCCAAAATCCGGTCGATAATACCGCCTGCTTTATCATCACCTAGCGCGGTTTTTAATGTACTACGAATATAATCTTCTGTGCCAATTCCAATACCTGTTTGTTGTTCCACTTTTTCTAAAAATTCGCCAACGACATCTTCAACGGTACCTTTGCCGACATTTTTAAGCGAAGCCATACTCATGCCCAGAAGTTGAACTTCTTTGGGTCCCATATGTTTTAAAACCTCTGCCGCTGTATCTTCTCCAAGTGACAAAAGCAATACCGCAGCTTTATCTACACCTGTTATTTTTGCGCTGCCTTTTTCATCAGCCATCTTCATTTATCCATCCTTTGACTAACTGAGCAACCAGCGTTGGATTATTGCTGACCACACCTTTCGCTCGCTCTAATTTCTTAACTTCTCCAACCGTTGGCGGGGGTAGTTCCAAGTTATCATGTCCAGACAAAGTGATCTGATCGCCGGCTAAGTCATTGCCTGCTAACCCACTACCTAAGCCATCAAAATCGACAGACTCATGGCTTTCTGGCATTTTAACTATGGCTGGCGCAGTCGAAAGTTTATTAAAGGTCGGTTTTAATACAACAAAAATAAGCGCTAAACCTAAAATCAATCCAATCACTGGTTTTAATAATGTTTGGAATAACTCACTTTCAATAAATTCGGGTGGAGGCGGCTCTGGCAAAGTTTCGGCGATGACGAATGGGAAGGATTCTACACTAACGACATCGCCTCTTTGCACACTGAAACCGACTGCAGCTTTCACAAGTCGATTAATACTATCCATATCCGGTATTGCTCGAGGTATCTTTTGACCGGCATTATTTGGGTCATCAATATAGTCTAAGCCAATTGAAACGCTAATCCGATTAACAATACCTACTTGCGGTAATATATGACTAATAGTGCTATCAAGATCGTAGTTTCTTTCAGCTTCAAACCGGCGGTTAACGCTGGCTTGCTTTTGAGAGCCATTGCTTGCTTCGGATTTCGTTGGAATGCTCGAGTTAGCGGGAGGTTGATTCGAGAGTGCGCCAGGAACGCCTTGAGCTGTTCCAGAGTTGCTGTTATCTTCGATCGTTCTTTCGCTTCTTATCGCGGGCAGATCGGGATTAAAGGTTTGTGTCGTTTGTTCTTTTTGAGTGAAATCCATGTCTAAATTTACTTGTACTGTATAAGCAGCTGCGCCGACAATAGGTGTTAATATCTGTTCTATACGACTACGAATTTCGTTTTGCCTTTCTCTAACAAGGTTTAGATCTCTCGAACTATCCCTTTGAGTTTTGTTCATCGAGCCTGAATGGTATAAGCGCCCAAATTGATCAGTGATGGTCACTTGCGCTCGCTCCATATTAGGAATACTGCCAGCAACAAGATCGACCATTGAATCACTTTGTTCTTCAGAGATCGCGCCACGCGAATAAAGATTTAGTAAAATAGAGGCGCTTGGTTTTCTCCGATTTTTAATAAAGGAAGATTCTTTAGGAATGGCTAAATGAACTTTAACCGCTCGAACGCCGTTAAACTCTTCTAAAGTTTGTTTCAGTTTTATTTCCTGGCTGCGAAGTAAACGAGCTTTTTCCATTCGCTGAGAAACACCAAAACCCGTTTCTTGATCGAGATAAGAACGATTGCTCGCATCTTCTAAAACGACACCCTGTGAACCTAGTTCAATTTGAATTCGTTTATACTTTGATTGAGGAACCAATACTCTCCCGCTGGCGTCCACTTTATATGGGATTTGTTGTTGTTCCAAATAGTTAATAACATCCATCGAAGCGTCATCTTGTAAATTTGGCAATGGTCTCATCGGTGGATCGTTTGACCATAACGCAATAAAAACACCAAGCGCAATACTCGCAGCAATAGCGATTAAAATACCAACTTGTTTAAGCGGTGCTAGATTACTCATTCCTGGCAGGATACCTCCTCCAGTATCGACCGGCACTAAATCGGTTGTTGCTGCTTCTGCCACTTTTTATCACCCCTCGCTAAAATAAATTTAACCATATTAACTATATCGGCATATTCATAATATCTTGATAAGCCGAAACCACTCGGTTTCGTACTTGTACTGTTGCCTGAAACGCGATGCCTGATTTTTGTGACGCGATCATTGCCTTAACTAAGCTAATACCACCATCGCCTGTTTCAATTTGGTTAGCTAATTTACCCGATTCCTTTTGTTGCTGGTTCACACTATCAATTGCTTTGCTAAAAAGGTTGCCAAAATCAGCAGTGGCTTGTCCGCCAGGATTAACCATGCTAGAGCTAGACGCTTTAGCAAGCTTAGTCAGTTGCTGCATTTGTGCCAACAGTTGATTGTTTTGTATTGTATTATTCATGACAACATCCTTAAGCTAGAGATTTTTTATCTGGAATGCTATAACCGTCTTCGCGCATTCTCGCTATTTTATAACGTAATGTTCTTGCACTGATCCCAAGTAGCGCCGCAACATCTTTTTTCTTTCCCCGACACTTGGCAAGAGATTCAACGATGATTTGATATTCGTGATGACGCATATCACTACCTAATTGATTTTCTTGATTAATCTCATGCGATAATATTGGTGCATCCCCCCCACTAGCCGATTGCCCTTCGAATAAAATATCTTTTGCCGCAATAGTTTTCCCGGTCGCTAGTACGGCAACCCGCTGAACGAGATTATCTAGCTCTCTTACATTTCCCGACCAGTCATAACCAATCAGTTTGGCTTTCGCTTCGCTAGAAAATACGAGACGCCCTCTCGCATCGACAAGGTCATATTTTGAAAGAAACATATCGGCGAGCGGTAAAATGTCTTTAGGTCGCTCTTGTAACGACAAACATTGAATAGGAAAGACATTTAAACGGTAATAAAGATCTTGCCTGAATTGCTTTAGATTGACTTCTTCTTTGAGATCTCGATTGGTAGTCGCAATAATTCTTACGTCTAACTCAATGATTTTTTTACCACCCAAGCGCTCGACTTCTTTTTCCTGAATAACTCTTAATATTTTTGCCTGTAACGCTAGAGGCATTTCAGAAATTTCGTCGAGTAAAAGAGTTCCGCCTTGTGCCTGTTCAAACTTTCCTGCACTTGCCTGATGTGCACCAGTAAATGCTCCTTTTTCATAACCAAAAAGTGTTGCTTCAAGCATATTTTCAGGTATTGCTGCGCAGTTAATAGCGACAAATTTTTCATTACTTCGTGTAGAATTACGATGGATATACTTAGCCATAACTTCTTTGCCTGCGCCACTAGGGCCAGACAATAAAACATTTGACGATGTTGCACTTATTTTTTTTGCATATTGAAATATTTCCCGGCTGTTAGGATCTTCAATGATAACATTTTCATTTTTGTCATTTGGCAGATAATTTTCAATTAATTCGCTCAGTTTTTCAGGCTCAAATGGTTTTTGCAAATAATCACACGCTCCCAGCTTCATCACTTCTACCGCATCGGAAATATCGCCATAGGCGGTCATCAATATGACTGGCAATGTTGAATTATTTTTTCGAATTGATTTAAACAGATCAATGCCTGACATTCGTTGCATTTGTATGTCGGTCACTACCAAATCCGGTAATTTAGGATCACTTAAAATGTTCATTGCAGCTTCAGCGTTCTCAGCGGTTACAACATTATAACCATAGATTTCTAAACTCGCAGATATAGCACTTCGCAATGCGAAATCATCTTCAACTAGCAAAATATTAGTTGTCATACACCATCTCCTGAATAAAATTTGATGTCGCTATCGAAGGCAAAGTAGATGCCGATATTTTTGACTCATCTTCCCCTGATTGTAACTGAACATCTTCCTTGGAATGAACCGGTAGACTAATGATAAATCGACTTCCTTCACCCTCAAGTGATTCAACCTGGATAGTCCCTTTATGTTCAATAATAACACCGTTAACTATTGCCAAACCCAAACCATTACCATGGTTTTTTGTGCTGTAAAAAGGCTCAAATAATTTTTTCTTATCACTAGCAGTAATACCACAGCCTTGATCTTTCACTTCAACAATCAGCCTTTCCCCTTGAACACACGAAAAATGAATAGTGACCATTTTATTTTTTTCTGAAGCATCAATAGCATTGTTAACAAGATTGGTGATAGCGCCCATTAATGCATCTGGATCACCAACTAGCATTTTTTTATTCACTTTATATTGCTGAAATTGCTCACTGTCAATTTCATAACGAATTGGGTGATTTAAGTCATCGTAAGATGATTTTATTGAATCAATAAAAAATTCCACACTGAAAATAAATTTATCTTTGCGCTCTCCTTTGACAAAATTTAACATGTCATTAATTTGTCGATCCATAAAACGTAGACGTTCCATTAAATGTCCACTAAAGACTTTCTTTTTGTTTTTGTCTAAATTATGAGCATTAAGATGTGAGCCATACAAAATAGCCGCAGCTAATGGCGTTCTGATTTGATGTGCCAACGATGCAATCATTTTTCCCATGCTGGAAAGTTTTTGTTGCTGGCTTAATTCGGCTTGTAGCTCTCGTGTTTTTGTCATATCCGTCAGTACAATCATTTGTCCTGGTTCACAGTCCAGTGCGCGCGTTTCAATATGAATTTTACGACCATCTTTAAGCGATATTTGATGACCGTCATCTGCTTGAGGTAAAAAAGCTCGATTGATAACATTTAGCCAGGACTCGCCTAACAACGGTCTACCCAAAATATCAATCGCCACTGCGTTGCAATCTCTGACGATCCCTTTTCCATCTAACACAACGACCCCAGATGGCAATATCGCCAATAGGTGTTGCAAACGTTCAGTGATTGCTTGCTTTTCAGAAATTAGTTTTTGCTTTTCTACGAGCACATCGCTTTTTTGTTCATTGGCACACTGAAGCTCGCCATTTAATTGTGCAACTTTTCCTTCTAAGTTTTGGTAAGAGTGTGCTAGTGATTTTGATAATCGATTTAAGTCAGACATGACCGAATTCACATGACTATTGTTGATTTGACCGTCGTTTTTATTTACCCGACTAACACTATTTACCTGATTAATGTTATTTGTCTGATTAGTGTCTGTAGTCGGAATTATATTGGATTTTATATTTCCATTATCGCTTGAATTAAAAATCTCATTTTCAATTAGTATTGATTCAGCGGAAAAATTAGTCGAATAGTTTTGAGACATACTGTCCTCACTCAAATTATTAATAGGATAATGCGTCAAACTTTTTACTGTTTGAATTTTCTACATTTGATTAGAGCAAATAGCGTGCCGTGTTTTTTATCGTTTATAAATCAGCAGCTTGGGATTTGTAAGTGAGGTTTTTAAGATTTACGTCAATTAATTGGCCGTATTTTGATGCAACATTTTTTATCTCGTCGGAATTATTTCGTTCGTATTGTCGGATTATTGTTAACCCGCTTTTTGTAGCGAATATTTACGCATTTTTTCAACCAAAGTTGTTCGTCTCATACCTAGTCTTTTTGCGGCTCTGGCGACAACCCAGTCTTCTTCAGAAAGCGCTTGTTCGATATAAGAAATTTCTAGCTTTTTGACGAATTCTTTCAGGTTAACGCCTTTTTCTGGTAATGCCGCGATCGGTCCTTCGCTATCAATTGATGCTACTTGATACTCTTGACCACCTTGGCGACGTGCCGCTAATTCAGGTTTAGAATAACAACTTAGTCCTTCGCTATGTTGGTATTCTGAAGGCAGATCCTTAACATCCACAACTCCATACGGAAATAAAATACATAAGCGTTCCATTAAATTAGCAAGCTCTCTAACATTACCGGTCCAACGGCATTTCATTAATGATTGTATAGCATTCGGACTCAATCTCACCGAACCACGTTTGTCGTTTTCTAACCGGGCGATCAATTCATTAACCAATAACGGGATATCTTCACATCGATGGCGTAATGCGGGCATTTCAATTGGAAAAACATTCAGTCGATAAAACAGATCTTCTCGAAATCGATTCTCCTTAACTTCGACCTCAAGCTGGCGATGAGTTGCGGCAATAATACGCACATTAGCAGTGATTGAATGACTGCCGCCTACCCTTTCAAACGTTCTTTCCTGTAAAACTCTAAGCAACTTTACCTGCATTGGCATCGGCATATCGCCAATTTCGTCCAAAAAAATGGTGCCTCCCTCTGCCAGTTCAAATCGTCCTTTGCGAGCTGTCAACGCGCCGGTAAAAGCACCTTTTTCATGACCAAACAATTCGCTTTCTAATAATTCGGCAGGGATCGCTCCGCAGTTAATCGGAACAAATGCTTTATCTGATCGTTCGGATAAATAATGTAGATTCCGAGCCGCAACTTCTTTACCTGTACCGGATTCTCCGAGTAACAACACACTGGCATCACTTTCTGCGACTTGTTCAATCAAGCGTCGCGCCGCTCTCATCGGCAAACTCTGCCCTACCATACTTCTAAAAAGCTCTTTCGCTTTTAGTTGTTGTTGAGGAGAATGAGAACCGTCACGACAAGACTGACAAGCGTGGATCGCTTCCAAAATTTCATTATGATGTAATGGCCATTTAATCCGACCTACCACCAGCTGAGAGGCTGGTGACGACACGTCGCCAGAAAAGGGAACGTCATCTAGCATTACCACCGGCATTAATGGATCGAGTTGGTAGATCTCATCGAGCAGATCAGTAATTTTGTTAAAGTGTTTAACATGACCTACAAAGATCCCTAACACTGATTTGACATCGTTATATCCTTGTCGCCAATTTTCACTGGTTAACCCCAAACAAGATCCACCAATAAATTCTAATATAGTTTTTATATCGTGATTACGTTCGTGATTATCATCAATAACCAATAACGGCATAATGTCGGTCATTTAAGCTTCCTTATTAATTCAAATGGGTTGCTAATCATATTTCAATCAAAATTGTTTTTATGTTTTTAAATTAACAACATAGGTAATGTTTTAGCTGAGCAACTCGAATTTGTCAAAGTTTTGGCAGTAATTTTTTGAAAATATGGAAAACAAACAACTGAGTGAGCTAATTACCAACAATAATGGCTAGTTGCCTACTATTGGGATTTTGGGTTTAGACGGGTTTTGTTACTGAATTCAATAGGCGTCATAATTTTGTAAAATTCATCATTTTTCATTTCGGCGTCCTAGTTCATGTTCATTTTATACATACCAACAACGCTGCAAATCAGCCGACCATTGTAGCAGGGTGAAGCTTGTGGCTTGTGACATTCGCCACAAACGAAACACCGTAGAAATGGCTCGACTGAATTTGTCTTGTTAGATATTCACCCTTCAACTTGCAGCCATTATATCTAATTTTGGTTTTTAATTTTAAAATTTGTTATTGGATAGATTGTTGATTACTATGAGTATTATAAGAATGGAGGCAGTCCTACCAGCCACATCCCGGCACATGAGTCGATTGTTACCGTTGCTCCCTTCCGGGCCTGGCGGAGTTCACAATTTATCATTGCGGGAGGACCAATAGGACCACCATTATTTGCTCTTTCGGGTTCAAATCCCCCTCGAATCACACATTATCTTAATTAATAATATCCGATCCGTCTCAACCTGCTAACTCTTCAATTCTGGCGGTGAGAGAGGGATTCGAACCCTCGATAGGTATTAGCCTATACACGCTTTCCAGGCGTGCTCCTTCAGCCACTCGGACACCTCACCTAATCAAATAGGCTTCAAAGCGGACACCGCTGAAAATATCCAAAAGTGTTATAAAACTTTGAGGCGCGTAGGTTAAACAAAATATCTATGAATGGCAATGCTTATAAAAGATATTTTTGCTTAATTATCGGCTATAATTCTAACTTACGTTTGATTCGTCATTGTGACTCAAAGCTAAAACCTACTGACAATCGCAAACGCCTTACAACCAATAGTTGATTGACATTCAACTACGAGAAAATAAGCCCATGGATATTAAGTTGTTACTGCGCCTAATGGCTGAAAAAAATGCTTCTGACCTGTTTTTTAGTACAGGTGCGCCACCTCACATGAAAATAGAAGGTGTTTCAACGCCCATGGGTCAAGGAGCACTGCCGTCTGGAGCGATAAAAAACATCGCTTATGATCTAATGACACAAAAACAGATTGACGAATTTGAGGAAGAATGGGAACAAAATTTCGCTATTTCAGTGGATGATATCGGTCGATTTAGAGTCAATGTGTTTATGCAGCGTGGTGAAGTAGGAATGGTCATGCGCCATATTAAGTCTGATATCCCCAATTTAGAAAGTCTTCGCTTACCACCTACTATTAGTAAACTTGTTATGGAGCGCACTGGTCTCGTACTTATTTGCGGTCCAACCGGCTCAGGTAAGTCGACGACTTTGGCGGCAATGATAGATTATCGGAACCGACGTGATACTAGCCATATTTTAACTATCGAAGATCCCATTGAGTTTTTGCATGAGCACAAGCTCTCTATTATCGACCAGCGTGAAATTGGTGTAGACACTAAAAGTTATACTCAGGCGCTCAAAAATGCGCTTCGCGAAGCACCAGATCTGATATTAATTGGTGAAATACGTGATGAAGAATCGATGCAATATGCCTTAAGCTATGCGCAGACAGGACACTTATGTATTGCTACCATTCACGGTAACAACTCAAAACAAGTTCTTGAAAGAATTAGGAATATGATCCCCAATGAACAACGTTCGACAGTAATGAAGGAACTTTCAAGTGTATTAAAAGGGATCGTTTCTCAACGCTTGGTTATGAGTCAAGACGGTAAACGAGTCGCCGCTCTTGAGATATTAATGAAAGCGCCAGATATTCAGGAAATTATTCAAAAAGGTAATTTAGAAGAACTCAAAAAAGCCATAGAAAAGCATCACATGGACGGCATGATGTCATTTGATCAATCGTTATTCAAATTACATAAAGATGGCGTCATCACTAAAGAGGATGCACTTAGGTTTGCTGAATCGAGGACTGATTTAAATCTACAAATGCGGTTGTCTGAAAGCGGTAATTCTAATATGCCTGTAGATAAACCAGCACTTAAAAACCAACCCACTTTTTCCACTAAGTTATAGCAATAGCCTACTTAACACTTGAACTCAATCATCCTACCTAATGGCTTGAGCGCTTTTTCTATTAGCGCTTGAGCGACTAGTATTTCATTGTCTTGAGCGTTGAAAACCTCAGTCATATTGGATAGCTGATTCATTTTCATCCACGGACACTGAGCACAACTTTTACAGGTGGCTCCTTCACCTGCGGTTGGTGCGATGATCAGCTCTTTATTTGGCGCCGCTTGTTGCATTTTATAGAAGATCCCTTTGTCAGTGGCAACGATGACTTGAGATGATTTACTTAAACGCGCTGCCTGGATCAACTGCGAGGTTGAACCTACGTGATCGGCAAGTTGAATAACATTGTCAGGAGACTCTGGATGCACTAAAACTTCTGCGTCAGGATAAAGTGCTTTTGTTTTACGCAGTGCAGCGTGCTTGAACTCATCATGAACTACACAATGCCCGTCCCACAACAGCATATCAGCGCCAGTTTGCTTTTGAATATAAGCCCCTAAATGCTTATCAGGAGCCCAAAGGATCTTTTCTCCTTTAGCATCTAAATGCCTGATCACATCAACCGCAATACTGCTGGTGATCACCCAGTCAGCTTGCGCTTTAACTGCTGCCGATGTATTCGCATATACCACCACCGTCCTATCAGGATGTTTCGCAATAAAAGTGGCGAACTCATCTGCTGGACATCCAAGGTCAAGAGAACAAGTAGCTTCGAGTGTCGGCATGATGACTTTTTTGTTTGGACTTAGCATTTTGGAGGTCTCGCCCATAAAACGAACACCCGCGACCACTAAAGTGTCGGCATCATGATTGGCACCAAACTTAGCCATTTCTAAGGAATCACCAACAAATCCACCGGTTTCTTCCGCCAGTGTCTGTATCTCCGGATCGGTGTAATAATGAGCAATCAAAACTGCATTGTGCGCTTTAAAATTTTGTTTGCAGACTTGCAGAAGCTTATCTTTGTCTTTATCACTCAGATGCTTTGGAGGAACCGGAAACGGAAAATCGAATTTCTTAGATTGAGACATAAATTAGATTAAGCGGACTAATAAAGTAGGTTGACGAGATTATAACAATAAAGGTCGCTAGGCCATAAACTTATTCGCTGTTAGGTCAATCTGAATTAGGGATAGATTATTAAACCCTAAATACTAAAAAGCCCTCAGTTTAGTGAAGGCTTTTACTCATTAATATACTTCAAAGAAGCGGTTTGGTGATAAAATTAATTAGTTAGTTAGTTAAAGTATCCTTCACTAACAGCGGTTCTCGCCTCTCGCCATCCCCCGAGCCATTGTTCTTTAATATCGGTCGTGGAAAACGGACAACTTTCACTTGTTTTGCCACTAACTCCCGCGTTATACCCTTTGTTGTGAGCTCTTTCGAAACGATCGCGTTTTTGTCTTTTCATATCTATAGTCACCTCAATGATTAAAAATATTTCCTAGAAATTCGCGTAAATCACAGCTACTTGCAATTCCTAGGTGGTAGGAGCTAGGACAATCAAACGAGCCTTCTGGCTTTATAAGCTTTCCATAAAAAGCAAATTTGAACTAACCTGAAACGAAGAAAAATTCAGTTAATTGCCCTACTCCCTATCTCTGACAGTAGAATGGTTGAAAAAGTTTCGCCAATATTTAATTGTTATTAAAATAGTCTCATCAAGATTATTTAACATCTAAAGTTAAAGTCAATTATATATAACTTCTCTATCCTGTTGAATTATATCAATATAACTAAAAATAGAACCTGTTTCAATCAACACTACTGACCCTATATTACTCGATATACTAGCGATTTGTTAGCAATAATTTTTGTTGCTTTTTGCTCAATCCAGACACAATTAGTTGATATGAATTTTCAATTAAGCGTTCAATTTCACCTTTTGGGACACTTGCATCTAAAATAATGGTGTTCCAATGTCGTTTGTTCATATGATAACCAGGAATAATTGAATCAAAAATATCTCTTAAAATAATGGCTTCATCTGGATCGCATTTTAGATTCAACCAGTAATGTTGTTCACCTTGAATTTCTTTGCCAAGAGATAAAATTGCAAAAATTTTAGTTTTAACCCTGAAAACCATGACATCTGATCCAAAGGGAAAGTCCATTCTTGCCTGAGGTTGGCTGAGCAATTTTTGCTTGATTGATTCCATTAACAGTAACTCCATTTTTTGATTAATTTATTCGGAAAATTCAACAATAAATAGATAGCTGGACTAAACAAATGAGTAGCCTTGTGTATAATACAGACGAAATGATCAAGTTTCGAGATTTGATCTAAATACCTTTTGTTAATTTAACATAACAATTCTGTCATTTATTCCTCAATTAAAAGATACTAATTCTCTTGCTTAATACTTTTGATATCAAATTAAAGCCGGGTTACCAAAATTACTACCACGGTGTTCACGCCAGTGCTTTTGCCTTTAATATTGCGCAAATAGCGAAACAGAACACTTCATTATTAGTTGTAATGCTGCCGGAAGCTGCAACTCTGCAGCCTTTAAGCGCCGAATTAAACTTCTTTTTAGGAGAACAAGACGAAATTCCAGTGATAACACTTCCTGACTGGGAAACTCTCCCCTATGACTACTTTTCACCGCATCAAGATATTATTTCTGAACGGCTTGAGACGTTGTATCGACTGCCAAGGCTAAAACGAGCTATTCTTCTACTGCCAGTAACATCAGCATTGCAAAAATTGCCAGCTAGGCAGTACATAGAACACCAATGCCTAAAGCTTGAAAATTCGCAAAAACTGGACATTCAACAACTAACAAAAATGCTCGATCACAACGGTTATCAAAACGTCAGTACTGTGATGCAGCATGGAGAGTATGCGGTACGCGGCTCAATAGTCGATCTCTATCCCATGGGGATAATTGATCCGATACGAATTGAGTTATTTGATGACGAAATTGATTCACTACGATATTTTGATAGCGAAACCCAACTTACTAAGCAGCGGGTTGACATGATTAATCTCTTGCCCGCCAGAGAATATCCAACTGATGAGGCTGCAATTAGCTTGTTTCGGCAAGGGTGGCGTTCTAAATTTGATAGCGACTTAAATAAGTCACCTATCTATCGCGATGTCAGCAACGGCATTTTTCCTGCGGGTATTGAATACTATCTACCACTCTTTTTCGAGACGCTTTCCACCATATTTGACTATTTGCCCAGTGAAAATACTGTTTTTGTACAATCAAAATCCATAACAGCATCTATTGATTCTTTTTGGCAAGATCTTGATGAAAGATATCAACAACACCGCCATGATATAGAACGCCCGATTGTCGAGCCTCAAGAACTCTTTTTGACCAACGAGCAACTAAATGCCAACAAAAAACATTATCCTTCGGTCGTTATAACTGACGAAAAAATCAAAGATAACAGCCAATCGACCGATTTGAATTTTGAACCCTGCCCCGATATACGAGTAGAACATAGACTTAGTGAACCATTACAGAACTTTGTAAAAGTCAAAAATCAGTATTCCAATATACTTATATGCGCCGAATCATCTGGCCGCCAAGAGGTTATCCGAGAGCTGTTACTAAAACAGCATCTCGTTACTCACCCTGTCTCTAACTGGCAGGCGTTTTTATCGAGTGATTCGCAGATTAATTTAACGACTGCACCAGTCGCAAAAGGTTTTGCGTTGGGCGATAAGCTAGTCGTCTGCGAGACAGATCTGTTTGGACGCCAGGTTTTACAAGATCGTCGTCGAGGTGACAAAGTTTTATCGCCGGATCAATTAATTCATAGCTTAGCCGAGTTAAAATTGGGCGATCCGGTGGTTCATATTGAGCAAGGGGTTGGTCGATATCGTGGTCTGGAAACGATTGAAACAGCCGGAATTACCACAGAGTTTTTAACCTTGGAATATTCTGGCGGCGGTAAACTCTATGTGCCAGTGCAATCATTACACCAAATTCATCGATACTCCGGCAGTAATCCTGAACTAGCGCCTTGGCACAAATTAGGCAGTGAGTCTTGGGGCAAAGCCAAGCAAAAAGCCATTGAAAAAGCGAGGGATACAGCGGCTGAACTTTTAGATATCTATGCAAGACGCGGCGCTCAGATTGGTCATAAGCATGAATTAAATAAACTCGAGTACGAACGTTTTTCTGCAGAATTTCCATTCGAACTCACTGAAGATCAGGCGAATGCGATTAAGTCGGTAGTAGCGGATATGACTTCCAGCCAACCAATGGATCGGCTGATTTGCGGCGATGTAGGGTTCGGTAAAACAGAAGTTGCCATGCGAGCCGCGTTTATCGCTGTACAAAATGGCATGCAGGTCGCAATGCTTGTACCAACAACATTGCTTGCCCAGCAACACTTTAATTCATTTCAAGATAGATTCTCCCAGTGGCCGATCAATATGGCTGTATTGTCTCGTTTTAAAACTAAAAAAGAGCAGACTGAAACACTAAACAAATTAGAAACTGGCAAAGTCGATTTAGTCATAGGCACTCACCGATTAATTTCTGGCAATTTGAAGTTCAAAGATCTGGGGTTATTGCTCATTGACGAAGAACATCGATTTGGTGTGAGGCAAAAGGAAATTCTCAAATCTTATCGTGCCAAAGTCGATATATTGACTTTAACCGCAACACCTATTCCGCGCACATTAAATATGTCAATGTCTGGAATGCGTGATCTCTCAATAATAGCCACGCCGCCAGCCAAACGACTGGCAATTAAAACCTTTGTACGACAACGTAACGAACCGTTAATTAAGGAAGCTATTCAGCGCGAAATTAGACGCGGTGGACAAGTGTTTTTTCTACATAATTCGGTCGAAACCATTGAGCGTACAGCCAATGAAATCCAAGAATTATTGCCTGATGTCCATGTAGCTGTTGCTCACGGTCAAATGAGAGAGCGACAGTTAGAAGACGTGATGAAGCAATTTTACCATCATCGCTATCATGTATTGGTCTGTACCACGATAATTGAAACAGGGATCGATATTCCTACCGCTAATACTATTATTATGGATAGAGCTGACAAATTAGGTTTGGCTCAGTTGCACCAACTCCGCGGACGTGTTGGACGCTCCCATCATCAAGCATACGCGTACTTAATGACACCCCCGTCTAAAAGCATCACAAAAGATGCCAAAAAACGACTGGAGGCAATTGCCAATTTAGAAGATCTCGGCGCTGGATTTATTCTTGCAACCCACGATCTCGAAATTCGCGGTGCGGGCGAGCTACTCGGCGATGAACAAAGCGGGCACATGCAAACTATCGGTTTTAGCCTGTATATGGAATTGTTGGAACGTGCCATCAGCGCTTTAAAAAACGGCGAAGAACCGTCGTTAACTGAAAGCCAAAGTGACAAAGCGGAGGTCAATTTGGGGATTTCTGCTCTATTACCAGATGATTACGTGCCAGATGTAGCGATCCGTTTATCATTATACAAGAGGATCGCAAGTGCCAAAACGAAAAAGGCGTTACGTGACTTGCAAGTCGAACTAATTGACCGTTTTGGATTGCTTCCCAATCAAGCCAAAAACTTGTTTGCCGTTTCTGAACTAAAAAACGATTTAACTGAATTAGGTGTGATTAAATTGGAATCAAACGAATCACAGTTTACTGTTGAATTTTGCGCAAAGCCCAATATAGACAGTGCTGTTATCATTCAACTGATCCAGTCCAACCCGGCTCGCTATCGGCTCGTTAAAGGAACCTTATTACAAGTAAACCAAAAGGCAACTGATTTGGCACAAAGGCAGCAACAAATTGATTCTTTAATTGAAACCCTCAGCCGCTAAAGGTTAGTATTACAGTTAAAGACGGATTGATTAAGCTTTCACCTAATCGGCATAACCACAAATTAAATTAATTTATGATAAAACTAAAGAACATTAGTATTTTAGCCACCATTGTTGGCAGTGTTAATTTACTCAGCTCATGGGCCGTTTTTAGTCAAACAGAAGAAGCTACGCCAGAGCCATCTCGCTGGTTTGAGGTGGAAATTATTCTTTATAAATCGACTTCGGAAAAGGGTCTAACCAATGAATCTTGGGCGACGGATACCCAAATGGCATTACCCGAAAACATAATTGATTTTTTGCAGCCTTTCGGTTTTTTAGAGTCTGTCGACAGCGCCGAATCAGGTATCGATACAGGAGCTACTCTGGAAGTCGATCAAGGTGCCTCTGTGTCCCCCATAGTTGATGATATCACTGTGATTTCGGCATCGGACGAACCGTTAGAAATAAAAGAACAGCCGTTTATAAAATTGGACGATGACCTTTTACAGCTAAAAGCTGAAGCACTCAATATTTCACGCCATGCAAGCTATAACCTGTTGACTCATTTTGCGTGGCGACAACCGGTATTAAGTAAAAACAAGGCACCAAGTTTACGCATTGCAGGTGGTTTTGATTATCATGATATATTTGAATATTCTGGACAAAAGAAGCTAAAAAAGATTTCAGGTGAAAATGAGTCAATTGACACGGTTCAAAATGAAGAGAGTGAGTTGGTAGACCAAAAAGATACCAGATTAAATCTTACATCAGAAGAAGCTCCACAAACCGTTGCAGAAGAAAGTTTATCGCAAAAACCAGCTTCGTTAATCCCCATGGCTCTTCCTTGGGTGCCTGAAATAGACGGCAGCATTCGTGTGTATATTCATCGTAATTATCTACATGTGGATACTAATTTATTTTATCGACGCCCCGACAAAGAAGAAGTTGATATTTTTAAGCTTACCAGCCAACTGCCAGCTTTGGACACATCACAGAACACAAATGATCTTTCAGATATACAAGACATTGATCCTCAGCAGTTCAACGATGTCGGCACAAGCCCGCAAATAATAGATGACAGTAGTTTTGCGTGGGAATATGACGGCGATTTCCTCTCGAATGACACAGAAAAAGTGTTCACCGAACGTTTATTTAACTATCCTTTAAAACAGAAGCGTCGTCTTAAAAGCAACCAGCTCAATTACTTTGATCACCCTCTTGTCGGTATGCTCGTCATCATTAGACCCTATGAAATCAATGCTGATGCGATCAAAGTTCAGGAAGAACCAACTCAAACGATTAGTAGTGTAAACAATCGATAAGTAAGCACTGGTGATTTTTCAATTTATTCAAATGAATATAGCAAGTCATTTAATTCCACCAAGGAGTGGTCTATGTCTAAAATAATCGTCTTTGGGGCTGGTTTAATCGGTCGTGCCATTGCTCTTGATTTAGCTTGTGACCATCAAGTCACTTGCGTTGATCTTAGCAAAAATGCGCTCGCCAGAATTAAAAAAGAAAACGATTCTGTAGCGACACTAAATTTTGATCTTGCTCAAGAAAATGATTACACCGAGCTAATAAGAGACTTTGATTTGGTCGTTAATGCCATGCCCGGCTATTTTGGTTTTGATACCCTAAAAAAGGTTTTACTCGCAGGAAAAAGTGTTGTTGACGCGTCATTTTTCCCGGAAGATTGTTTCGATTTAGATCACCTGGCTAAAAAGAATGAATTATTTGCTGTGGTGGATTGTGGTCTGGCTCCCGGTATGGACAATATTACGCTCGGTTATTTAGACACAAAAATGGAAGTTACTAAGTTTGAATGTTTAGTCGGTGGTTTACCCGTCAAACGAGTATGGCCTTTTAATTTCAAATCGTTATTTTCACCCGTTGATGTCATCCAGGAATATACCGGCCCCGCAAGATACGTTGAGAATGGTGAAGTGGTCGAGCGCGAAGCGTTAAGCGATTGCGAATTGATGGATATAAAAAGGGTAGGCACTTTAGAAGCATTTAATACTGATGGATTAAGAACCTTAATAAAAACCATGGATCATATACCCTACATGAAAGAAAAAACCCTTCGCTATCCAGGTCATTGTGAATACATTCAAGTATTAAAATCATCAGGCTTTTTTTCCACCGAGCCACTGGAACTGAATGGCATCGAATTTTTACCTATCGAGGTCAGCGCAAGAATATTAGAAAACGATTGGAAATTTGCGAATAGTGAAGAAGAGTTTACAGTTGTTAGAACCACTATTGAAGGTGATGAAAACGGCAAGAAAAAACGATACGTTTATCGAATGCTGGACAAAACCGATAAAAAGAGCAAGATCTCATCGATGGCGCGGTCAAATGGTTACACAGCCACTGCAGTTGTTAATTTCGCGCTAAATAATAAACCACCCGTTGGCATTTGCCCACCCGAAACATTAGGTGCTATAGATGGCGCGTTTGACTTTATTTTAGCGTATTTAGATGATCGTGATATTCACTATCGAATTGAAGAAACCAATATAGATTAATTGACTAAACAGAGAAAACAAAATGACAGAAATAAGAAAAATTCCCGAAGAACAGCTGGTAGAAATAAGAGAAAATTTTGAGTTTTTTGACCGCGATTCAAACAATCAAATTGATCTCAGCGAGTTCACAAAACTCTTGAGAGTGCTCTCTCCCACTGCAACATTAGAACAGGCGCAAAAAGGTTTTGAAATCATTGACGAAAACAACGATGATCATATCGATTTTAGCGAATTTTTAGATTGGTGGGAAACTTGCTGGTGGGAATATTAATCTTGGGCAGCTGACACCTCCGTTATTTTATTAGCCGTCTCTGTGACGGCTAATTTTTGATCCGATTTTATCCTAAGTAAAAGTAGAAAGTCTCTGCTATTAGCGTGTTAAAAAATTAAAGCGTTAACCCGGAAGCTTCCCAGAGTTTATCGGAATTATACAGTTCATAGAGGTTTTCTGCACTTGCGGTCAATTCCTTCGCAAACTTTGTTTGAGTTTTTTGATCGCCTAACTCAATTTTTCCTTCGGCAACCCCATCTTCCAATTTAGCCGATTGAATATGCCAAGACATGGAAAAATATCGAAGGGCTTCTCTAGCGTTTTTTGCCACTTTGGAACTCGCAATATCTGTCGGGAATTCACCACTGATGACCCACAAATCAACATCTTTTTCATTAGTTTTAACATACCAGACAGAAAGCACCGGGGGTAACGATTGGCATTTTGATTGGATAATTTTATCAAGCCTATACCCTTTACTGCCACAAAACTTACTGATTTTGACATACTCTGTCTGACTCCATTTCTTAAACTGCGCTTCTTCTGCTTCTTTAGTCATATTACCTGGATTTTGTGTCATATAATTTCCTAATTTCCTAATTTCCTAGTTTCCTGATTTCCTGATTTCCTGATTTCTATAAATATTCGCTTGTTAGAATTCATGCCGTCTTTGACGCGCGCTAAGTTAAGGTATTTTGCCCGCATCTTCAAGTGCTTTAGTGTTTCAAAATCATAATGAACGAATAAACGCCTTCAAACTATCAGTTTTTGAGATAACCAAACATGATTAAGCGACTGGTCAGATGTGCCGATATCTCTTGCCAGCCTTGATTATACCAGAGAATGGGCAGCGTTTGTTCTTCTTCCCAGCTAGATTAAACTAGCTATTAAAGTCGAGCAATGGTATCTTTGCGCCAAATTTTCAGGTGTCACTATTAGCCCCTTTAACTATGCTGGTAATCGTTTTAGTTATACTCAAATATGGTTAGATGGCTATTTAAACACCACCAAAAATAATTTTATTCCCATAGTCTCCCGAAAAGCATGACTAAAATCATTAACAAAGCTTTAACAGAGAGTATCATTCTTGTCGTTAACGTAAACGGCAACGAATAAGAGGTAAAAACGCGACATGAGCATTCTTGAACAACTGGATATTTTGCCTCTAAATGCTGGTGCTTGTTGGGGATCAAACAACTGGTCAAAGCAACAGACAGAACATAAAATCGATTCAATAAATCCAGCTAACCTTGAAATAATCGCTTCGGTTTCGGTTACTACCGAGCAAGACTACGAACAAGTTCTGACCGCTGCAGAAAGTGCCTTTATCAAATGGCGGGCTATCCCAGCCCCTCAGCGCGGCGAAGTGATCCGTCAAATAGGAAACGCTTTAAGAGAAAGTAAAGATGCTCTAGGTAGTCTAGTTTCACTGGAAATGGGCAAAAGCAAAGTTGAAGGTGATGGTGAAGTTCAAGAAATGATCGACATGGCAGACTTTGCTGTCGGTCAATCAAGAATGCTTTATGGCAAAACCATGCATTCTGAGCGTCCTCAACACAGAATGTACGAACAATGGCAGCCGTTGGGGATCGTTGGGGTTATTTCAGCCTTTAACTTCCCTGTCGCCGTTTGGTCGTGGAACGCGTTTATCGCGGCGATATGTGGTAATGTTACGGTTTGGAAACCAAGCCCTAAAACGCCGCTAACAGCCATCGCTGTTCAAAAAATCTGTAATAAAGTGCTCGAAAAATCTAAGTTACCAGCCATATTTCATACCTTTGTTGACGATAAAAAAAATACATTAGCAGACAGGTTTATCAACGATCATCGAGTCAAAAAAATTTCCTTTACAGGTTCCTCCACAGTAGGCAAGCTCGTCGGAATGAAAGTTGCCGAGCGAATGGGACGAAGTTTATTAGAACTTTCAGGAAATAACGCACTTATCATCGATGAAACTGCGAACTTAAAACATGCCATTCCTGCTGCAGTATTTGGCGCGATAGGTACCGCTGGTCAACGTTGTACCAGTACAAGACGGTTAATTGTGCACCGCTCAATTTTTGAAGAAGTCAAAGAACTATTGATCACCGCCTATAAGCAATTAAAAACGGGCGATCCGTTGATTACCGATAACCACATAGGTCCTTTAATCGATCAAGATGCGGTTAACACTTTCAAAAATACGATCCAAGAAGCGAAAAATCAAGGTGGCGATGTGATCTATGGCGGGAATTCTGATACCTCCAAAGGCTTTTACGTTCAACCGACAATTATTACTGCACTAAATAGCTTCCCGACAGTTCAAACTGAAACCTTTGCTCCAATCCTATATTTGATCTGCTTTGATACTATCGAACAAGCGATTGAAATAAATAATGATGTGCGTCACGGTTTATCTTCTGCTTTATTTACGACTAATTTACAGAATTCCGAAAAGTTTCTTTCCTACGCAGGTAGTGACTGCGGAATTGCTAATATCAATATCGGTACAAGTGGTGCTGAAATTGGCGGCGCATTCGGCGGTGAAAAAGACACAGGCGGCGGTCGAGAAGCAGGCTCAGATTCATGGAAATCTTATATGAGAAGGCAAACAAATACAATTTTTTGGGGCGATACACCAGTGCTTGCACAGGGTATTCATTTTAATATTTAGCCGTGACAAGTTTAGCCACAACAAATTTAGCTAATAAAAAATTTTGTTGCTAACGGTAATCACTAGTTAGCATTTAATTGAGAGGAGTAGAAAATGGCAGTATTTAACTTGCGAGCTTATGATGATCACGAACAGGTTACTTTCTGTAGCGATGTAGAGTCAGGCTTAAAAGCGATCATCAGCATTCACTCAACTGCACTAGGACCCGCTGTCGGCGGCTGCCGGATGTGGGAATACAACTCTGACGAAGGCGCATTAATCGACGCACTACGCCTGTCTCGCGGTATGAGCTACAAAAACGCTTTGGCTGGTCTAAAAATGGGTGGCGGTAAATCAGTCATCATCGGAAATTCCAAGACTATGAAATCTGAGGCATTGTTCCGGGCATTTGGACGGTTTATTGAAAACTTGAACGGTCAATATATCTCAGCAGAAGATGTTGGAATTAATCCCAATGACATGGCTATCGTCCACAAAGAAACCAGCCATGTTGTCGGACTTGAAGGTCGCAGTGGTGATCCCTCCCCTGTCACAGCTTACGGTGTCTTCAAAGGCATAAAAGCTGCGGTGAAGCATCGTTTAGGTCGGGATGATTTGGAAGGTTTAAAGGTCGCAGTACAAGGCTTAGGTCATGTTGGCTATTATCTATGTAAACATTTAAGAAAAGAAGGTGCTGAGCTCATCGTTACCGATATTAATAAAGAATCGATGGACAGAGTGGTTGATAATTTAGGCGCGACTGCTGTAGATAAAGACGAAATCTATGCCCAGGACGTGGACATTTACGCGCCTTGTGCACTTGGTGCAACTATTAACGATGTCACGATCCCACAATTAAAATGTTCGATTGTTGCTGGTGCTGCGAATAATCAGTTGGCAGAAGACCGCCATGGAGACATTCTGAAAGAAAAAGGGATCTTGTATACTCCCGATTATGTAATCAATGCCGGCGGGATCATTAATGTCTCATTCGAGTACCAGCAGGGTGGGTATAAAAAGCAAGACGCTTTGGATAAAGTGGATGAAATTTACGGGACATTGCTGGAAATATTCAGAGCCGCAGAACGTGACGGCAAAACCACCAATGTAGTTGCCGACGAGCATGCACGTAAGCGGATCGCCGCCGCAAAACTATAAGTTAAAATCACTGTTCATGGGGGGCACTTTAATATACTGAATTCGTACAATAACGGGTGCCTGTGAATATTTGCTTTCAGGCAAATCATGCTATTCAAACAAACTCTGTAATTCAGAGAAGCGTATCAATTGCCGAACATTATCGATTTCTTACTGTAAAGTAATCTTGGAGATTGTTGGCTTATATCTGTCAAAGCTTTTTTCGACGCTTATTTTTATACTACATCAGTATCATTGAGTAGAAACACTTCAATCTCTTCAATTATTTCTTCTTGTCTTAACGCGTTTGAACGTCTTTTTAACTCTTCTGATTGTTCTTCAAGATAGTTCACGGCACCGTCCAAATGAGCGACTCGATGGGTGTTTTCTATCATAAGCGAGGTATAGAGTATGGACAAAATCTCAGCCAATAGGTATTGATCAGTCAGTTCCGATAACAGGCTCTGAGGTGGAAGATTCAAAATTGGTGGATAAGGAAAGACTTGCTGATTACCAGTTTGACCCTGGAAAGGTGGTAATAAACGTTGCGTGACAACGCTATTTTGGCTAGTGTGATAAAGACAAAAAACTTCAAGTGCATTATGTAGACTCTGTAAATCATTGATCTTATCCACCAATTGGTTGAGTACTAGGTAGATTTCTTCTGCCATACTCGCTCCTTTTAACTGAATTATTTCACTTTCTTGGGCATCAACTATGCCGTGTAGCTTTCGTCCAACAGCTATTATTGGCGAGGATGTTTCGCTATCACTCGACTGTCTTATCAAATCTAAACGCTCAACCAGAGCATGGTTGAAACCTCCACAGAACCCTCGCTCAGTACCGATCAAAACGTAAATTGGTATTGTATTAATTAGTTCCGGGATAGTTTGTGGGTAAAAACTAAGAAAATCACCAGCGACATTTTCCATGCTCGTTACTACCGTCTGTTGCGCATCGATAAAACGATTCAACTTCCTCGTTTCCATATAGGCTAATATTTTCATGGAATACATTATTTCCTTGATTTCAGCCAGACTTTGCCGATGCTGGTCAATTTTTCTCCGCATGCTCATTCTAAGATATTTTCCAAGTTCAGGGACAATACATCTCTAATTGCAGAGAGCCATTGTTCTCGGGAACTCTCTAGATTAAGGCTTGTATCGGAGGAAACTTTGGTTAGAGATGCGAGCATTTGAGGAATAGCTTCAGGTTCTTTATTTGTGAAAAGACCGTCATTGAAGGCTATCAGCCAAGCCATTTGAAATGTTGCAGATACCGGCGATAAACGATCTTGTTTTAGAATTTCACGCAATATTCTTCCCTTCGTTATAGCAGCTTCCATCGATTCCTCAAGGCTAGCTCCAAATCGTGTAAAAACCTCTAGTTCTTGATATTGCAGATAGTCTAGCTTCATTCGCCCTGCTTCTTCTTTTATCCGATGATGCTGTGCCTGACCACCAATACGTGAAACTGAACGAGCGATATCAATGGCTGGTCTGAACCCCGCCACAAATAAATCGCGGTCTAAATAGATCTGACCGTCGGTGATGGAGATCAAATTAGTTGGAATATAAGCAGCAATCTCCCCCAGTTGAGTTTCAACTATGGGTAGCGCTGTCATACTTCCTCCCCCACTTTCTGCACTGAGGCAGGTAGCTCGCTCCAATAACCGGGCATGCACAGAAAATATGTCACCCGGATAGGCTTCGCGCCCTGGCGGTCTGCGCAAAAGTAAAGACAGCTCTCGGTACGTTTTTGCGTGAGTGGATAAATCATCATAGATAACTAATACATCACGCCCTTGCTGCATCCAAAATTCTGCCACGGCACAACCACTGAATGGTGCCAGATATTGCAAACCAGGCAAACTGTTTGCTTCAGCCACGACTACGCAGGTATAACTCAGCGCACCATAGTCACTTAGGATTTCAACGGTTTTAACGACCATTGAGCGTTTTTGCCCAATTAATACATAAACGCAATACACATCCTGGTCGTGCTGACTAAGTACTGTATCCAGTGCTATGGAACTACGCCCCAACCCTTCATCGCCGATAATCAATTGACGCTGCCCTTTACCAACCGGGATCATTGTATCGATGATCTTAATTCCGGTATAAAGTGCTTCATGCACGAAATCACGGGCGATGATAGGTGGCGATTTCAACTCAAGGGGCTGCCTGTGGGTAAGTACCGATAAGGGTTTGCCGTCAAGTGATACGCCAAGAGGGTTAATGACACGCCCGAGCAAAGCGTCACCAGTAGGTATACTTAAAACCCGACCACTTCTTTTAACAATGGTACCGGCTGTTAAAGAAACAGTATCTTGCAATAACACCGCTCCGATCATTGCTTGAGTCAGGTCAAAAACCATCGCTTGGCTGCCGTCTTCGAAGGACAGAAGTTCATCCATAGCTACAGAAGGTAAACCAGTGATCCAACAGATACCATCTCCAACGGAAACCACTCTGCCTTGCTCGCAGAAACGAAGTTTTGGCTGATAATTCGCCAGCCATTTCGACTGTCGCTGTAGTCCGCTGCCAAAAATATCATCGACCATATGAGTCCTCGTTATTCGCCAAATGCCAGCTCATTCATTCCCTTAAGTTCATCCTGAATATTTATTCCTAGAATCCAGTCACCAACGCCGATACGTGCCCCCGCTAACAAGTCGACATCCTGCTCAAACCTGACTGGTATGTTTAGCGATAATAAATCCCGTAATGCTTGCTTGAATTGGAGACGCTGGTCGTCAGCTAACGGATAGGCGCTGACAACCAATATTTCATCAGGTAATTGCCCAGAACTATTACGGACAAGATCAACTTGCTCACTAGGAAGATTGGAAAGCTGGTTGATCACTAACTCAACCAGTCGAAATTCGACATCTTGGCAGGCTACATGTTTGAGTAGACTTGCCGCAAATTTAGCTGCATGAGCCATGGCGGTCGCTTCGATTTGTTGTCGCTCATTAGCGAGTCGATTCGCCTCACTGGCTTTTACTTTTTGTCTTTCTTTTTCTAAGTCCTTTTTAAATGATATTGTCTTATTGGCACGTTCTGCTTCGATTTCCAAGGTCAATGAATGTCGCGCGGCTTGTAACTCCTTGTCCCATTCAACAAGCCGATTCTGATAGCGTTGTTGCAACTTTTCAGCGTCGTTAAAAAGAGACTCTGCATCAGTTTTGCTCTTTTCGATCACAGCCTTACGGTTACTTATCACTTCTAGCACAGGCTTGTACAAAAAGCGTTTGAGTATCCATATAAGTATCAGAAAATTAATCGCTTCAAGCACAAATGTTGACCAACTTATTTCCACATTAGATTCCTCTCAAAAACAGTGGTTGCAGCAAGCTTGTAACAGATAAAAAGCTCAGTTCAGACGTTCGGCTCAGACGCTCAATTCAGCATATATTCCAGCAACGGATTGCGGAACAGTACAATGAGTACAATAACCAATACATAGATAGCAAGTGACTCGATCATAGCAAGACCTATGAATAGCGTTCGCATAATCGCTTTTTCCGCTTCCGGCTGGCGCGATAAAGCATCCATCGCTCGACTTATTGCCCAACCCATTGCAACTGCCGGCAACATCACCCCAAACGCAATACCAAGGACGGCCACAACTGTTGATGCTAACGTAAAAGTGGATAAATCAGGCATAAATTACTCCTTTTCAAGTTGAACTGGTGAAGTTTGTGTCTGTTGTGATTGAATACCGCTGGCAACGTAAATTAGTGCCAACATTCCAAAAATGTATGCTTGAACCAGCGCTTCTATGATGTGCAGCATTAAGATCGGTAAAGGAACAAGCAAGCCTGTCACCATTAGAACTAACAGAGCCGCCATTTCCAAACTCATCATGTTGCCAAATAGACGCACCGCCAAAGCGACAGTACGTGTAATTTCGCCAATCAGATGAAATGGCAACAAAATAGGACTTGGGCGAAGATAATGACGCATATATTCTTTAAAACCTCGTATCCGAATGCCGTACCAATGAGTCGATAGAAATACCAAAAAGGCAAGTGCAGCAGTCGCCGACAAGTTCTGAGTTGGAGAATGCACGCCAGGTATCAACCCACTGAGGTTGGAGATGACCAGATAAATCCAAAGACTGGCGATAAACGGCATAATTTGATGTCCATACTTTGGAGCTACCGTCACAATAGCATCCTCCATTGTCGAAACTATTCCTTCGACAGCGACCTGTAATAACCCCGGTTCGTTTCGTAATCGTCCTGATAACAACCAGCAAAATAGCCAGATTACCAACATGATTATCCAAGTCGTTAGCACTGTATTGTCAATATATATAAACAAATTTTCAAGAAACGAAATCATTAGTCATTTATCTTCAATCGCTTGTTATTCCTTAATGAACAAATAGACATTCAGTCCACCCACAAAAACGCCTACTAAGATCAAACTGGTAGTCCAGTGGACAGAGTAACCCAGTTCCAGACTATCCAGCCATTGACCAAGGTAAGCACCTGCAATGATCGGTACCACAAACAAAATTCCTAACGTACCTAAATATACGGTTTGACCGATTAAACTAGGTCGCTCGCGTTCGGCTTTTTTCATTCGAGCTATCTGGCGCTCTAGCCGTTTTTCCAACTTATCGCCCTTTCTCTGGTCACTAGGCTGAATCATGTGTATTGTCCAAAATCTTTACGCTCCATTTCCCAAAGACGTTTCAAAACTTCCTCTTCCATAAGGTGCAAGTTTTGCTTAACCCGGTAGAGTTTTTTCTCTTCGGCAAGCAATTGTTTTTTCAGTGCCAGGCTTATTCGGGTATAGTCGTCGTCCATCAAAAAATGACGGCAACTAAGTGTTAACACATCGTTATGGAAATACAATACGGCACCTGGTAAAGCTAAATATTTCCATTTGTCGGGTTTAATTCTAAAACTAGCCAGACCAAAAGTGAGAGTAGTTATCATACGGGCGTGACCCGCAAGTATTCCAAAACTGCCACTTGAATCCTCTCCGACAAAACTAATAACGTCTGGTATTTCTCTAGTCTGAGTCGCATCTTGAAGTCGTAAAATAAAAAGTTTCATGTCACTGTCTGGCTCATAGTTGCGCGCATGTAACACTGATCTTCGGGTACTTCATCATAGTGTCCTGCCAAAAAATTATCGCAGTCCGTCAGCGTATCGTGTAATGGCACGGATACACCCTCTATCCCTGAATGTGACGCTGTGGTCCAAAAAGGTTGAGTTAAATATCGCTGTAATTTTCTCGCGCGCAGGACTATTTTTTGGTCATTGCGAGATAACTCCTCAATCCCTAACATGGCAATAATATCTTCCAATTCGTGGTAGCGCGCCAGATGCTCTCTTACGCCTTTTGCAATGGTGTAGTGTCGCTTTCCAAGAGTATGACGATCCATGACTCTGCTGCTTGACATCAAAGGATCGATCGCAGGGTAAATACCTTTGGTAGCCTGAGCTCTCGAGAGGATTACGCTAGTGTCCAAATGACTGAGAATGGCATTAACTGCTGGATCAGACATATCATCGGCAGGTACATAAACAGCCTGTACTGACGTGATAGCACCATTTATTGTAGACAGTATCCTCTCCTGCATTTCTGCCACTTCAGTGGTCAGCGTGGGTTGATACCCAACGGTCGCAGGCATACGCCCAAGGAGGCTTGAAACCTCGCTACCCGCTTGTACAAAACGGAATATGTTATCCATAACGAATAACACTTCTTTCTGCAAGGTATCGCGCAAATATTCTGCATAAGTCAAAGCCGAAAGACCAACACGGAAGCGAACTCCAGGTGATTCATCCATTTGACCGAACACCATCAGCGTTTGAGGCAACACACCAGCTTGGCGGATTTCATGGTAAAGTTCATGTCCTTCACGAATACGCTCACCGACACCGGCAAACACTGCGACACCTTTTTGTAAGGTCGCCACTGCGTGCATAAACTCCATGATCAACACCGTTTTGCCGACCCCAGCTCCGCCAAACAGACCAGTTTTACCGCCTTTAACAAAAGGACACAACAGGTCAACGACTTTAATACCCGTCTCCAAGAGATCGCTAACTCCAACGGATTGGTGGATCGGCGCTGGTCGAGTATGAATGTTCCGAAACTCCTCTGACCGCAAAGGCTGACCACCATCCAACGGTTCACCAAATATATTCAGTAGCCGACCAAGGCACGCAGAGGTTACAGGCACTTGAAGCGGTGCTCCGGTATCATAAACCTTCATGCCCCGGTATAAACCGGCACTACGATGCAGAGTTATAGCTCGCAGATGGTGCTCATCAAGATGCTGATGCACTTCAAACATGTAGAGTTCATGGTCGATTTTCGTATAAAGCGCTTGGCGTAGAGGAGGTAATCTAGCGTAGGAAATCACCACAACAGGTCCGTGAACCTCAGTGATGACACCGTAGGTGTCTTGGATTTCATCCGTTGTGGAGTCTGCTGACATGCTAAATAGCGTATATCGGAAGGTCGAACAACTCTTTGATATTAGTCAGTTTAGTACTACATTCGTGGGGTGTGGCGCTTTTTTATCTGACTACGTACATCAGGTTTGAGTTTAAAGAGATCAGCCATTACATAAAATAGAACCCGCTGCCTTTTCTGTGTAGTTTTTCATCGAAGCGCGAAGCTTTGATCTACTGGACTAGTGGAATCGTTAAAACGAATCCAAAGGCACCGAGTTCCTTTTTTCGTATTACCGTAAATTACTTCTAATTCAAATTTGGCGTGTTTTCAGCAAAATATTCATGACTATCAGCATTAGTAATCGCACTGTTTGGATCGCTATTCGCTAGATTTTTTGCGCCAGTTTGTCCATAGACGACATCATCAGTGCCAGCTGTTGCGTTAAAATGACTCATTTCATGAACAAGCGTCCCACCCTTAGAGTCAGTACCCGTCAAGCTAGCACTCCAAAACGCTCTACATAAGTAAATTTTGTAAGGTTGAGTTGGATAAACATATGCGAAATAACTTTGATTACAACTACAATCGAAAGTTTTTGGCTTGTTATCAAAAGCATCTTTAATAGAATCGAAATTCCCAGCGACTTTATTCCAACGAGTACTGCTATAGGTTCCGAACCATGTGGTATAACGTGAGCCGCTAGTGCCATTTAGATAGCTAACAGAGCTGTTAGTCATAGTTTTAGCCGCATCAAGTGCCGACAATAAAGTAGTCTGCTCAGAGTTAGAACACGCACCGGTGAATGAAACATCACCCGTTCCACCACCACCGCCGCTACAATCTTCTTTGCGTGGATTACATCGCTTTTTTGACGCTCTAACTTTAGTCACATAAATATCAGTCGCGCTCATTGATTTCATTGAAGACGCATCTGATGAATGACTTTTGCCAGGCTTACTGGTTGAAAATAACGCCATATTTTCAGCAATCATTTCAATTTGATAATGACCTTGTTGAGAAAAATCGTACACACCAGACAGTTCGACTTGGTAGCTTATTTTTTTATGAGCGCCTAAGATCAAATAGTCGGTGCTGGTCGGTGCTGGTCGTTTATAATGACGACCAAGATAATCAAGCATTTCACCATCACGACTAATTTTAAAGATCCCTTCTTCGAGATTTCCATTAGCATCAGGTAAATACCATTTTAATAAATTAATGGCTTTATTGGTGTTGTTTCTGTATGAAACTTTAACATAGATATCCTCATCATTACTGATGCTACTTTTAACAGACTGAACTCTCACTTCAATTCCAGTATGTTGTTTAGCAAAAGATAAAGGCGATAAAACTAGCGTCGCGAGAACCAGAAACAGTATTTTTATTTTCATGATATTTCCTTTGTGTGAATTAAATTATGAGTAATTATTTTATACTTAACGGTTTGGACAAAATGACATTTCAGGTATTACGTACCTGAACGATGAAATACTAAGAAATAATATTGGATGAAAATAGTATAGAAGCGACCAAATTTCACACTGATGCGACATAATTAGAGAATAACTTTTAAAAATTGAAATAGATCACATAAAGAAGACCCCCATTATCGATGCCTAAATAAATCGATTTTCAAATAAAGGTCTTCTATTTTGTTAAATATGAATCGGAATACCATCAAAACGTCATTAACCGTCATTAACCGTCATTAACCGTCATAATTTTTGGTATTCCTAAACTTAACTCCAGATAAACCTGCGTCAACCAGCAATATTTTGAGCGGTTCAATAATAATAATCAAAAACAAGATCCTTGAACGAGCTTTTAGAAACAAGCCATTAACCGACAAACAAAAAAAATAGGCGAAACTTAGGAACCCGAAGCATTGTCGAGCGTACCTTTGGGGTATTGAAACTGCATTATGGAATGGGGAAAGCGCGTTATCTTGGACTAGCTCGCAACAAAGCCCGGTTTGGGTTGATGAGTTTAGCGCATAATATTAAGCGAGGGTTGTCCATTCAGTTGGCGAGCACATAAAAGAAAATCGAAAAACGGGGAAAAACGCACGAAATATTCTCTGAAAATGAAAAGCTAACGAAAAAAAATTGAAAATTTTTCAAGAAAAATGAATGGGTGAATTATTTAAGCTTCGTGCAAAGATCTCAAATAGTTAGATTTAGCTAATTTAATTCGCTATCTTTCCAATACTTAGTCCCTTTAATGGTTGCCTGCAAAGCCAACCCACTTTCCGTCAGCTGATAAATCGTTACATCGTTGATGGTAACTTCAGCGCCCACCGCGCCTCCTTTATCACTGGCTTTAGCTGCTGCGTCAACATTTCCGCCAAATGCCCAACCCTTTTCAATAAAATCAAGCAATGCAGTTTTAGTATGAAAAATCATCACTACTCTAAAATCTTTGACACCTGCACCCAGCCCTACCCCAACTTCGCCCATTTGCATATAAGTAATCTTACCAGCCGCATTTTCCTTAGCAAGCCCGTAACCACCTCCAAAACTGGCGAAAATAATATTCACATTCACATTGCTAAAGACCGCATACCCAGGCGCTTTTTTAATCTGAGCACGCACATCCGGTTTTAACTTAAATAGCTCAGTGAGTACTTCATCTTTCATTTTAAGGATCGACTGTCTTTTCTCTGCAGGCGTTGTGCCTGACATAGTAGCGCAGCCACCTAAAACAAGTGACTGACATACGATGAACAATAAAAGTAAGGTTTTTTTGTTTAAATAGTTCATTTGATTTTCCTTGTACGGACAATAGGCGCTCTTCAACAAAGTAGTTAGTGTGTATTTTTCTTAAAACTCATGGCTAAAAGCAAATTGATTGCTTCCTTAAGGGTTTCATTCCTAATATCTTCTCTATTTCCGCTAAAAGCAAATTTTCTTACCTTTGTTTCTTGTTTAAATTGGCAGGCGATACAAACAGTACCCACAGGCTTTTCGTCAGAACCACCATTTGGACCGGCTATTCCGGTAACTGCAACGGCAACGCACTCTGGAAAATGTTGTACTGCGCCTTTGGTCATCGCTACGGCGACTTCTTCAGAAACCGCCCCATATTTATTGATCAGATCAAGCGGAACGCCAACTAAACTATTTTTAGCCCGGTTGCTATAAGTAATAAATCCACCTTCATACCAATCTGAACTACCAGACATATCGGTGAAAGTTTTGCCAATCAAGCCACCAGTGCATGATTCAACCGTGACTACTTTAATGTGCTTAAAGAGTAATCGAACCGAAAGTTTAGAAACTAATCCCTTCATGTATGTTGCCTCATTTTATAGCGCAGTGAGAAAATCAGGATCACATTGATTAAATTTAACTGGTGGTTCTGGATAAGTAAAATATTCTATTTGGTTTCACGTACATTTCAAGTAAAATCCCCTGCATGATTCAAACTATCGAACCTCCAGTGAAGCAAGCAGCTAATAATCAATCAAACCATACCCCTATGATGCGTCAATATCTGGCGATTAAATCACAACATCCAAATGTACTGCTATTCTATCGTATGGGAGATTTTTACGAGTTGTTTTTTGATGACGCTAAAAAAGCCTCTGACTGGTTAGGTATCACCTTGACCCAGCGAGGTAAGGCGAATGGTTCTCCTATTCCTATGGCTGGCGTGCCGTATCATGCCGTGGACAACTACCTGGCTAGACTTGTTAAACAAGGTCGTTCGGTTGCTATTTGTGAACAAATTGGTGATCCAGCCACCAGCAAAGGTCCGGTAGAAAGAAAAGTAGTGCGAGTGATCACGCCAGGCACTTTAAGCGAAGAAGCTTTGCTCGAAGACCACACTGAAAACTTACTCGCTGCGGTGTATCACGCCAAAAACGGTTCTCTAACCAATCCTTACGGGGTGGCCTGGATGGATCTCGCAGGCAATCGATTTTACTGTAATCATTTTGCAGATGAAGAAAGTCTATTTGGCGAACTTGCTCGTCTCAATCCAAAAGAAATACTTGCTGAACTGCGATTTTGCGAGATCTTAAAGCGAAATAATTACACCATTAAAGAACTGGAAGACTGGCAATTCGATTATCAGCAAAACTATCAACAGTTAATCACTCAATTTAAGGTGGCTGACTTAGTTGGATTTGGCTGTCATGAAATGACCTCAGCTATATGCGCTGCAGGTGCCGTACTCAATTACGCTAAGCTAACTCAGCAAAATCAGCTTTCACACATCAAGAGTATCGCACCATTTGACAATAACAATATCCTTCATCTCAATACATTTACCCGCAAACACTTGGAGATCACTGAAAATATTTTTGCCGACAGCAAAGTCACACTGTTTAACGTCATTAACTATTGTAAAACAGCAATGGGAACGAGATTACTCAAAACGTGGCTGCATGCCCCGCTTGTTGATCAAACCGCAATTAATCAACGATTAGATATTGTGCAAGCATTGGTAGATAACATCGATCTAGACGAAATACGCCTGCACTTAGCTTGTATAAGAGACATGCAGCGAATTCTTACTCGAATTGCATTGAATACTTGTCGACCTCGAGATCTAACAGGTCTTCGGGAGAGTATTAAAGCGATCCCTGATATTTCGGGCTGGTTAGATCGATCCAAAATCCAGACATTAATGAAAATATCAGCTAATTTACCTTCTCATAACGATATCTATGAATTGTTGGAACGGGCGATATTTGAAAACCCGCCGGTGGTACTCAGAGATGGCAAAGTTATTAAAGATGGCTATCATGAAGAGCTAGATGAACTGCGGTTTTTGTCCAATAATGCTGAATCTTTGCTCGAAGAGATGGAGGTTAGAGAACGTCAGCAAACAGGGATCAATACATTAAAAGTCGGTTTTAATCGAGTTCATGGTTTTTATATTGAAATCTCTAAAGCTCAATCTGAACAAGCTCCAGATCGATATACCAGACGACAGACCTTGAAAAATGCTGAACGATTTATCACTTCCGAATTGAAACAACTCGAAGATAAAGTTCTTAGCGCACAAGCCAAAGCTCTAGCGCTGGAAAAAACACTTTACCAGCAACTTGTCGACCAACTGCTACCGTTTATAGAAGAGCTGCAAAATACAGCGCAAGTGCTTGCTGAGCTTGACGTTCTTCAATGCTTTGCTCACGTTGCCGTTCAGAACAATTATACAAAACCCAAAATAACTGAAGCAAAGGATAACAACCAGCATTTACTGATAATAAATGGTCGTCATCCAGTGGTAGAGGCTTACCAGACCGATCAATTCATCGCTAACAATGTTGAAATTCAAGCCGATCAAAAAAGCATCATCATTACAGGTCCCAATATGGGCGGGAAATCCACCTACATGCGAATGACCGCAATCATTGCACTACTAGCTCATTGTGGCAGTTTTGTTCCCGCAGAATCGGCTCAAATTTCAACACTTGATGGTATATTTACTCGTATTGGTGCATCAGACGACCTCGCTGGAGGTCGTTCTACGTTTATGGTTGAAATGAGCGAAACGGCCAATATATTAAATAACGCCACTTGCAAAAGTTTAGTTTTACTCGATGAAATTGGTCGTGGAACCAGTACTTATGATGGTCTTGCTCTTGCCTATTCAACGCTTGATTATCTAACTGACCAAATTTCACCTTTTACGCTATTTGCGACACATTACTTCGAACTGACTGCTATGAGTCAGCAAAATTCGCAGATCAGAAACTTGCATTTTGGTGCTATTCAACACGGCGATAAGTTAATCCTGGATCACCAGGTTCATGAAGGACCCACCAGCAAAAGTTACGGAGTACATGTGGCAACTATCGCAGGAGTGCCGAAAACAGTGACGGATAATGCAAAAAAATACCAATCCCAATTGGAACGGGCTAGTCGGAAGTCTGAAAATACTCATTCAGATCCGCAAACTAGTATGGAATTTAATGCTAACGATCATTCTAGCGAGAAAAAACTCGACCCGCGATTAGTAATATTGGAAAATGTTGATCCCGATGAGCTAACGCCGAAAAAAGCGCTAGATCTAATTTTTCAGTTAACTAAACAATCATAACTAGTAAAATCCAAATTCGGATTGAGCATACAGAAATCTATTTTAAAATCGGAGAAAAATAATGACCTTTGTCGTGACCGACAATTGCATACTTTGCAAATATACTGACTGTGTCGAAGTTTGTCCTGTGGACTGTTTTTATGAAGGACCGAATTTCTTAGTGATCGATCCAGACGAGTGTATAGATTGCGCACTTTGTGAACCTGAATGCCCCGTCGAGGCGATATTCGATGAGGACGACATACCTGACGGTCAGGAAGCCTTTATCGCACTCAACGCCGAGCTCGCTCAAAAGTGGAGTGACAGCAATATTACCGAAATGAAAGAGCCATTGCCCGATGCTAAAAAATGGGAGGGTGTGAAAGATAAAATCGATAAATTAGAACGGTAATTGCATTTATAGTTATGTATTGTAGATATAAATAAGCATTTTAATTGTCATAGTAATCTATAGACGCTACCTCCTAAAACCGTATAATGGACTCACTCAGTTAGTCATCGGTTAGTGGAAAACTGACCCACTAATCATTAGAAAAACTTCTCAGCAAGGAATTATGTCTCAAAGTATGCAAAACCAAAGTCTTTTAGTCATTACTGCCATTGCCCCCAACCAGCCGGGTATCGCCCACGAAATTACCGACCTCATTACTTACTGTGGATGTAACATTCAACAAAGCAAAATGAAAGCGATGGGTAATACTTTTAGCTTAGTCCTAATGGCGTCGGGTGAGTGGAATGCAATTGCGAAATTAGAGCATATTCTCCCGAGCAAAGCACAATCCTGGGGTATGACCACGATGGTTCAAAGAACCGAGCCCCAAATAGCAAAACCCAATATGCTGCCCTATCGAGTTAAAATTGTCGCCTTAGATAATCTAGGCATCACCAAAGAAGTCACTGCGTTTTTTGCGAAGCAGGATATTAATATAGGTGAAATGACTTGTAATACTTATGATGCACAACATACAGGAACACCACTCGGTGAAATAAAGCTAACTATCAGCGTGCCAACTGATATTATGATTTCAAACCTGAGAGAAAAATTTAATCTGTTTTGTAAAAAGCTCAACTTAGATGCCTCCTTAGAGCCTATTACTAAATAGTTATTACCAATTAAAAGTCAATTCGTCTAAAAATTTATTTAACGCCAAAGATTTACAATTTATTCAAAAGGAAATTAAACAAAAATGAAACTAGGTGACAAAGCACCAAAAATATCTCTTCCTGCAACGAGTGATCAAAAACTCGATCTTAGCAAAATCAAAGATAAAAACATCATCGTTTATTTTTATCCAAAAGACAGCACTCCAGGGTGCACTACCGAAGGTCAAAATTTCCGTGACAATTTCAAACAATTTGAAAAACTGGATACAGTTATTTTCGGAGTCTCTCGAGATCCTATTAAATCCCACGAACGTTTTAAAGAAAAGCAACAATTTCCTTTCGAGCTAATATCCGATCCCGATGAATTGTTGTGCAAAGCATTTGATGTCATCAAGTTGAAAAAGCTTTATGGTAAGGAGTATATGGGAATAGAAAGAAGTACGTTTTTATTCGACAAAAAAAATAAATTAGTTAACCAATGGAGGAAAATAAGAGTTAAAGGTCACGTTGATTTAGTTCTACAAGCTGTAAAAGATTTAGTGTAATCGATTTGTTTTCGATAACGTCATTTAAATTTAAAGTAAAACTATTGAGGTAATGCATGACAGACAAAGAGATAAATTCAAAAGTAGAATCAACACCAAATTCGAAACTCAAATCCGAACCCAAAAACAAGCCCAAGACCAAATTAAGAACATCAGATTCAGAATCAAGCAACGAACCAAAACGACTCTTTGTATTAGATACCAATGTGCTTATGCACGATCCTACTTCCATTTTTAGATTTGCCGAACATGATATTTATATTCCAATGGTGGTGTTAGAAGAACTAGATAACGGCAAAAAGGGCTTGTCGGAAGTGGCCAGGAATGTCCGCCAAGTTTCGAGATACTTCGATCAATTAATGAGTTCTTCCAATGACCAACAAATTGAGAGCGGCATCCCTATTGGCAACTCACCGTACCTCCCGCCCGAAGAAAGAACTAACGGGCATCTATTTTTTCAAACATCAGAATTCGGGTCTGACGCATTACCCAATGGACTGGCAACGAGTAAAGTAGATAATACCATCGTCAACATTGCATTAGGATTACAAAAAATTCATAAAAGTTTTTTTGTTACGCTCGTCTCTAAAGATATTAATTTACGTATTAAAGCGAAGATAATAGGAGTACATGCTGAAGATTACTTCAATGATCAAGTGTTAGACGATTTAGAAAATTTAGTCACAGGTCAAGATCAATTACCAGATGGTTTTTGGGATAATCATGATAAAGATATGCAATCATGGAAAGAAGAAGGACGGACTTTTTATACTATTAAAGGACCTTTGGTTAATAATTGGAGTCCTAATCAATTTATTCACCTCAACGATGGTTCAGAGTTTAATGCGATAGTACGCGAAGTAAAAGATGAACAAGCAACTATCGAATTGGCAAAGGATTACACAGCATCTAATAATTCGGTCTGGGGGATCACGGCAAGAAACAGAGAGCAAAGTTTTGCGCTCAATTTGTTAATGGATCCTGAAATTGATTTCGTCACTCTACAAGGAACAGCAGGAACAGGAAAAACCCTTTTAGCTTTAGCCGCAGCTCTAGAGCAAACTATTGAAAACAAACTTTATAACGAAATTATTGTTACTCGAGTAACTATTCCAGTGGGCGAAGATATCGGCTTTTTGCCTGGCACAGAAGAAGAAAAAATGAATCCGTGGATGGGCGCTTTTACTGATAACTTAGAAGTACTCTCCCCTTCTCAATCGAATGATGATTGGGGACGTCAGGCCACTCAGGATATTTTAGATAAATGGCTAAAAATACGTTCGCTTAACTTTATGCGAGGCAGAACTTTTATTAATAAATTCGTGATCATTGATGAAGCACAAAACCTCACGCCCAAACAAATGAAAACATTGATCACCAGAGCAGGCCCCGGAACAAAAATGATCTGTTTAGGTAATGTGGGACAGATCGACACACCTTATTTAACTGAATCAAGTTCGGGGATCACTTACGTGGTAGATCACTTCAAAAATTGGCCCTACGGTGGACATATGAAATTACAAACAGGAGAACGCTCTCGACTAGCTGATTTTGCTTCGGAAAATTTGTAAACATCATATGGGAATGTGCATCTAACATCATCTCCGAATTTTCCCATCGGAGATCTATGCTTTTATTTAATTGACGAGAGATCCCCGATGAAAGAACTCGGGAATGACTGTATACAACGAAAGTATTTTTATCTTAAGTTTAACCTAATGCAGTATTTACCCGTTTTTTTAAATCGGAGATAACTGTTTCCTCAAACCAGGAATTCTTTTTGAACCAGCCGTAATTTCTTGGACTTGGGTGGGGTAACGGAATTTGGTTATCCGGATAGCTTTTCCAATTTTTTACTGTTGCCGTTAGGGTTTTCTCCATTTTCTTTCCTAAGTGCCATTTGATTGCGTATTGCCCAATTAATAAGGTCAATTTGATATTGGGTAATTGACTCAATACTTCATTCCGCCATTTATTTGCGCATTCTTTCCTAGGTGGCAAATCGCCGAACGTCCCTGTTCCGGGAAAACAAAACCCCATCGGCAATATAGCAATTCTGTTTGGGTCATAAAAAATAGTTTTATCAATATCCATCCATCTTCTAAGTCTATCGCCACTGGCATCGTTAAATGGGATCCCCGTTTCGTGAACAACTCGTCCCGGAGCTTGTCCCGCGATCAAAATCTTTGCTCTCGGATTAATTTGAAGAATCGGGTTTGGTTCTACGGGCAGATCGGCAGCGCATATTTTACAATTAAGAATATCTTGTTGTAAGCTCTTGAAATGTTTATTCGTCATATTGCAACCGATCAGCTCCTATTTATAATGATCAATATAAACCTTTAGAAATACTTTTACATTTAATTAATATCAGCTAGCTACCAAATTGGGACGATTGGTATTAGTTAGATCCGCCCCAAGCTCCCCCCAAGTTTTCAACGTTAGCCAACCAAGTTCCAACTTTTTAGCCTCTGCTTGAGCCTTTTATTAGTGTCGCTTTCTGTCTAGATAAAATATAAAGAAGGTGAACAAAAGTACAACCCACCAACAATACTTGGTGATAAAATAGTAAACATCTTGACCGATAATTCCATTTTCATCTGACATTATAAACATATGCTTATTATCACTTATGGAATTTAATATTAATTGATTATTAAAAGAAGGAATGATGTGAAAAACCAGAAAATTAGATGGATCATCTTTCAAAACCACTATCGCAGTAAAAAACTTGATAATTAAAAATATTCTCATTATAAAAACAAAAAATAAACTTACGTTTTAGTAAGGTCATGTTTTACCCTCATGCTATTGAGCTTGTCCATTACCAAGTTTCCAAGACAAATAAATCCTTTGCCTGGAAGAAACTCTTTATAGTCACCTAACTTCCTAACACTAATTTCAGCATTTTTATTAACTCATTAGCCGAAGATATATAAGACTTTGAAAGAGTGTCATCAAAATCCCATTATTGCTCATTGAAATCGCCCAATAACAATATAAGTTCCGACTTATTATGCATCATTGTTAAGTTTCAAGCATTTTTCTGTTTCTTTGCACAAACGCTGGTTCACCTCGGTCAATAAATTGCTTTTCTTCCTCTATAGTAGGCATGTAGTACGTATAATGACAATAATGGCAGATATTTTCACCATATTTTCTGATATCCCAAGATAAGCATTCAAGACAACACTGTAATGGTGTATCACACTTGCAACATATACCTATAAAGTAGTAGAGGCAGCCAATATCGCCATGTGTAGCGGGTTTGAATTTGCTATTACTGCATTTCGGGCAATTATGATTTTTCTTCTGTTTAGTATTTTTCATAACGTTTTACTTAACCAGATTATTTTTGTTAGCCGAATTTCGATTTAAGCTCGCGCTTTCTTTTTGCACTAATATCATTCCAATGTTATTACACAACGCACCCTCAAATGAGTATAAGTAATAACATACAGGCAGAGTCTCATTGGGGTATTTTTCTTTTATCATTCTGTGCGCTTCAACGGAACCAATAGAATACGATCTTGTTGTTCCATTAACATTCCAATATTCTTGTTGAACGAAGCCGCTGACGCGGAGAAGGTCATTGTCGTCAATACTTCTATTTCACCTTCAATTTCGAAGGTGTCCAAAATAGAGGAATACCATCATGAACGACAACGACCAAAACCATTTCA